>Ga0180434_10000896_pt1 | contig 43556 bp, 38 predicted proteins | sample SS_ome_7_FD_132453 | JGI IMG/M metagenome (GOLD analysis project Ga0180434, IMG submission 132453) | Hypersaline lake sediment archaeal communities from the Salton Sea, California, USA - SS_1_D_2 metaG | ecosystem: Environmental > Aquatic > Non-marine Saline and Alkaline > Hypersaline >... | reverse complement strand
TCTCTCACTCTCTAGATTAATAACCTGTCTTACATCGGGGTCAAGTTTCGATAGTGAATCATTAATAATAAAACCAGGCATCATCTATCTCCTTAATTTTGAAAAATAAAAGACCACTGGTGGTTAGATGTGAGTGGTCGAGTTGAATTTTGTTCATTCTTTAATGCGTAATTTTGCTTTACTTAGTATCAATATCTCATTAAACCAATTATTCATGACTATATGAATTGTAACTTTGGCATAAAGATTGGTCAAGTTTGAATGAATATCATTCAAATCTTGCAATTATTAACTGCTCATCCATGAAAGAACGTACCTAAAGACAGATTTTTTATTGTCCTCGTTGTGAATCTCATGGTACATATCATCCCAGATTTTTAATTCGCAATGATTAGAATTATTACAAAATACTGTAATTGCATGCTTGCTCACAATCTTCTCATCCTCTCCAACCATGATTAAAGTTGAAATTGATAACAAATCAGGGTTGTTTATTACATACTTACCTTTATTAATAATGAAAGTACCCAACCGAGCTGTTGCTAACCCATGGACGAGCGGGTCCTTATTGTATTTCTCAATAACAGATTGATTCTTTGAAAGGAATTCACGTTTCAGACCATTGTCCAACGCAAGACTTGGGTAAATTTTATTCATGATTTTTGCGATTAATACTTTAAAAGGCGGCAAGGGATTGTCAATGTCAATTGCTGGTGCTGAAAGAATCGCTCCTTTAATATCCGGTTGTGATTCAAGCAGGAAAGCGGCTGAAATTAGCCCACCAAGGCTGTGTCCATAAATATATACTGGACAGTCAGGATGATTTCTCTTAATTTTCTCCAGGAGTGTTAAAATAATTTTATTCGGATCGGAAAAATGTCTGATATGCCCGCGTTTACCACCTGATTGACCGTGTCCTGGTAAATCAAATGTGTAGATGGCAATTCCGTTTGACGTAAAGAAATTAGCAAAATCATCCCTATACCGATTGCAATGTTCTCCCAGGCCATGAACGAGCAGCAGAATAGCTTTGATTTCATTTTTTGGTTTCCATGTTTCGCAATAAACTTCGTCATTTAATAAGTTGGTGAGTCTATATTTTTCAATATTCATAATTCTCCGCTTTAACCGATGTGATCTCCATCACTCAATATTAAATGAAAATTGACTATAATCAAGTGATGAAAATCATGATCCAAGAATTAATCCTATGAATTCACACACGGGTGACAGGCAAAAGAAGAATGCAATTATCGATCGTGCCATCAGTGGTGACGAAGAGGCATTTGGGCAGTTATATCAAGAGAATATAAAGAAGATTTATAACTATATTTACTATCGCACGGGTAATAAAAATGATGCGGAGGACCTCACGGCGCGGGTTTTTCAGCGAGCGCTGAAACATATTACCAGGTACAAACGTACCAAAGTCCCGTTTTCTGCATGGTTGTATCGTATTGCGCATAACCTTGTGGCAAATTGGCATCGCGATGGTAAAAATAAGCGGGAACTGCCTATCGAGGATCATGTATATATCAAAAGTAATATGGTGATGCCAGAAAAACAGCTTGAAAAAAACCAGACAGTTGAATATCTCATGCACTCCATAAGAAAATTGCCGCAAAATAGACAGCAAGTATTAATTTTGAAATATGTTGAGAATATGTCAAATCGTGAGATCGGAGTAGTGATGAAAAAAAGTGAAGGGGCAATAAAAAGTCTCTATCATCGTACACTAAAAGAATTAAGAAAATATGTAAATAAGGATGAACTGAAGTTTTAGGCGAGGTTAAGATATGAAGCAAAAGATTGAAAAATCAGATTTGGAAAAAAAACTGACAGAAGCCTTAAATCCAATATCACCCCAAAAAGAATTTATTGTCTCATTGCGAGACAACTTACAAAAAAAAGCATTAGTCGTGATTGAAAAACCGGATTATTTATTGATGATATTAATGGTTTTGAGTGGGTTAGTCGGTGGTGTTTTGATATTATGGTTGCTGCAATTATTTTTTAACCCCAAAAGGAAAGAGGAGTAAATACGTGACTCAAAACGCAAGGGATGTACCCACGTTATTTATGGGTTCGCCGCATTATGCAGTTACGATATTGGAGACATTGGTCGACAACCATCATAATATTATCGGTGTAGTCACGCAGCCTGATAAACGTGTGGGGCGTGGCAGGAAGTTTCAAAGCCCACCGGTAAAAGTATTTGCTGATCAATTGGATATCCCGGTTGTGCAGCCAGGCAACCTCAAGAGAAAATCTTTCAACGCACAACTTGAGGAAATGCGGCCAGGTTTGATCATTGTCGCCGCTTATGGAAAAATTCTCCCGGGCTATATATTGAATTTTCCAAAATGGGGTTGCATCAATGTTCACGGCTCTTTGCTGCCGCGCTGGCGGGGGGCATCGCCGGTTCAGGCAGCAATTCTACACGGAGATACAGAGAGCGGTGTAACCATCATGAAAATGGATGAAGGGATTGATACGGGAGATGTGCTATCTCAAAAATCCATTAGTCTTGATGAAGATGAAACTTCACAAACCTTGATGAAAAAAATAGCCGAAATCGGTGCGGAATTGTTAGTGAATACCATTTCAAATTATATATCTGGAGAATTAACACCGATAAAACAGCCTGATAAGGGAGCGACCTATGCGGGATTAATACAAAAAAAAGATGGTTTGATCAATTTCAAACGATCCGCACAGATGATCGAACGTAAAGTGCGCGCCCTGCAGCCCTGGCCCATTGCATATTTTGATTGGAATGGAAAAAATGTTAAGCTATTTTCTGCGAAAATACTAAATACCAAACAACTTGCAGCAGGACAACGCGGAAAAATCAATAAATATCCGTGCATCGGAACAAAAACACATGATCTTTTATTGCTTGATCTGAAAGTGCCTGGTAAGAGACGGTTAGATGGTAAGGTTTTTCTGAATGGCGCAAGAGATTGGGTTGATTAAATATAATCTAAAGTGGAAGAAAACAGGAGATGAGAGCATGAAAAATAAAATTGGAGTTGGAAAATCCATTGCCGCAATTGTCTTAACAATGATTATTGTGCCATGCTTATTTATTTCAGTGTTTGTTTTTCCTATTGAGGCAATTGCGTTAAACGACGAAAGTTATTCTGGATTTACAGGTAATGATGTATTTAAAGAAAACATGCCCGCTGTCATTGCTGATGTCACCACAAATCATGTGATTTTAGCAGGAGAACAACCACAGGTTCTATCCAGGACAGATAATTTTCAATCGGTTATGATGAAATATTTATCAACTGAATGGACGAAGGAAGTATTTGATAAATTGATACGGAATGTGCTGGATTATTTAAATTTTAATACACCTGATTCATCTATAAATATCAATATTGAGAATTTGAAGAAGACCATTAGAGCAAACTCTGAATCGATTGCTGAAAATTATCTTTTATCGCTGGAAATCTGTTCCTCAGATCAAATGAAAATTGTACAAAACGCAGCAACAATACACGATCTCCCTGTGTGCAAACCCACCGAATCCGCAACACAGGCAGTTGAAAGTTTATTATCATCTTATCTAAGTGACCGGGCAGCCCGATTACCTGTGTCTTTAGATTTAATTGGGCTGATTCCTCAAAGCTTACAATTGGGTGAGCGGGCATTTTTCTCATATAGTATTTCCAGATGGGTGTTCAGGTTGCTCCCCTTTGTTACGCTGCTCTTGTTAATTGCGGTTGCTTACTTATTAAAAAACAATAAGAAGACAATGCGAGCTTGGACAGGTTGGGTATTGACAGGTATTTCCGGACTGATATTGCTGGTAATTCTGGTCATTCTTGTTGGACTGGATCAATTTATCAGTATGCTCCTAAATGAATCTTTATCTGTGCTGATTAAAGGATTTGGGACAGTGCTTATGCACATTGTACAGGTTATAACAAAACGTGTGCTTTTATGGGTGACAGCTACCTCAGCAGTGATATTTATTTTCGGTTTGATCTTATTGCTCGCTGCACGGTTTTCAAATAACCAACAGGTTGCAAAACAGAATAATAATAAAGCTGAAGAAAAACAGATTAGCAAGACAGTTACCCCACAGACATTAGAAGAGATTGAGCAGGAAGAACGAGAGGATGAAGATCTCGACGAGAAATAGATAAAGACTAACTCTTAAACTCTTTTTTCCATTGGTAAAGAATATTTAACGCTTCTATAGGGCTGGTTGAATCGATATCTATGTCTTGCAATGCGTCCATCAGTAGATTCTGGGATGGGAATAATGGGTACTGGTCTGAAATACGTGGTTCCTCGTCAGAGAATTGTTTCACGCTGTCTTTTTCAAATTGCGCAAGTAGATCTGATGCGCGATGCAAAACAGATTTTGGCATCCCGGCTAATTGGGCAACATGAATCCCGTAAGACTTATCAGATCCTCCACCGACGATCTTGTGCAGAAAAATGACATGATTATCCTTATCGCTCACTGCAACATTGAAATTTTCAATTTGCGGCAGGAAGTTTGGCAGGATAGTTAATTCATGATAGTGGGTGGCAAATAATGTCCTGGCTCGCAGTTTGGGGTGATTGTGAATAAATTCAAGCACCGACCAGGCAATAGCCAGCCCGTCGTATGTGCTCGTACCGCGGCCAATCTCATCAAGAATAAGAAGACTATGATGGCTGGCGTTATTGAGAATATTTGCAGTTTCAACCATCTCAACCATGAATGTAGATTGACCGGCGTGAATTTCATCCTGGGCACCGATACGGGTGAAGATGCGGTCGACAAGGCCAATCTCAGCTGAATCAGCGGGTACAAAAGAGCCTATTTGCGCCATCAATGCGATTAATGCTACTTGCCGGAGATAAGTGCTTTTTCCGCTCATGTTTGGTCCAGTGATGATGTGGATTAAACTCTCATCATGCATCTTTGTTTCATTGGCAACAAATACTCCTGCTGAAAGGGTTTTTTCCACGACAGGATGTCGACCATTGTTGATCTTGATGTGTACATCTTCAGATAATTTAGGTTTACAGTAATTATTTTCACTGGCGGTCTGAGCAAATGAAAGAAAAACATCAATTGTAGCGATGAAGTTTGCTAACCGAAGAAGCTTTTCTGTAGATTTGGATAACAAAGAGCATAATTCAAAGAATATCTGGTTTTCAAGTGTCCTGATTTCTTCATCAGCATTGAGAACTATTGATTCGTATTCTTTCAACTGCGGAGTGATAAAGCGTTCTGCGTTGACCAGCGTTTGTTTTCGTATGTACGAGTCTGGTACCTTGTCTAGATAGCTATTGGATATCTCAATGTAATATCCAAAAACTTTATTGTAGCCAACTTTCAAAGTTTTTATATCGTGCTTTTCTTTTTCCTTTATTTCAAGGTTTGCGATCCAATCACGTGCATGTTGAGATGCCTGAATCACATCATCCAGCTCATTAGAATATCCGCTTTTTATCACGCCTGTGTGCTGCAAGGTTGCGGGGGGATCGTCGGAAATCGCCCGGTCAAGAAGATCGGTTTCCTGATTACAAACGTCAACCGATTCCATATTCTGATCAATTTGTTCAGACAGCCCACTGAGATTGTTCATAATTTCGGGAATAGCCTGCAGAGTGGAACGCAGCGAAACGAGATCCCGCGGGGTGCTGTGATGACTATTGATGCGTGTCGCAATACGCTCAATGTCGGCCAATGGTTTCAAAGATTGCTGTAATTCCATGCGGATCAATCCATGATCGAAAAAAGTTTCAACAGCGTTTAGGCGTGCGTTTATTTTCCCAATTTGTGTCAATGGCTGGTTGATCCATTGTATGATGCGCCGTTTACCCATCGGCGTCGATGTTTTATCAATCACCCACAATAAAGAACCAACTTCTTCTTTGTTCCGGATTGTTTTAGTCAATTCGAGGTTATGCCGGGTTGCTTTATCCAATACCATGAAGTCGTCAATAGAATATACAGTCGGGCTCTTAAATTGTATAGATGCAATCGTGTCGGTCTCATCTAAATAGCTGATCAAACCGCCAAAAGCGCAAATGGCTGCTCTCTTGTTTTGAAGTCCAAAACCATCAAGAATTGATACCTTATATACTCTCTGAATTTCCTGCTCGCTTCTTGAAAATTCAAATTTCCATTCTGGCAGTCGGGTTTCATGAGTCTCAAGATGATTAATTCTTGGTTTATCCTCACAATAGATAATCTCAGCGGGTGCAATGCGGCTGATTTCTGAAACCAGCCGGTTGTGATCGGCATCGTCGGAAAATTCGGTGATACCCGCGTCACCCGTTGAAATATCGATATAAGCAACACCGGTGTTTTTGTCACCAATATAAAACGAAAGCAGGAAATTATTCTTTTCAGAACGGATTAGTCCCGGCTCGATGATAGTTCCTGGTGTCACCACGCGCACAACTTCGCGCGGAAACAAACCTTTTTGGGGTTGGTCGCCGATCTGTTCACAAATGGCAACATGATACCCTTTTTCAATTAATCGCCCAATGTAGTTATCGGCAGCATGATGGGGGATTCCCGCCATCGGAACCCGTTGATTCTTTGATACTTTCCGTGAGGTGAGGACGATATCTAACTCACGGGATGCAATCGCGGCATCATCATCGAAAGTTTCATAAAAATCTCCAAGACGAAAGAAAAGAATCGCGTCAGGATAGTTTTTCTTGATGCCAAGATATTGGGCGCGGACGGGAGTGGTTCTTTTTGCTGCCATTAATCAGAAAATCCCCATCTACAATTCAAGCTCGAATTCTGAATCTAAATTCTCTGTTCTTTCAAATGTTATATCACTGAATAAAGTGGTTTGCAATGCGGAAATTGCATGGTTCTTAACAAGTTCCAGCAGCGCAAGAAAAGTCACAACCAAATCGAGCCTTGATTGGTCTTCCGCGACAAATTCCGAGAATTGAATCTTAGGTTTAGTTCGCAGTTGTTTCTTTATGGCGTCTATTCGGTTTATGATTGTAAGCGGTGAAATCGTCACTACTTCACTCATCGCAGTCTCATTTTCGCTTTGAAAATAAGTGTCGATCAGGATGTCAATCAAATCAAAAATGTCGATCTCAGACATATCCAGATTTTCAACCACAACTGGTGGCGGAACCACGCGATAATAGGTGCGTAATCCGGTTGTTTGTCTTTGATCAAGCCATTCAGCTACATTTTTATATTGTTTATAATCAAGCAGTTGCCTCGCAAGTTGATTGCCAATATCTTCTTCGGTTTCTTCATCCTCATCGTGCGCAGAAGGTAGTAAAATTGAAGACTTGATAAACACAAGTTTTGCCGCAATAACAAGGAAAGCGGAAACTTCTACCGGATCGCGGTTTGCCATCTGATGCAGATGCTGTAGGTATTGGTCCGTAACTCGCGCTAGTGAGACCTTTGTGATATCAAGCTCTGCGCTTTCGATTAACTGAAGTAAGAGATCCAGAGGACCTTCAAACACTTCTGTAGAGATCTTATAATCAAGTGAAGATTGCCAGAGTGAGGGTAAAGCCATGCAGGCAATTATAGCAGAGTGGTATGATCTATTGATAGAATGAGACTTGCAGGAGGATCACAGCAGGATATGAAATCAGGAAAAACGACAATTGAGACATCTCGCCAATTGATACGGCGATTGCAGATCACATTTGATAACGTTGCGTTATTATCACGCGCCTTAACACACCGTTCGTACCTTAATGAACATCCTGATGCGCTAGAAGATAATGAACGTCTGGAGTATCTGGGTGATGCCGTGTTGGATTATCTTGTGGCGGAGTGGCTTTACAATCGATTTCCTGAGATGAAAGAAGGTGCGCTGACACAAATGCGTTCTGCTTTTGTTCAGACCGGGCAATTAGCAAGTTTTGCGCGTGAAATTAAAATCGATAATGCAATCAGGCTGGGACGTGGTGAACTCAAGTCTGGTGGAAACCTACGAAATTCATTGCTTTGTGATGTATTTGAAGCTTTTATCGGTGCAATGTTGTTAGATCAAGGGATTGAACAGGTAAAAATATTTATTTACCCGCTGCTCGAATCTTCAATTGAGGAGATCATTTCCAAACGAAAGAATACAGACCCAAAATCACTATTGCAGGAATGGGCACAGGCGAAAGGTTATTCACCGCCAAAGTATCATACGATCAATGTTACTGGGCCAGATCATGCCAAAGTATTTGAAGTTGAAGCACGTGTGAATAACATCATGGTGGCTTCCGGGGAAGCGAAAAGCAAACAGGCCGCGGAAAAAAAGGCCGCCCAAAGAGCGTTAGAAATTATTCAAAAAGAGAATGAACTTCATGTCTAATCACCTCATATCATTGGAACTGCAGGGTTATAAGACCTTCGCCAGTAAGACAGAATTTAAATTTCCCGCCCAATTAACCGCAATTGTTGGCCCAAATGGTTCTGGAAAATCAAATATCGCTGACTCAATACGCTGGGTGCTCGGTGAACAAGCTTACAGTTTGCTGCGGGGCAGAAAAACAATCGATATGATTTTTTCAGGGTCTGAACAACGTGCGCGGGCTTCTATGGCCTCAGCTTCGATCACTTTTGATAATTCTACTGGCTGGCTGCCGATAGATTTCAATGAAGTAAATCTCACGCGGCGCGCTTACAGGAATGGTGAAAATGAATATCTGATCAACAACCAGAAGGTGCGTTTGAAAGAGATCAATGAGCTTTTAGCGAATTCGGGCCTCGCAGAACGGAATTACACCATTATCGGCCAGGGATTGGTTGACTCTGCGCTAAGTTTAAAACCAGAAGATCGCCGCAGTTTTTTCGAAGAAGCAGCGGGGATTGGTTTATACAGGTCGAGGCGATCAGAAGCAAATAAGCGGCTTGATAAAACAACACGAAATATGGAGCGAGTCAATGATATCGTATCGGAGCTGAAACCCCGTCTGCAATCTCTTGAAAAACAACAGGAAAAAGCTGTTTCCTACAACCAAATAGATGCGGACCTTAAATTATTGTTGCAGGATTGGTATGGATATCATTGGCATCAAACCCAGGAGAATCTAAGAGAAGCCATAAAAGTCAATGCCCGACAACAAGATAAGGTCAATCAGGCAAGGGATGAGCGGAAAAAATTTGAAACAAAGTTGGATGTGGCACAAAAAACGCTGGGACAAAAACGAGTGAAGGTATCGGAAATGCACCATGCACTCGCTGAGCTGCATGAAGAAAAGGAGATAAATGCTCGTCAAATCGCTGTATTGACGGAACGCGAACAGGCACAGAAAGAACGTCTCGTTGATCTTACGCAAAGTGTCGAATTGGACAAAACCCAGATTTCTTCTCTAGAAAAAGAAATCGTTGATTTGGAACATTCACACACAGATAGTGCGGATGAATATTCGGAGATGCAGCAAGACCTGAGAGATGCTCAGCATCAGCTGGAGGTACGTCAGGCGCGAAGAGATGAAATTGAAAAACAGATTCGGGATAGCGAAAATGCTGTCAATCAATCCTCTCAGCAAATTCTTCGTCTGCAAACACGATTGGACAGCCAGAAAAAACAGATTGATATCAAAAAATCTGATATAAGCCAAATGAAAGATCGCAATAAGAAGAATCAGCGTCACTTTGAAGAAATGCAGGGTGCTTTGGCTGAAAAGCGTCAACAGTTGCTCTCTATTAAGAATGACATGGAGCAATACATCGATACCAGAACCGCTGTTGCAGGAGCGCTCTCCGAGATTAAAGCTGAGACCAATGACTTTCAGAAAGACCGTGAAAAATGTGAGAGATTATTGCAAAACCTGCAGGGTCAATACAAACTGCTTGAAGAAGCGGAACAGTCCATGGTGGGTTTTTCAAGTGGTGCAAAAGAGATTATTACTGCAGTGAGGAATGGCAAGCTGCATGGTGATTTCCGCCTTTTATTGGATATCTTGAAAATACCGCAAAAATATGAGGTTGCTGTCGTCTCTGCGCTGGGCGAGGTTATCGAAGGAATAATCATTAATTCATCGGACGATTTAGATGGAATCATTGAATATATCACGAACTCGAATACACCGCGCTCAATTTTGGTGGACCAGGCAGGCAGCCAGATTGGAGATAAACAAGGTCAGAACGCAGTAAATCTACTGCCGGCGGTTAAAGTGGTATCTAACGAGAATGAGGCCGGTACGGTTATTAATCATCTATTATCAGCAATTTTTATTGCCGATGATGTACGATCGGCCCAAAACGAACGTAAAAATCTAAAACCCGGACAGCGGATTGTGACCCTCACTGGGGAAGTTTTTGCTGCTGATGGAACTGTGATAATCGGAAAAGAATTACGAACGAAACATGTTGAGCGTAAACGCGAAAAAGTATCAATAGCAAAGGAGATTACCGAGACAGAGCACACGCTTGCTGAAATTGAAGAAAAACTATCTGGTCTTAAAGCGATACAAAAAACAAGAGAATCCGAGCTGGAAGAAATTAACCAAAACCTGCAGAAAAAAGAAACACGTAGAAGTAACTTGAGTGTTGAGATTCATAAGCTGCAGTTCGAAAAAGAACAGCTTGATAAACAAATTGCCGATGGAGCAAACCGAATTGATCGTGGTCTGGATGATGTAAAAACGGAAGGCGCAATCGTCCTGGAATTAACCAATAAGATACAGAATTTTCAGCATGAGATCAAAGAAAGAAAGCAGTCAACCCGCACGCTTTACCAGCAGTTCCACGAAATCGGATTAGAAAACTTGCGTGGTAATGTCATGGATCTGAATTCAAAGCTTGCTGTTGCCAGTCAAATGGTCACATCATATGAAACAAGACTTACAGAGAAAAAATTATTGCTTGATAGGTTCCGATCAAGCGCTGAGCAGGCGAAGCAGCGCGTAGAAAATATTAAGAATTTGCTTGTTCAAATCAATAGCCAATTGAAAGAAATACGATCACGAGATAAGATTGTCAATCAGCACATCAGTAGTATGTCGGAAAAAACACAACCGCTTGAAGCACAGGTTGAGCGGGAGATAACAGACCAGGGTTCATTTTTGGAAGAGGTTGACCGTGCCCGCCAGCGATTTGCGATTGCAGAGCGGCATAAGATGCAAGCCTCTCTGAAGGTCGAAAAATTGCGGGAGAAATTGGAGCGGTATCAGCAAAAGATCGGCGAAGATTTTGGCATCTTTACTGGAGAGGAAGAACCGATTTTCGGTCCCAAACCACTCCCTATCGAAGGAGTTGTTTCAAAATTGCCGATGCTAAAGCGGCTTCCGGAAGGCATATCTGATCAAATCAGCCAAAAGAAAAGTTTACTCAGGCGCCTGGGGCCGGTCAATCCCAATGCGCAGCAGGAATATCGGGATATTTCTGAGCGGTATAGCTTTTTGACGGGTCAATTATTTGATCTGCAGAAAGCAGAAAATGACCTCCGCAAAATTGTCGATGAGCTTGATGAACTTATGCGTACGGAGTTTCTAAATACATTTAAAAAAGTGGCTGTGGAATTTGAAAACATCTTTACCCAATTATTTAATGGTGGTACAGCAAAATTGGTCGTAGAAGATGAAGAAAATATCCTGGATTCCGGAATTGAGATTGAAGCAACGCTGCCCGGCCGAAGAAAGCAGGAATTGGCGTTATTATCCGGCGGGGAACGCAGTCTTACTGCAGTTGCTTTGATATTTGCCTTGCTAAAAATTTCGCCAACTCCATTTTGCATTCTGGACGAGATTGACGCGATGCTCGATGAGTCCAATGTTATGCGTGTTGGTGAATTGCTTAAGGAATTGAGTGACACGACCCAATTCATTATTATTACGCACAATAGAAACACCGTGCAGCTGGCGGATGTCATCTATGGTGTAACGATGGGGAAAGATTCCGTCAGTCAGGTCATTAGCTTGAAATTGGATGAATTAACGGATGAGATGGTGCATTAATAAAAAATAAGCAGAGATTTTACTCTGCCTATTTTGTTATTTTATTAACTGAAATTATTCAGTTGGAGTCTCTGTGGGAACGACTGTAATCTCACTGGTTGGTTGTGCTTCAAAAGCTGCTTGCTGCGTAGCGATCAGCTGGTAGAGGGAAGGATCTGTCGGTGTGAGATCGCGATAAACATCATTGATCTCATAACTAATAGATTCTTTTGCTTCAGCCAGCCATTCCTGGAATGCCAGGTTTTGCTGATTTTGTAAGTTCGAAGCAGAAAGCGGTAAAACAGCGCGATTTATCAGCTGGATGACATGCCATCCAAATTGGGTTTCAATCGGGTCGCTTATCTCTCCGATTTCCAGTGCAAATGCGGTTTCACTAAATGCCTCGACCATCTGCCCTTCGCTGAACCATCCCAGATCACCGCCATTGGCTTTGTTGCTGGTGTCGAGAGATACATCTTCTGCGACATCAGCCCATTTCTCGCCGTTTTCCAGACGATTGAGGACTTCCTGCGCTTTGGCTTCTGTTGAAACCAAAATATGGCGTGCCCAGACCTGATCTTGCTCGGAAGGTACTTCAGCATCCAAAGCATCCTTTACCTTTTCACGCATCAGATAGTGAAAAAAGTACTTGCGGATATATTCTTCATCCACATTGATATTTTCAAGGCCCTTGATATACCCATCATATTCTTGCTGGAACAGCTCTTCCGTGAATGCGGTTGCCGTGGGACCGGGTGTCGCTGTGGGAGCTTCAGTTGTTGCTGTTGGCTCGTTGTCACCGATATCTCCCACTCCACCTTCTGGTTCAATCTTTAACGCATCAACAATCGTTGTCGGTTCAAGTTGAAGAATTGCTTCCTGGGTTGGGGAGAGCTGTGGTGTTGTGAATGGTGCGATGGTTGGAGCGGGTGTTGGGGTTCCGTTCGGAAAGTAATTGAAAATCTGTCCGAACAGCGCGTCAATCTCCGCATCCGTAACTTCAAGGCCCATTTCACGGCCTTTTATGGCAATGATCTTATCTTCGATCATGGTTTCTAAGACCATTTCACCAAAAGAAGTGGTGTTATCCAGATCCGACGCGATCTGCATCATTTGGTTTTCGAAATAACCGGCTTGATTCTCATCATTGGCATAGATTTGCGCCTGTGTATTTAGCAGCATATACTGTTGCAGATAACCATTGCGTTCTAATCGCACACGGGCTCTGTAATATTCATTATCGATCTTTTCGCCATCAACAACGGCTACCGCTATATTGTCTTTGAGGAAGACAGAATAGATCACTGCGTAGCCAACGAGACCGACGATGATCACACCAGTCACGATAAACCCGCCGATCAACGCTTTAGCCTGCTTTTTTTCTTTGATAGCGCGATGGCGTGGATTTAGCTTTTCATTTTCTTTTTTTCTGGCCATGACGCCCCTTTCCTATCGGATTTTCTCTTCCCATGAACCGCCAGTGAACGGTAGCAGGGCAATATGTCGGGCGCGTTTGATCTCACGTGCTACAGCGCGCTGATGTTTTGCGCAGGCGCCTGTCTGGCGCCGTGACCTGATTTTTCCTTCTTCAGTTGTGAATTTTTTTAATAAGCTTACATTTTTATAATTGATTTCGAGCGTTTTGTCTGAACAAAACTGGCAGTACCGCGGTTTGCGCACATAGCGTGTGCGGTAACGTCGCCGTGATTGTCGAGAGCTTCTGCCCGATGAATTGTTATTATCATCTGCCATTTTTACTCCTTTAGTTTGCAGCCGGTCTACCGGCTATATTGATTTATTTTGCAATGATCATGTGACGCATAACAGGTTCCAGGATCTTTAAATTGCGTTCCAGCTCTGCGATGCTTTCAGGGTCAAGCGTGACGTTAAGCAAATAGTAAATGCCTTCGTTCTGCTTCTGGATCTCATACGCCATGTGCTTTTTTCCCCACACGTCTGTACTGTCGATCGAACCATCACTGTTTTTTATCCAGCCATCAATGCGGTTTAAAGCCTGATCAATTGCTTCATCGTCTAGATCAGGATGAATGATCACAATTAACTCATATTTATTCATTTAGGATGCCTCCTTTCCTCGGGTATGCCCCTGAATGGCGCATGGATGCTCCATCAAAGGCGGAAAGGTAACCAAAAGGTTAACTTACCGGGATGTAGTTTAACATAAACTTGTTCTTTTGTGTAGCCAATATCTAATATAATCATTTAAAACAAATACTTTTTGGAGGCGAAATGAAAGCGGAAATTCTCTATCGGCCATCTTATTCCATGGCGCAAGTTAAGTTAGCGCGGGGTGAAAATATTACGGTTGAATCCGGTTCTATGGTGGGGATGTCGGACAACATGAAAGTGGAAACCACCATGAAAGGCGGATTGTTGAAATCCCTGGCACGATCAGTCCTTGGTGGAGAATCGTTTTTTATCAATACATATCACGCGGAGGACGGTGAAGGAGAGTTGATGCTGGCACCAACACTGCCGGGCGATGTGTTCACATTTGACCTTGGTGGCGAAACATACCTGGTGCAATCTGGTTCCTTCCTTGCCTCCAGTGAGGGAGTAACGACGGATACAAAGTGGGGCGGCGCAAAAACCTTCTTTGGTGGCGAAGGCCTGATTATGCTACGCTGCTCGGGTGTAGGGACGCTGCTATTGTCCAGCTATGGTGCGATCCACGAACTTGAACTGGCAGCAGGAGAGAAATATACCATTGATACGGGTCACCTGGTGGCTTTCTCAGAAAATATTGGTTTCAATGTGCGTGCGATTGGTGGATTAAAATCAACCATCTTTGGCGGAGAAGGCCTTGTGACAGACCTGACTGGCCCGGGAAAGATTCTGATGCAAACCCGCAGCGTTGGAGCATTCCTGGACTGGCTGATTCCCAGGTTGCCGAAGCCCTCCTCATCCGAAGGAAAGAACATATTTAATCAAATATCCTGAGGTGTTGCATGACTGAATCATTGCTGCCGTTCTTTCGACCAAAAGGTGTCGCCATCATTGGCGCATCACAAAACCCGGATAAATTAAGTAACGGCATCGTGCAGAATATGCTGGCTTATGGATATCAGGATCAAATCTATCCAGTCAATCCAAAAGCAGGTCAAATCAACGGCCTGACATGCTACCCATCTGTGATTGATATTCCTGGCCGCGTAGACATGGCAGTGATCATATTGCCTGCAAAATATATCGCATCAGTATTACGGGAATGTGGTTCCAAAGGGGTCAAAGCAGTTACTGTTATTTCTGGTGGTTTTAAAGAAATCGGAATGCATGGCCGCGCGCTGGAAAACGAACTTTTGGAAATCCTTGCAGAATTTAACATGCGCATGATTGGTCCAAATTGTGTCGGCACCATGAACCTGGTAACAGGGATGAACACCACCTTCATCCGCGGTATGCCTGCACGTGGTGGCATCGGATTCATTTCTCAATCCGGAGCTGTCTGCGGTGGAGTGGTTGATCATATTGCCAACAAAGGGATTGGTTTTTCCCATTTCCTGAGTTTGGGGAACATGGCGGACGTATCCGAAACGGATATGATCGAATTCCTTGCCCAGGATAAGGATACACATGTCATCGCGGTTTATATGGAAGGTGTGCAGAACGGACAGAGGTTTTTGGAGGTCTGTCGTGAAGTGACGCCCAAAAAACCAGTCATTGTTTTAAAAGCCGGGCGCAGCGAAGAAGGTGCCAAAGCAGTGTCATCCCATACCGGTTCACTTGCCGGTTCGCATGCTGCCTATCAGGCGGCTTTTGAACAGAGCGGAGTGATCGAAGTGTTTTCGGTGTCTGATTTGCTGAATGGTGCCATGGCTCTGGATTGGATGCCAATCCCATCAGGAAATCGCGCGGTGATTGTTACCAATTCCGGTGGACCAGCAGCGCTTGCCTCAGACAGCTTTGCGCAAAACGGGATTACACTCGCAGAATTATCAAAAAACACACAACAGGCGCTGGCAGCTGAACTTAATCCAGCTGCACAGGTAGCAAATCCAGTTGATATGCTCGGCGGTGCGAGTGAAGAGGAATATGCTTATGCGCTCCGTACCGCCCTGCGAGATGATAGCGTGGATATGGCATTGGCTGTGCTTGTACCTACATCGCTCGTAGATCCCAGAAAGATCGCTCAGTCTGTAGTCGAAGTGGCAGCTGATACACAAAAACCAATTCTTACCTGCTTGATGGGTTTTGAAGGGGTGCAGGATGCTGTGCATTTACTGCATGAAAACCGGATACCATCCATCGATTTCCCCGCAAAAAGCGGTGTCATATTACAGGCATTAATCAAGCACAGAGATAATCAATTGAAGAACCAGCCAAGTAAGCTGCCTGTGGTTGTTGAGGGGAAAGCAATTGCTGATAAGCTGTTCGACCAGAACAAAAAAATAAAGATTTGGGGAGAGCATTTAACACGGAAAATATTGGCGGCGTATGATATCCCGCTCATCCCTGGATCCATGGCGAAAGATAAGCAACAGGCTGTTTCTATCGCAAAGCAGCTTGGCTATCCGGTTGTATTAAAAGGTGCATCCAGGGATGTCTTGCATAAATCTGATGCGAATGCGGTCATCATCCAGATTGCCGATCAAGATGCATTGCAAAAGGCGTTTGATACCGTTGAAAAGAATATCCGATCCGCTAATGCATCGGCGGTAATTGATGGTATGCTGATAGAAAAAATGGCTGCCCCCGGAAAAGAGTTGATTGTCGGTATGAAGCGTGACGCCGCTTTTGGCCCCCTGATGATGTTTGGTATGGGCGGCATTTTTGTGGAATTGTTTAAAGATATCGCCTTCCGTGTTGCACCGCTCAGCAATGAAGATATAGAAAGCATGATCCGCTCTACAAAAGCCTTCGAACTTTTGGAGGGTTGGCGTGGAGATTCAGCATATGATATCAAGGCCGTTGCGGATGTGATCGGAAAATTGAGTCAACTTGCAGTTGATTACCCCAATGTTCGCGAAATTGAGATCAATCCACTACGTGTTTTTCCGCAGGGAGATGGCGCGCTTGCGTTGGATTGTCGCATGCTGCTAGATTAAGCGATGGCTGACAAACCGCATTATTATCAAGATATTCGGGGTGACATCTCGCGTTTTGATGAACGCGACATGCTTTTTGCGCGGCAGGACCTTGTCAGGTGTTTCGGGGTGGATAGCCCGCAATATCGTGCTTTTTTCGCCGAGAAACCCAAAAAAGAAACCTACCATCTTCGCCTCAACAAGCAAACACCACTCGGCGGAAAAAACATCAGTGATGCACCGATGGTTCGTGCCCAATTTAAATGGATCGATCAGCTCGGTGTAGAATCCGCCGTGGATGGGGAACCTTCAAAGAACAAAATCGTTATGGAACCTGCGCGTGCTGCGATGAAGATAAAAGCGTTGGCAAAAAATTATGGGGCAGACTTGGTAGGTGTTGGACCACTTGATCAACGCTGGACTTATAGTCATGTCGGCGTGACTGCGGGCGACAGCCCTGGCTATCAACCCTGGGGAACGCCAATAGATCTTAGAACTCATCCACATACGATTGCAATGGGGTTTATCATGGATCGGTCACTTTTGGCATCCGCGCCTAATTATCCAACAATGTTAGCAACTGCTCAGGGGTATGCGAAAAGTGCCTGGACAGCGGTACATCTGGCAGAATATATCCGCCAAATGGGTTATCATGCCCGAGCGCATCATTTTAGCAATTATCAGGTGCTGGTTGTACCAGTAGCGGTTGATTGCGGATTGGGTGAACTATCACGTGCCGGGTATTTGCTTACAAAAAATCTCGGGTTGGGCTTGCGCCTTTCCGTCGTCACCACGAATATGCCATTGATGGTTGATCAGCCGCTCGATATTGGTGTGCAGTCCTTCTGCGAGCAGTGTACGCGCTGTGTGGATGCCTGTCCCTCTGGAGCAATTCCGACAGGCGAAAAAGTACTGCATAATGGGGTGGTGAAATGGAAACTGGATGAAGAAAAGTGTTATGCATACTGGCATGTTAATGGAACGGATTGTGGAATCTGTATGGCGGTTTGCCCATGGACCAAGCCGGACACACTATTTCATCATGTTATGGCCGCCTGGGCATCAAAAAAAGGTCCTCATCAGCGTTGGATGGCAAAGGCAGATCGCTTTGTCTATGGCCCCCATAAGCCCGTGCTAAATCCCGACTATTTAGATTGATCTTCCCATCGCGTCTTGGCGGATTTGTAAGCTGCCAATGTGCGTTCTCTTGCTGCGCGATGATCAATGATTGGAGCAGGGTAGTCTGCCTTCAAGTTGGGATTTTTCCATGGTGTGTGGATCTGCGCAGCATCCAGATGAGCTAATTCCGGCACCCAGCGCCGTATATAAATACCATCCGGGTCAAACTTTTTGCTTTGCAGGATCGGATTAAAAATCCGAAAATAAGGTGCCGCGTCGGTACCTGTCCCTGCAGTCCACTGCCAACCGCCGTTGTTGCTGGCCAGATCGCCATCCACCAGGTGCTGCATAAACCAGCGCTCGCCTTCACGCCAGTCAATCAGCAGATCCTTGGTCAGGAATGAAGCGGTGATCATTCGCGCGCGGTTATGCATCCATCCGGTCTCTCTCAGCTGGCGCATAGCAGCGTCAACCACCGGGTAGCCGGTTAATCCTTCCTGCCATGCCTTCAACCCGTGTGGATCATCCGCCCAGCGCAAATCCCGCAGGTTTTCTCGGTAGCTTTGATGCACGATATGCGGAAAATTAGCCAGTATGGAGAAGTAGAATTCACGCCAGATCAATTCATTCAGCCAGGTGGTACAGCCTTGTTTTGCGGATTGGTTGTCCGTTGCATCCAAACATGCTTTGGCCTGATAAACTGTCTCACGCATCGATAGCAGTCCAAATTTAAGATAGGGGGAAATGCGGGCAGTGCCGTCAACCGCTAAAGCATTACGTTTCTTTTGATACATAAATACAGGATCATCAAGAAAGGATACAAGCCGTTTTCGTGCAGCTTTTTCGGAAGCTGGAAACCGATCAAAGGATTTCCCGGTAGGAATATCTGTGGAAAGGATCGCTTCATCGATTTCGGGGAGCACTTCAAGCGAGCCGATCGGTTTTCCTGGCGTTGGAAGGGATTTCCAGACTCGCGAATAGGGCGTGTAAACGGAGTAGGGTCCTCCATCGCTTTTTCGCACTGCCCGTGGTGGATGGACAGTTAATCCGGTGAGTGTATGCAGTGGCAGGTGTTTCCCGACCTCTTCATCACGGGATATAGCGTAGGGAGAATGGTCTGCCTCTGCAACAATCAAACTTCCTCCTAATACTGAAGATAATTTTTGCAGCACTGCAAGGGGATTACCTTTCCGTATGATCAGTCGGCTGTTGCGTATTTGCAGATTCTTGTCCAATGCATGCAGTGCTTCAAATAGAAACAGGTCGCGCTGGGTGGGCGGGTTGGATAATAAATGCGGATCCAAAATGAAGAGCGGGATGACCTGCTCCGCATGCTCCAGAGCATGGGATAATGCCGGATTGTCGTGCAAACGTAAATCGCGCCGGATCCACCAGATGGCTGTATGCATTTAATAATTGTATGTGAAATCTCTTTCAGGGTGATGAATTCTTAATCAGGCAGTAAGATAGGAATCTTTTGGGTATGAAGATGAATTTCTGCGGGTAGATGTCCGTATAGATCACCGTCCATCTGCAGCGGTAATTGTTCACCTTCAACCTGGATGGATACATATTCTGAGCCCCGATGGATTTCTATGGACTCTGCCTGGTGATTATCCTGCACCAATAATTCCCATGCCAGCGAAAGATACTGGTCAAGACGGTTGGCTTTGATAACCTGAATCTCCATCGATCCGTCAAAGAAATCTGCCCGCGCTCCATAGATATCAGAAGGTGGGTCATTCAGTAATGTTCCGTTGGAAACGATCACCTCGCATGCATCTACGCTCACAGTCTGTCCGTCGATACATAACTGAAATCGGTAGGTGTCAAGCTGCTGCATTGTTTCAACGAGCGATTGGAGATAGGCCAACATGCCCAACGCTTGTTTGCTGTCCTCGCTTGTCTGCGCCATCGCACGAGCGCTCATCCCGCTGCTTACATTAAGAATTGCGTAATCTCCATCCACTTCCAGTACATCCATCATCGCGATGTGATGTCCTTTAGACAGCAGCGAAAGGGCGTCATCTTTTTGCAGCGGAATCCTCAGGGCTTTTGCCAGGCCATTGCCAGTACCTGCGGGCACGATGCCAAGCACGATGCCAAGCACAGCCTCTTTACCAATGATTCCATTGACCACACCGGATATGGTGCCATCTCCGCCGGCTGCGATAATCAGGTTATATCCTCGCTTCACAGCATCAACTGTAATCGCATTTATATCGGAATGATCGTCTAAAATACAATCGTTGTGGTCCCAATGATGGCGAACGCACATGCTGTTAAATGGGTCGATTGTTCTACGCGGATCGGCGTTACCAGAATCCGGGTTGACGATCAAAAAAGGTTGGGGTTGAAAATCGTCCCAGTTTGTGCGTTTGAGCATATTCGTGGCCAGTTTTATCTAATACCCTTTGTTGATATCCACATGATTGGGCAGCGCCTCACCGCGTGCGGCATGGTTTAATAAGGCAGCAAGATGTTCCATCCGCAGACGCTCGGTGGCATCGGAATGCAGACCGCCTGCACGGTGCGGGCTGAGCACAACACGGTCCAATTGTCCAAATGGATAATCGGCTGGTGCTGTATCTGACCGGGCCTCTTCATTCTCCGGGTAGTGATACCAGACATCAATGGCTGCACCGCCCAGATGGCCGCTCTTTAGTGCTTGATAAAAAGCGTCTTGCTCGATCACTTTTCCGCGTCCAATATTGACAACAACCGCTCCCTTGGGTAAACGAGCTAGCTCACGCTTGCCGATGATCCCCTGTGTATCTTTGGTTAGCGGCAAAGTGTTGATCATAATATCAGCATGCGGCAGTAATTCATACAGAGAGCGGCTGGGGTAAATTGTGGCAAATCGGTCTTTTCCCACCGTGTTTATGGAATTGCGTATAGCCATTATTTGCATATTCAAGGCGTGCAAAACTTTTGCCAAACGCGAACCAATTGCCCCGTATCCCAGCAGCAGAGCGGTTTTCCCTTGCAGCAGGATGGTCGGATTGGTTGTATAGCGCGGTCGCCAATCATTTTGGGCTAGAGCATCGTGGGGTTGGATAATGTGCTTGCAGGCTGCCAGCAGCAGGGCCAGCGTGTGTTCAACCACCGGAATGGCATTGTGGTGCAGGTTATGTAATTTCACATGGGGAAACTTCTGCATCATGCTCTGCGTGGCAGCTGGAATACCGGCAAATGGGACAATCACCGCCTTCAGATTTGGGCAGGTTTGAAGGTTTTCTTTTTTCGGACGGCCGTTGACCAGGTATTGCAGCGTTTGCTTGTTTTTTATTGTGCTGCCGGTAGTAAGGGTAAATGTGGAATCTAACAGCTCTTTTAGCAGAGTTAATGATTCTTTTTCTGGCGGATACGTGATATGAACGGGGATGTGGTTAGCCATACATTGTTTCCTGGCGGGTGGGAGCCTGTTTGATGATAATTCCCTGTGAGGGATCAACCTGGTTGTTCAGGATCATGCGTCCAAGTTGAGTGCCGTATGCCAGCAGGGCCTTTGTCTGTCTGGTATTGTCCATTGCGATCGGCGCGTGGAGGTCCACCTGAAAACGCCGAAAATCAAGAGCGGGATAGAATTGACGCACCAGATGGACTTGCTGGTCAGCGGCGGATTGCGAGAAGACATCAATCGTGCGCCCGATCCAGTCCCAGGCACACAGCTTTGGCAGGTGGTTACTGTCATATGTATAAGGGTTGCGTCCGGTGCCAATGCTGATCAATGTGGTTTCATGCGGATTCCATCCCAGGCATTCAACCGCTTCATATGCGGCTACATAGCAGGGGTTGGCATATGATCCCACCCCGCCGTCGATGTAACGGCTATCAACAGGCGGAAAGATGGTTGGCACGCTGCAGGATGCCTGCACGGCTTTTTGCACCGGCCATAAAGCGTATTGCGCCTTCCAGGGTTTGATGAAACGGGTCTTGTTCTCTGCCAGGTCATAGGCGGTGATGACCACATCAACCTTACGCGCGTCCGTCCAGAAATCCCCCATGATGCTGTTCCCAAAATGGCTATGCAGTGCAGCCGCAAGTGGCTTATCAGAGTAGCGATAGCGCGTAAGCGGAAATAGCAGTTTGCGCCAGGTTGTCGTGAAGATCGTTTCTCCCAGCGTCATGTAAAGCGCGGTCATCTTATCTGCGGGGATGCCTACCGCGATCCCGGCAGCGATGATTGATCCGGTAGATGTACCAGTGGTCAATTGGAAGATATCGCGGCAGGGAAAGCCCAGAGCTTGTTCCAGCATTGCGAGTGCGTGCGTTACCATCAGCCCGCGCATCCCGCCACCATCGATAGCGATAGCGACATACCTGCGAAACGGTTTCATAGACTAAGTATAAACTGGAAAAATGGATAAACAGAAATATGTGTTTTGCGTTAAAAATCAGGCAATTCAAGGTTTTCTGTTTTCATGGCAAATAAAAGAGCAGATACACTTGTTTATTGATAGCTCATTGCAGTAGAAGTTGTCCTGCGGTTCATCCGGTCCATCACAAAACCACCACTTACATTGTTTTCAACCGTGACTTATCATTATTTCCAATAGACGACCTTTAATATTAGATAATTTTAGTTCTAATAACTCCTAATAATAAAAATCTTATTTATGTGTGGTATAAATTGACACTGTCTAATAATAAGAATCAAGAATGGAAGAAGAAAATATCGACGAAGTACCTAAAAACCAGAATAATATCCGTAATGGCCGTGACCTGATCCAGGCGGCAATCGAGTATAACAGTATTGCAAATGTAGCTGAGATAGCTCGGCGTTCATTTGGAAACAATGCCTTTGATGGCATTCTCACCATGCTCGGGGTCATGATGGGATCGTTCACCTCCAATGTGGCTGATCCAGCTATCGTCATCACCACCGGGCTTACAACCAGTATCGCCATCATGATTTCGGGCGCCTGGGGTGCTTATCTGACCGAATCTGCTGAACGCAAGAAAGACATCAACGAATTAGGCAGGAGCATGCTCACGGACCTGCAAAGCAGCCGTATCGGCCGCGCGGGCCGATTTGCGGCTATTGCGGTGGCGGTAGTCGATGGCATTTCCCCATTCATTGGCGCCATCTTTCCGTTGATCCCTTTTTTCTTTTTTGCGTTGTTTCCGGATATTCGCGTAGTGTATTTCACCGCGTTTGGTGTCGCGCTGGTGGAATTATTTATCCTTGGCATCTGGTTGGGCAATGTAGCCAAGGAGAACCTTTTTGGCTACGGCTTCAAGACGCTTCTGGCTGGTGTCGCTTCTATGTTGGTTGGCAGTTTACTGAACGGGAACTAATCTTAAGAATTATATTGAGATAGAACCTAAATTAGAATGCTCAAGGGCAGCCTGGAAAACTGGTGAATGCCTTCCCCTTCCAGATTTTTTCAAAAATCACACCACCCTCATATCTGGAGACATACACAGATCCCTCCGAGACCATCACCAATCGCTTACCATCGGGCATCCAGCATAACCCCGCATCCGCACTCAAGTCTGGATACCCAAATTCTGTTGTCCGCTGTGAGATATTGCCAGTATCCAGGTCAATCACGTTGATTTCGTTATAGTCATTTGCTGACCTATGCAGAAAAGCAATTTGTTTTCCATTCGGCGACCAGCTTGGCGACCAATCATCAACATCATTATCGGTCATTTGTTCGGTGTCTAACCCATTGATAGCGATGGTAAATAACTCAAAATCATCTCCTGACTCTCCGGCGTGGAAAACCAAGTGCGCTCCATCCGGGGACCATGATGGATCAAGGGCGTTCAGAGGAAAATCTTCGGTTAGGTTGACTAATTCTGTTCCATCCATGTTGATCACATAAATATCTGAAACATCTTTCCAGGTGGAAAAGGCGATCTTACTTCCGTCCGGCGACCATGCTGGATATTGGCCGCCAATTGTATTTGGCATAGTTTGAAGATTGCTCCCATCTGCATTTGCTGTCATAATCTCCCAGGGTGGAGTCAGGGCGGAAAAGACGATTTTGCTGCCGTCTGGAGACCAGTCTGCATAACCGAAATGTTGGTATCCCATCTCTCCACTGTCCAATAATTTTTGTGCGTTTTGGTCGTTTAGGTTGATCACATAAAGGTCACCCAGCAGCGCGTTGTCGCCAGAATCAACGATGATCATATCGTCGCTGGTATTTGATTCATCCATCGGTATTACCTTCAACGCGCTATCTTCAAGTTGGTTTGTTTCGATTGTTGGCTGACAGGATAGCAATAAAAATGCGATCAATACGTTGCATATCGTAATTTTCAATACTCCTCCTTAAAAAATAATTTAAAAAAAACCAAAATGTAAGCAGAGAAATTGACTTTCTTTGCTTACAGTATACATATTTGTGAACATCCAGTAAAGGATTTCGATTTATGCAGGGGATAAAAACAAATCGAGAAGCATGAAATATTATCGAGGATTCAATATAATTAGGTAAATCATGGAGCGATCATGCGCAAAATTAAAACCCTTATACAGCACTCAATGATCATTGAGGTGGTTTTCCTGTTGTTATATTTTACGGCGCTCACGCTGCTTTTTACGAGGCCAATGGTTACAAAATTATCAACACATACCGTGGGTGGGTATGGAGACAATCATTATTTTATGTGGATAATCGGCTGGACCAAACAGGCACTTTTTGAAATCGGCCAGTCCCCGCACAAATCCTTCCTGCTGAACTTTCCTTATAATTATCAATTGGCACTGACTGAGATCGCTCCCCTGCAAATATTGATTGCCCTGCCATTTGCATGGATTTTCGATAATACCGTCCTTGGATATAACATCGCCATGCTTTCCACCTTTGTGCTTTCCGGACTGACAATGTACTATTGGGTCAAACACCTGACTGATTTGTCTCTTGCATCCCTCGTTGCTTCGACCGCGTATGCATTCCTGCCCTATCACATCGCCCACATGTTATCTGGCCACCTGAATCTAGTTGCCATCCAATGGTTGCCATTATTCTTCTGGGGTTTCATTGAAATCTTGGATAAACGCAATTTTGCCTGGAAATCCGTGATTTTAATGTGCGTTGGTCTATCGGGTATCGCGCTTTCTTCCCAGTATTATCTTTTTATGACCCTTTTTATCACTCTGATCGTTTTTGTTGGCTATCTCATCCAAAAGCGGTTTGATATCGGTTGGATGCGCTGGAAGCAGCTAGTTATCTCAGGCTTGCTAGCACTACCTGCATCACTCGTTGGGTCGATTCCGTATTATTTTGTGCATCAGGGAAGCGGAACAGGGCGTCCGCTTACGGATGTAATCCGATATTCCGCATCGCTTAGTGATTACCTGCTTCCGTTTACCAAAAGCTTCATTGCGGGAAGATGGGTTTCGCGACATTTTCAGCGCGATTTATGGGGGGAAGCGACCTTATATCTTGGTTTGCCAATCCTGACTTTGGCGATATACGCAATATGGAATAGCAGATTGAAAGAGAAAACCATGAAATGGCGGCTCATCACTGTGATTGCATTGATTGCGTTGGTTTTATCCATGGGCACAAATTTAGTTTGGATGGAGCAACCCGTCGTGGTTACAACGCCGGCATGGTTACGGGAACTCATTCATCAGGATACATTTTATGTTTATTTACCGGGATACTTGCTCTATCGATTTTTCCCATTCTACAACATCATGCGTGCCTGGATGCGCTATGGCATAATTGTGATGGTGGCAATATGCGCCTTAGCAGGTTACGGTGTTTCATTAATCCTAAAAAGAACCATGCATCCATATCAAAAACCGGCCGGCATATTTTTATTATTTCTGGTGATACTTGATTTCTCTGTCACGCCCTTGAACCTGGTTGAGATAAAGCCGCGAGCGGTGGACAAATGGCTTACAAAACAACCCTTTGGCGCGCAGGTGCAGCTGCCATTGGCTCAGTCCTTCGAACAGCGTACCATCTATGCCACGCTGACGAATCAAAAACCGCTTATCGGACAGATGAATACCTATCCTTCCCATCGCTATTTCCAGCTTGAGCCGATGCTGCGTAATTTCCCGGACCATGCAAGTGTCGAAAAATTGCGAGAAGAAGATATCACATATATTTTGGTAGATTCCTCTGAAATTGATTTCATGCAAATGGATTATCGAGCGTTAAATCTAGATTTTGCTGGTTCTTATGATGGATATGATGTTTTTATCATCCAGGATTAATATAAATGATTATTAGGGATATAGGGAGATATGGATAAGAGTATGACTGAAACAAATTGACCATTTTCCTCTATTGATTGCCGTGTCCATGCTGGTTATCAGAGAAATATGATCGCTATTTGATAGAGAAAACCATTATCAGGTCATATAATATGAATACTGATGATTGAAAAAATGTAAAATAATCACATAAATAAGAAAATGAACAGATTCAGGGTAGTTGGGTTATTGTTCCTGGGGGTGTTCATGCTTGCTGCGTCTAGTACTGCTTTTGCCGGCAGAATGCAAAAAGATTTGGGGGAGAATATTATTGAAACATCAGATAATTTCAAAACAAAAAGGCGTAGTACTTATTCAGCAGATGATCCGCATGATCTATCTGCGATTGAAATGAAGAAAGTTTCTCCTGTGGATGGCATGGTGATGATGGCTGTCCCAGCTGGTCAATTTCTAATGGGATCAGATGAAGGACATCCGGATGAACGCCCGGCGCATGTTGTTTATCTGCATACATACTGGATCGATCAGACAGAAGTGACCAACGCCCAATATGCGCGATGCGTGGAATCGGGTTCATGCGAATTACCCATTGACCCCGCCTTTTACTTGGATGACGATCTAAACTACCATCCAGTTGTCTACGTCGATTGGGAAAGTGCGAACACCTACTGCCAATGGGCGGGACGGCGCCTTCCAACGGAAGCGGAATGGGAAAAGGCAGCGCGCGGGACCGACAATAGAACATACCCGTGGGGTGAACAGGGGGATTGCAGCCGTGCGAATTTCTGGGATTGCCCTGATTTCGATTTCACATCTCCGGTTGGCTATTACGATGAAAAAGGAGTCAGCCCATACGGCGCCTATGACATGGCGGGTAATGTCTGGGAATGGGTTTCAGACTGGTACGATCTAGAATATTATCAGGAATCTCCGGTACTCAACCCGCAGGGACCCGCAAGCGGAATATTTCATGTTTGGCGTGGTGGTTCCTGGAACTGCAACCAGACCAGTGCGCGCTCTGCTGGGCGAGGGAAATATAACCCCATCTATTGGCAGGACCTGATCGGATTCCGGTGTGCGTTAGACGCTGATTCTCCGTAGGAAAAACGCATTGATTCAGTCGAAGGGCGCATGTCAAACATATAACTGGAAAAAATATATTCGAAAACATCCTGTGATATATACTATGTGCGATGGAAAAACTAATACATGATGGTTCAAACATACAATGTCCGCTGTGTGGGAATCGGGATATTTCACAATCATTAACCAGTGCAATTGATCTTAATTATTGGTTATGTGCGCAATGTAAACTGATTTTTGCTGATCGAAGTGAGTTGCCCGAACCGGATGCAGAAAAAGAACGATATCTAACACATCAAAATGGAATTCAGTACCCGGGTTATGTAAAATTCCTTAATCAGGCAGTTAAACCAACCTTACAATTTCTCAAGCCCGGCATGCGGGGCTTGGATTATGGTTGCGGACATACGCCAACCCTGAGTATTCTTCTAAGACGTAAAGGTTTTTATTGCGATGTTTACGATCCATTATTTTATCCCGATTTACCCGACGGATTATTTGACTTTGTGTTTGTGTTAGAAGTAGCCGAACATTTCTTCCATCCGAGAGAAGAAATAATAAAACTTGATAATCTACTGCATCCTGGCGGAATGATGACGATAATGACGTTATTCTGGATCGATGCAAAACGATTTTCAGATTGGTATTATCCCAAAGATTTCACACACGTATCCTTTTACCATACGCAAACTATGCAATCAATTTGTGAATTGTTCGGGTTTAAACAAATTTATAGTGATAATGAGCGCATAGCGATTCTAAAAAAAAGTCTTGACTTCGGTTGATGATCGGAAAATATTTCACAACAAACGATATTTAAAAATATAATTAATAACGAAATTGCGACAATGATAACTCAGCAATATTCGTATCAATCAATCACTAACCATAAAGACTTGCTTAATAGCAAGATCACCATAAACAGCACGATACCATTTAAAAAAATATGGAGTGGGGATTTTTGGAAATGCAGCCAGACCAGCGCAACTTTAGCTTGCATCGAATTTCCTATCGCGTTACCAGATCGCCTTTAACGATGCATCAGTACCAGCTTGGGGGGTATTTGCACTGAAACATCTGTTAGACTAAATCAGGAGAAAAATTACAAGATTGGATTTTATGGAAAAAAGAAAGTGGTTCACTCTCGGTGTGCTATCAGTTATTTTGGCCTGGATTATGATCGAAATAAATAAAGAAGAGCAGCAATCCAGCGTGAATAAAGGATCAATAAATATCAATCAGGGAAAAAAAGATCTGAAACCTTATCACAGCAAAAATAATCCCAAAATTTATCACGTGTTTGAGGACTGTATCTCAGGAAAACGAATCAGCGCAAGAAATCGCGTAACAGGTATGGGGAATGGAACCCTTTGCCAATGGTGCCGTGATCAGAAGGAAACTCAGAAGCACTGATCTAAAAAACGCTAATTATTTTTGAAGCGTGGGCAAATACAATTTGTTAGAATTGGTTTGAAAAACAAAGGATTCTATATTTATACGCTTCTGCGTGAATATGTTTGTTTCGCTGTAGTTGCTGTTGGGAGATTACATATCGAACCAAAAAGGGAATGGTGAAAGAAATCGGCACAGACATAAAACAGTTGAAAATTATTTATGGGGCAAATGCAATCCAACAGCAAATAGATGTATTTAAAAATGAAGCGAAAAGCGTGGTAAAACGTGCGGATCCGGAAAGCGTGCATCGTATCCGGGTCGCCTCTCGCAAATTAAAGAATTTATTTGACTTATTTCAAGACCAACTTCCATTACAAAATCGTGAGAATTGGCGTAAAGAATCCAAACGGATTGAGAAATTATTTGGTAAAGTAAGAGATCTGGATATCCATATCCAAACCTTGAATAATCACTATAAAAAAATTCCGAACCGAAAGATACGAAAGGGAGTCCGCCGTGTGCGGCTTCGCTTGTGTCAGCTCCGCCAGCAGAAACAGCCGCGCGTCAGGTCATGGACTAAGGATTTACCTGATCGGGAACAGATAGTGGCATTAACCAACTGGGTAGAAAACGCGTTGGATCGAGACATCCCGATCAAGCATTTTCAACAATCTGAAATGTTTCAATTCGCATACTATCATATACAAAAACAGCTAAATAAGATGTTATTTTTTGAAGTGTTTTTGTTTGATCAATCAAAAACCAAAGAATTACATAAGATGCGGATCGCTGCCCGAAAGTTGCGATACACTCTTGAGGCACTCGCCGGGCTTTATGGAAAGGAAGTCGATTTTGCCGTTGACTCAGTAAAAAATATCGAACAGAATCTCGGACGCATTCATGATGCAGATGTTTGGATAAAATTTCTACCAAAGTTTTTGACGGAAGAACGAAATAGAATAAAAAATTTCTATGGATACCATAATCCCTACATGCGTATCGAACCGGGAATAAAATATTTGCTTGATAACATAAAAAAAGGTCGTGTGCATCAATATCAATCATTCATCGATGACTGGAAAACATGGAAACGCGAAGAGATATGGATGGAATTAAGGAAAAAGATTTTTCTCGCTTGCATAGAGCCGTCCATGCAGGGTTGATCTTTCTTCACGACAGAGTATTGAATGACGCAATAAGGATAAATAACGATGTTTGATTTTCTAAACTTGAAAACAAAAGACGATGGCCAGCATTATGCGCTATTGAGTATCATGAACCTGGCAAATGAACATAATTACCAGTCCCAGCATGCCATATATGTCACTCGGATTGCGTTAACCCTGTTCGATGATCTGAGAAAATTACACGGCCTGGACGAAGAGGACAGGTTTTATCTATTGTGTGCAGGTTTGTTGCATGATATAGGGGTCAATGGCAACGGAAAAAAGAAACACCATAAAAGAGCATTGCAGCTGATTGTCAATAATAACAAACTGGCTCTATCCAGCCAACAGCGGTTGGTTATTGGATCCATAGCGAGATACCATCGTAAAGCTCTGCCGTCAAAGCGGCATGCCCACTATCGCGAATTATCCCATCAGGATCGCCTGATCGTTTCAAAATTAGCCGCCATTCTACGGATTGCGGATGGTCTCGACTATTCACACGAGAACCGCGTCAAAAATGTTACCGCAAAATATGACGACGAAACAATTGTGATCACCTGTAGTACCAACCACAATAAGATTAACCGTGAAATTCGCTCAGCAACCAAGAAAAGCGACCTGATATCACTTATTTTTCAGCGAGATGTTCAATATGAACTGGATAGTGATTGAATAACATGTGTCTTTTTTAGGTATATGTGCAATAAATAATTTTGTAGTATGGTCGAAAAACCGGGTATAGTGATAAGGGAGTAATAAACAGCTATGGAGAATTGATCATAAGCATGAAAAACGGCGAAAATTCAGAACAGACTTCAAATTAGACACACTCTTGCAGTGAGACGGCAGTTTTAAATGTCTCATCCCTTGCCACGCTATGCAAAGCCAGGAGATCTCGTTCACAGTAGGGTCTAAGCAATAAGAATAAAATCCATTGGTGAATAAAAAATGCTTACATAATTGTGCTCGTAGGCCAAGCATGATTTGATATTTGATTTAGTCAAACATTTATTAATGCTTGGTAATCATGAATTACCGATTATTATAAGAAGTCATATTAACAATAATCATGAGCGGAGAAGACTGATGAAACTACTATTGAGAAAATCGTCGCTGGAATTATTGGAGAAATACATTCAAAATCCTGCCCTGCGTCACCATTGTGAAATGGTAGCGATTGCCATGCAGGCGTATGCACAGGAATTTGAGCAGGATGTCGAACTATGGTATCAAACCGGCCTGCTGCACGACCTGGATTATGAGCAGTTTCCCGATCAGCACCCTTTCAAAGCAGCCAATCAGCTTCTGAATGGTTATCCTGAAACCTTAAAACATGCCGTCCTTGCGCACGGTCCCGACATCACAGGGGTTGAACCGCAAACGCGGATGGAACGTTATCTTTTCGCCTGCGACGAGCTGTCGGGATTTTTGCATGCATATGCGCTGATGCGTCCGAATGGTTTTGGCGGCATGAAGGCAGGTAAGGTCAAAAAGAAATTAAAAGACCTCAATTTTGCGGCCAAGATCAACAGGAATGATATCGAAATGGGTTTTTCCTTGATTGATGAACAGCCGAATGCGCACATCCAATTCCTGATTCAAACATTTTTAGATGCGGATTTTAACTATTTTAGAAGAGTAGACGCAACTTAGTTCAAAACATCTAATTTGTTCCATAACCAAAGATAATCCTTTGTGTTATAAATTTTGTGCTTTCCTGTACAATCTGATATGCATTTAAAAATTATCTAATTATTAATAATTGTTTTTGAAAGGAATAATTCAATGGAGAAGAAAGAACTATCCTTCTGGACTAAAGTCATTTATGGTTCAGGTGATCTGGGATTCAGTATGAATAATTCCATCATTGCGGCTTTTTTTCCGATCTTTATGATGGATGTTGTCGGGATCACGCCCGGATTAGCAGCAATTATTCTGTTCGTTGGCCGCAGTTGGGATTATGTCAATGATCCCATCATTGGTTTTCTGTCCGACCGTACCCGCACACGCTGGGGACGCAGGCGTCCATTCTTGCTCTTTGGCGCCATCCCTTTTGCGTTATCCTTCATTTTGCTATGGCTCAGCCCGAATTTCAGCCAGACCGGCCTCATCATCTATTACTCATTGGGATACGTGGTTTACGAAGCGATGGCAACAGTTGTCTATATGCCATACTATGCCCTTACCCCGGAGCTAACAGAAGATTATGATGAACGCACTCAGCTGACCAGCTTCCGGATGTTCTTCAATATTTTAGGAAGTCTAACGGCTTATATCTTCCCGATGATGGTTATCAAATCTATGGTGCCGGCAAATAGTCAGCGGGTGATTCTGATGGGTGTCATCGCGGGAGCGATAGCGGCCACGCCATTGCTGGGCGTTTTCCTGGGAACCCGTGAAAAATCTGAGCATATCCGCGATAAAAAACCAAAATTGATCCCTTCGCTCAAAGCAGCGTTTAAAAACCGGCCGTTTGTTTTTGCGGCGGGTATTTATTTGCTTACCTGGATGACAATCTTGGTGGTGGAGACAAATCTGCTTATTTACATTAAGTATATTATTGGTCGGGAAGAGCAAAGCACAATCATTATGGCAAGTATCTTCGTTACCGCCATTCTCGCCCTGCCGCTGTGGAATTGGGCGGCAAAGCATTGGAATAAGCGCCTCGCATATATTCTCGGCATTGCTTTTTGGGCAGTCGTTATGATAGTGCTCATCCTTGTTTCTGCGGAAACACCATTCTGGATCATCTTGGTGCTCTGTATTCTGGCCGGTATTGGTGTCAGTGCTGCGCAGGTTTTACCCTGGTCAATTATCCCGGATGCGATCGAATGGGATGAGTGGAAAACATACGAACGCCACGAAGGTATGTTCTACAGCTTAATCACGCTGATGGGAAAAATAGCAAACTCCATCTCCGTCCCGCTCTCACTGGTTATCCTGGAGCTGACGGGGTACCAGGCAGCATCCGCAGTGCAGCCGGACAGTGCCTTACTCGGTATCCGCTTATTGATTGGCCCCATTCCTGCGCTCCTCCTGACTGGCGGCATTGTATTCGCTGTCTTTTATCCACTCTCCCGCCGGCAGCACCATCGTATCGTGGCAGAACTGCGGGAGCGCCGTAAAAAACGGAAGGAAAAGTCTGGTTTGCCCAAAGGGGTGGCGCCAGAAGCAATACATGAATAATAACTTTTGCACAATAAATTGCAGATTTTCAATAATCCTCATATGATGAGGATTATTTTTATCGGGAGAAGAGTTTCATACTAGAATTATGCGTACTGGAGATAAAATGGTCATTACTTATCAAACGATTGGAATTATCAATTCGCCTTTTAAAAATATTGAAAAAATGCCGATCCAGCCCGGTGGGGCGTTGGGAATCGCCGGATCTATCGAGTTGGACGAGAAATATGTTCCAGCGCTGAAAGATCTGGAAGGTTTTTCCCATATCTATATACTCTATCATTTCCATCGGGTTAATGGATGGAAACCCGTCGTTACACCCTTCCTCGATAACACCGCGCGTGGTCTTTTTGCTACCCGCGCACCCAAACGACCAAACCCGATCGGGTTGTCCGTTGTGCGCTTACTAGGCATTAAAGGTAATCAATTGAAGATTGAGAATGTGGATGTCCTGGATGGAACACCGCTTCTCGACATTAAACCCTATTTATCAGACTTTGATCATTTCAAAGAAACATCAAGCGGATGGTTGCAGGATGTAAGTGAAGAAGTAAAACACACGCGCTCGGACCAGCGTTTCAAGGACGATTGATGTTCCTGTCTAAATTTCCTGGTGCAAGACTGGAAATCAAAAACGTGTTGATTTCTATTAAGATTTTTAGTTTATTGTTTATAGCCTTGCTCCTACTGGGTTGTGAACCTGTACAGAACTCTGAAAATGCACCAACGCTTTATGCTTCACTGCCTGAACGAGAATCATTGATTCCCGAAGATGCGCAAAAAATGTCCCCGGGGAATGATAAGCTGCCACCGCAGCTGCATTCGGATAAATTCAAACAACCCATCCCCTTGCCTTTCCCGGTAAACACCCGCGGGTTGGAGGATTCAGCCTTTGTGTTGCCAGACGGTCAGACGCTGTATGTCTGGTTTACCCCCAATAACCACATGGATACGCTTGAGCAATCACAGGATAAAGTTACCGGTATTTATCAATTCACTAAGAAGGGGGAGTCCTGGAGTCAGTCCGAGCGCGTATGGCTGGAAGATCCTGGGCAGCCCCACTTGGATGGATGTGGATTTTTTAGTAAGGATTCCCTTTATTTCTGCGCAGCGCGAACAGACTATCAGGGCTTGCGATGGTTAAAAGCGCATAAAGATGATGGCAATTGGGGTGAACCAGAGTTGGTGGATTTCCCGCTGGAATATGCGGTCGGTGAGCTGCACATAACCCGGGATGGCACAACCGTATATTTTCACTCGGATAGACCGGGAGGAAAAGGCGGGTTGGATATTTGGGTCATGCACAGAGAAAACGGACGTTGGACACCGCCAGTAAATGTAGAAGTTTTAAATAGCGAACGGGACGAGGGCTGGCCGGCTTTGAATCCGCAGGAAACCGAACTGTGGATAACCCGGGATTATGGTATCTGGCAGTCGGTCAAAGTGGATGGCAAATGGCAATCACCCGAATTGATTGTTTCAACGCTTGCTGCTGAAGCATCCATTGATCAGGACGGTAATGTCTATTTCACGCACCATTATTTTATACAGGATCAAATGATTGAAGCGGATATTTATGTCATCAATCGTCGCTAAAAATGGCATCAAACAACAAGAATATGTGGTAACTTGGGGATTATTCGCTAAATAATCTTTCTGTTCAAATCACTCACTCCATCCCGGTGTATTGCAGGTGTCTACATCCCCCGAGCGCATCCCGTCCTGCAGGGCTGCCAGTCGTTGTTCCGAGGAGCCATGCGTCCATGCATCCGGCACCACATAACCCTGGGTCTGTTGTTGGATTCGGTCATCTCCTACCGAAACAGCCGCATCCAGTGCTTGAATGATCTCTTCACGGGTCAAATTGACGATATAACCAGTGTCCTCGGCATGAGCGACCCAGATCCCGGCCAGGCAGTCTGCTTGCAGTTCGGTGAAAACAATCTCGCTTTCTGGTCCAGAATCGCGCATCATTCCTGATGTGTTTAGAACACCAAATAAGTTTTGTACATGGTGCCCGTATTCATGCGCGATGACATACGCCTCTGCGAACGGTCCGCCCTGTGCGCCAAAGTTCGATACCAACGTGTCAAAGAAAGATAGATCCAGGTAGATCATGCGATCTCTGGGGCAATAAAAAGGACCGCTAGCACTGGATGCAAAGCCGCATGCGCCCTGTGTGGTTTCAGAGAAAAGCACCGTCTGTGCAGGCACATATTCCAAGCCATAATCGGGAAATTCCTCTTCCCAGAACGCTTGGATACTGTTTACAAAACCCACCACACGGCAGTCCTGTCTTTCATTTGCGTCTGCACCGGTTTGGCATGTAGTTGCCAGGTCGTCAATATCGTCAAAATACATATCTGAATTTGCCGGGGCTAGGGTGTCTGGGTTCACCAATTCGGTGAGATCAACGCCAAAAAACATGGAAGCCAGCAGAAGAATCAGTCCCGTGCCTCCACCAATAGCGATCGTCTGTCCGGTTTTACGTCCCCGCCGGTCTTGCACCTGCGAAGGATCTAAACGTTTATTATCGTTAAATGGCATATCATTTACTCCTAATAATTAGATTGGTTTCTTTTCCGGAAAAATGATGTCCATATCTGGTTTTTCAGTGCACCAGTAATGCACCCATATATAGATATGCTGAAAAAAAGCCATCACGAGAGCAGGCAATGATAAGTTGATCAATGCGATCGACCATAAAAGCAGAAATCCAAATGTATACATTGCATTGTTACTGTACCTGAATATTCCCCGATTTTCAAGCGGCATCCGCCGATAGCGAAGCCGGAAATGATCGCCAACCATTGCTCGTGTCAACCCAAAATACCTGAATACGGAATAGATAGTATACAGAGATGGAATTGATAGGATAAGCGCTATTGGTAATGCAAGTATTTTGGGCAAAGGGAGTGTGTTCTGTGTTGCGCGTGCCAGTGCTGCCTGCGAGACGAACCTGCTTAAAAATAACGGAAGGAATAAAAAACCCCACACCATCAGATCAGCGTTGCCAAACACTTTAGTTAAGCAAGCCCATCCCAGCTGTAATCGGAAAATGATCCAAACAATCACCTGGTGGATAATTGAAATGGCCATCGAGGCCCAAAACCATTTGCTTGCGCTTATCCCAAGCCAGACACCCTCATGCAGATATGCTGAAGCAAGTTGACATGCAAGTGGTATTAGAACAATGAGCGAAAACAAATGCCACTCCTGCCGGTAAAAAAAGGCGGAGATGGTACGGGCTTTCGGATAGAAAAGTTTTTCAGGATGATCCATTTAGACTCTTATTCAATAGATTTGTTTATTCTATTACATTTTTAAAAATAACTTTCAAGTGGAATAATCAAAATGATATTGTCACGCATGAAGTGTTAGTCATACCCATACGACTGCAAACACATCGGTGAAAAAGGATCGATGCGTCAGTGATATATATTAAAATTAACATTTATATGTCGGAAAATAAATTATGAAGAAAATCCTAAACAAAAAATTTAGTGTTGACTTTCTATCGCAGCCCATAACCCAGGCGTTACTTGCCGCATTTTCTCTTTCCCTTCTCACTATACTTGCGTTCTGGGGGTTTGAACTGCGCTCTGCTATTAAGTGGATTTTACAGTCCAGCTTGCTGGCATTTCCCCTCTTTTTGATTTTATATTTCTTCTTTTATCAAAACAAACAGGTCACGATCGATCTGAGTCTATCAATGCTGGTTATCGGGATGATGACATCCGCCTTGCTTACCTTCCAGTTGCTCCCCGCTCAGATGAATCAATTGCGTTCGATCATGGTTTTTATCGTGACCACTGTTTTATTCTTTTGTTTATACAGCTTACTTTTGCTTACTTTTCTAAAAAACGATAACATACCCTGGAAAGGCATCACTGTCTGGTTTTTCTTTATTACTGGTTTGATCAGTGTCACGCTTATTTTCAGAAATAGTTCCTTTGCTCGTCTATATTCGGACGATCTTTGTTATGCCGTGAATTTTGACGAGTTGGGGTTTCCCGGCGCAGCTTTCTTTTTTTACCGTGATTGGTCGGGGCGCTTTTTTTCCAATTTCTTGGTGATGGGTTTCACTGACCAGGAACGTTCGATCATGGTGTTGATCATATTAACCATAATTTCAATGTTTTCCGCTGTGCTTTTCTTGATACGCGCTGAGAAAGTTAAGGATCAGTTTTTTGCTGCCGCTGCAGTTTCGCTTTTCTTTATGGCAACGATATCCATTGCGGCACCCGATTACTATAAATCATTCTTTTGGATCTCATCCATTTTCATCATGTTCCCGATTTTCATCATGGCTCCATTGTATCTATCAGTGATTTTCCAAATCCTGCGGGGACGAGTAAAGAATCCATTATTTCTTATGCTTCTTGGGGCCATGCTGAGTTTCTGCATCACAACTACGCACGAGGTGGGTGCGGTAAGTTTTCTCACCCTGAATGGTCTGGCCTTGATTTGGGCGTGGTGGGAAAAGAAACGCGATAAATATCTGCATTGGACCTTGATAGCTGCGATTGCTGCTGGTCTGATTGGCTTGGCCGTCATGTTGTCATCCCCGGGTATCGAAAATAGAGCACGGTTGCAGCAATATCCCGGTTCCACTCCCTTCCCGCAAACCATTCCGATTGTTATCGAGAATTTCTTTGAATTCATCCATAACATCAACAGCCCGTATTATGCCTTTGAAGGCGATGGGCGGCCGGGTTGGCTGTTGGTCATCAGCATTGTTGGGTTGGGTTGGACGCTTGATTTTCCATTCTCTCGAAACTGGAGATCGGCTTTGAATACGGCAGGCATGACCTTGTTAATTGTTCTGGCGGCATCTTTTCCAGCAGCTTATGTGTTCCGTGGTAATATTCCGATCCGAACACAGATGATCCCAACATACTTTTTAACGCTTGGAGCGCTGCTATTTGGTGCGCTGCTTCCCACAGCGAAGAAAAAGGTCGTTTCTGCGGGAATATCTCTTCTCATGATCACCGCGGTTCTGCTGGGGATGAAGGTCGCCATTCCGCGTCTGATTGAAATTTCGGGACCATTAAAGCAATATGCGCAAGATTGGGATGCCCGGGATGCGAAGTACACCAAGTCTATGGATGATCCTCCGGGGATTGAAGTTCCCTGGGATGAATATGAGCAGAATATCAATTGTGTGGAGCTGTATTACGAACATATCACCAACTCGCAAAACGCCGGCAATTAAACTGAATACATTGCGCATAGTCTTATATAACCTGGGTTGATTATTCAATTAGGAAAAATTCTTAAATAAGAAGCTCGGGTTTTTTCCAAAACATTATTCCAAATATGCCCACAAATAACATGTTGGCGATCAGGCTGAACGTTTGAACGAAAGTGCCGGTATAGGCAATACGAATCCTTCCCGCGGTATTTTCCGGTGGGCACGGCACGCGCATCGCATGGGTGGGCGCAATCGATTCTACGGGTAGTTCGGTCTGCATGCCGTTATCATCAGCTATCGTCGCGGAATATCCCACGTAATAGAGCAGGGGTACATCCACATATCGGCAATCCGACGGAAGGTCGATGAGAAATTCGTTGCCAGACCGTGAATGGGAGACCGCTTCACCGTTTTCGTCAACTACAATCGCAGCACTTGCTTTGATCGCCTCCAGGTCGGCTTGCGCCGGCAGCCATTCGGCATTATTGATCAGAAACGTGCTTTCCGTTTTTTGGTAGAAATCGTGTGGCAGGTCGCGCGGTGCGCTACCGGAGACATTGATCACCCAGCTGGCGTGGATGCCCATGAACGCTATCAAAGCGATCACACCAACACGCTGATAGCGTGGAGAGATTATCACCGCCAGCATGGCGCCGATTGCCAGCGCGAAAAAAATGGACACGAGGTTATACAGCCGCCAGGGAAATTGAATGATATTTAGTCGGCCGTTGATCCACTGCCAGGGAAAATAATCGGTCACAATGAATAACAAAACGGCACCGATTCCCAGGCTCCAATCCACAAAACGCTTTGTTTTAGGTATGGTATCTGTTTTTCGGAAAAGGAACCACGACAGGCATAATAGCAGGGTGGGTAAGCCAAACACCACATGATTCCCGCTGAAATTTCCAGTCACGGCGAAAATGGCGGAAAGTGGCACGGCGGAAGACCGCGCAAGGTAAGTGGACTGGCTGAATCGGAAACTGCCTGTGCTGAGCTGCTCAACCAGCGGCAGCCAGAATGCGATCGTGCTGGTAAGTGTGATCAGGATAAACGTGACGATCCGCCGTATACGCGCTTTATCCGTGAGAATTGCACGGACTCGAAACAGACTCACCGCTGACACCAGAATCGTGGCCAGCAGCGCGGAGACCAAGTGTGAATATAAAAGGCCGATGAATCCCAGAACCATTGCCCCGTATTTTTCAAAGTGATTAAAAATCAGGCTGTGCAGGCCAACAACGACCAACGGCAGGAAAATAAATGCCTGCATCTCTCCCACTGCGCCGCGCCGGTATACGTTCTGCAGCAGGTATTGAGATAAGCAATACACAACGGCGCTTATCAGTCCGGCGGTTGATGAGCTGGTGATCTTTTTTCCACTCCAGTAAGCGCTCAAAAAACACAGCGTAAAGATCACTATAAAAAAAATTTTGGCGCTCAGGATCGTGTGCAATCCGAAAACCCGCAGCAGGGCAGGAAAATATAGGAAAACATCAGGATAAAACAGCGCGCTGGCATACCCGTAACCGTTCAGAAAGAGCGGATTGACGCGTACCGGGATCTGTCCGTGTCGGATTGCCTGGCTGATGCTTTCGATTCGCAGCATATGATAGTCGATATCATAGCCGCTGATCATGCCCGGTTTGAGCAATTCCTGGCTCATGATTAAAACAGTTGCTGTGAGGATAAGGACGAAGAATATCCTCGTTGACATTTTTTGCATCGCAACCCGCCGATACAATCGCGGGAACATCTTCCAGAAAAAGACAAAAAAGCCCGCTGTTAGAGCGAAAATGATTGCTGCCTGCATCGGCATGGAGCGGTTGCTGAAGGTTCTACCGGCCAGGACCAGGGGAGTGATGCGATCTTTGGAAACAAAAGCCGCCATTAAACTGGCGATCGTGATCGCGGTAAAGTGTGAAAAATTTTTATCATCCATATAGAAAAATTATAAACGCGATTGCAATGCGCAATTCACCCTGCAGCCATCAGAAAAAATAATCCATTATTAATTAACAGAAGGAGTTAATCCAGTAAACTAATATGTATTATTTATGCCGATGATTATTAATAAAACAAAAGCGGAAAGGATTTCCATATGGCACAAGAGAGCAAAGACATGCAAGAAGAAACGGTCCCGGAAAAAACGGAAAACCAACAAAAGAAAGGCAGCATGCCTTGGCTGGGTGGAGTCGTGCTCATTATTGTTGGAGTGGTTTTTTTATTGCGGCAGGTCAGCGGGTTTGCGTTGGATAATTGGTGGGCTCTCTTTATCCTCATCCCGGCCATCGGATCGTTAGGTAATGCCTGGCGGGAGTATCAGCATGCGGAGAGACGATTCACATCATCCGTTCGCGGATCTTTGTTTGGGGGACTGGTGATGGTCCTGATTGCCGTAATTTTCCTGTTCAATCTCAATTGGGCGCTCTTCTTCCCGGCCATACTGATCCTGTCCGGTTTAGGAATCCTGGCCAGCTCGTTATTAAAGTCCTAGCAGAAGCTTTCAAGACCGTTCCCGATAAACTGGGTAAAACATTGTTCTAGGCTCAGCTAAAGAAAAGAATGATCACTAGCAATTCACGATTAATACGGGCATGCAGGTATTCTTTATCCACCCCGGCTCACTGTGGGAAAGGGGAGCAAACGAAAACACGAATGGATTGATAAGGTAGTATTTTTACAAAGGAGCCGCTTTTTCTCAAGTTTCGTTAGATGAGATAAAGAAAGTCCAGAGGAAAACGAACGATCAGCCTCGCAGGGGATAGAATTCCTATAAATCCGATGAGGTATTTAATGGATATTTTGCACTAAGTGTTTGAGACCAGGTAAAAAAAATAACCGGAAGATCAATTAGGTCTTCCGGTTATTTGTAAAAATATTATATTATCGGAAAAAACTGTCGGCTACTTCTTCCAATACAGACAAGTAATCATTTTGGTGTTTTTCTTTATAGGCAACCGTGTAAAAGTATAAGTAGTCATCACCTGTGTCAAAATATGTGATTCCATTGGTCTGATTCTCATCACTCCACCACTCCAGTTTTTCACGGCCATCTTCTATCAAGACATCGCTAGAGACTTTTAAATCATCGCCATATAAACGTTTCATATAATCCAGTGTCACCTGTCCTTTAAGGACATGATCCAGCGAGTCATTGACCTTATTGGCTAGCATCTGAACGAAAGCATTCCCGTCCGGGGCTGTGAAAGTTTGTACGGTTGTATTTTCAATAATTAATGGTTCCTCCTGCATACTCCATCCGTTAGGGACACTTAACCTGAACAAATCTTCCGGAGCCCAATACTCGGTCATTTCATTTTTAGATGACGTTGAAGGCGATTGTACATCATCCTGGGATGCTTCCAGGGGTTGTTCATCTGTGCTGTCAGCAGCCGCTTCAACGGGCGCTTCAACAGCCGCTTCAACGGGCGCTTCAACGGGCGCTTCAACAGGCGTCTCGACAATGGCAGCTGGTTGATCGATTTGGTTATCTTTCTCTCCACAGGCGCTTAGTAATAACGTTAACCCCAGCAGCAGTATTAGTGATATTTTTTTCATTTTTTTACTCTCCTTATAATAAAGAAATCAACTAGTTGTTTAGTGGTCTAAAGGTCTGACCACTAAACCTTATTATAATCAGTTTTTGAAAATTGTCAATAAGTTTATATTAAATTGTGTGAATAATCAGTAATAATGTCACCATGGAAAACAAAAAGGTGACAATGACAATAAAGGAAATGAAGAGGGTAGAAGTAATGACACTGATAGAGGCTGGAAAGATTGCTGGCGAATAGGCAGCGGCAGGATGAATTTGGATTCGATTTGCCCTCATGGTTTAAGTCATAGAATTATTTTGTGTTCCAGGGTCATTATTTCGTTGAACGTTTCAGTATCTCTGAGTGAAGCAGAAACCTGTTGGCGGCCATTTCCGGAAGGATTGGTCAATCGTGGCTTGCATGGGATACAGTTGATCATCAACGATGATCACGCGGGTATGAAGTCTGTAAGAAAGGAAATCTTTACTGGTGTACTTTGGCAAAGATACCAGTTTCATCTGTAGCAGAATGCCCAATCATAAGTTCCCAGTGTCAGCATGCGCAGGCAAGTAGCAGAAGATATTCGCATCAGATTAAATGCTCCAGGCCGAGATACGGCAGAGATTTATCTTAGAAAAACTGTAGAGAAACACGCAAAGATCGCAACGAAATTAGCTGATCGGATGGAGCCGATTAAACACTCTTGATTCCAATATTATCCATATGACCATAAAGCAGGTATATGAAGATAAAAACGGGGGGTGGTAAGTCAAGACAAATTTGACTTACGGATGGTTTTATTGGTGTACATGCGACGATCGGCATCAATCAATGCTTTTTTTAGGTCTCCCTTTTTTGCTGTTGCAGTACCAATCGAAATATGGATCGGTTTTTCTGGGTTTTGTGTGTTGAAAGATGCCAATGTGTCGCGCAGGCGTTGGAAAATCATTTCCACCGTTTTTTCGTCTGTCTGCGGTAAGATCACCGCAAACTCATCGCCGCCAATTCTTGCCAGAATATCACCATCCCGAAAAGCGGAAGCGAGCACTTTTGTTGTACGCTTGAGCAAGGCATCCCCGGCGGGATGTCCAAATTGGTCGTTAACCTCTTTCATATTATCAATATCAGCGAATATGATGCTGACAGGATATTCATTTCTGTGTTCCACCAGATCGATCGTTTCATCAAAATAAGACCGGTTATAGATTCCCGTTAGTTTGTCGTGATAATACAAATTACGAAGCTCTACCTGCATTCGTTTGTTTTGGGTGCTCTCATTTCGGAGAAGCTGAATTTTCTTCCTGATATTTTCTGAAAGTGCATCTGCAAGAAAGATCGCAACCAACAAAGTGATGATGATGATAATCAAATCATAAACCGGTGAATCATGAAAAACTTTAGGAATGAACCATCCCAATGTTTCGCTGACTCCTAAAAAGATCAAAGCTGCTAAAACGAATAATGAAACCCGAAAATAATCTTGCCGATTCAATACCAGATTGGCAAATAATATGACGACCGGAAAAGTAATAATGGCGACATCATGAATTCCCTGCCCAAGATATGCGCTGATTGTCATCATAATCATAATTATCCCCAGCAAGCTCAGGCTGCTCCAGCGTAGAAGGCCGCGAAATAATAATATCAATGGAATTACCATGAGTACAGCGCATATTAGGGTAATTAACATGAGCGATTTATCACTGGCGATCGTCGCAATAAATAGAACTGCCACAAGCGATAACAGGAGTCCGA
>Ga0180434_10000894_pt1 | contig 43683 bp, 57 predicted proteins | sample SS_ome_7_FD_132453 | JGI IMG/M metagenome (GOLD analysis project Ga0180434, IMG submission 132453) | Hypersaline lake sediment archaeal communities from the Salton Sea, California, USA - SS_1_D_2 metaG | ecosystem: Environmental > Aquatic > Non-marine Saline and Alkaline > Hypersaline >... | reverse complement strand
TAAAATGAAAGTAAAAACAAACAAAAATATTTCAGTTGTCATTTTTTTAAAAAGTATGCATATCCTTGAGATCAAAACAAATAAATGAACATCGCCATTTTTTTATGAATAGGTCAGGTTAATCTTCTTCTTCCTCAATTTCCGTAATGGGAGCAGTTTTAAAAAGATAGGTCTCTAATTCCTCATCTAATTCCGGAAGGCTTCTTCGGAGCCACTCCAAAAGCATAGCCGCATGCTCCATTTCTTCATCCCTGTTGTGGATAAGAATTTTCTTGAGTTCATCATCTTGAGCCACATCCGCCCTCTGATTATACCAATCAACAGCCTCTAATTCTTCTATCAAGCTGGTCAAAGCCCTATGGGTAGCTTTGGCTTCTTTTGATAATCCGGATTCATGATAATCTGTACTCATATGGAACCTCCTTATTTTATTTTATAAAACAAAATACCTTTTTAAAACAATCCATTATAATCTCACAACAGGAAACCAAGGTCAATGTAACCCCATAAATGACTCTTTTTCCATGATTTTAACAAAATAAAATGGTATAAAATGACTAAGGATAATTTTTATTCCAAATGAAACCTTCTTTGAATAAATCAAAGGTTCTATTCGTAATTAAATTTGGTATTATAACTTGGATATAAAAGGCGAAAAAATGAAAACAATGTCAGGTATTTCGATTCTATTGATACTGATCTCATTCAATATATACGGTCAGCAAAAATCACTTTTACCCATGAATGATCTCATCTCCATGGCGAATCAATTTGTCAAGGCTTTAGAAAAAGGCGATTATCAAGCTGCAGTCAAAAATTTTGATGAAACCATGTCCAAAGCAGCTCCCCCGGAAAAAATGAAGCAGATCTGGGAAACTGTGATCAGCCAGGTGGGAGAACTCCACCAACAAACAAGAATCCGCACTGAATCGACTCCCAAATATGACATTGTTTATATCACCTGTGAGTTTGAGAAAGCGACTCTGGATATTAAAGTGGTCTTTAATAAGAAAAAAAAGATCGCTGGTCAATTTTTCACCCAGACTCTTTCCCCTTACAAACCACCCTCTTACGTTGATACAGAATCCTTTACAGAAAAAGAAGTCCAATTTGGAGCAGATGGATGGGAACTGCCCGGAATTTTATCCATGCCCAAAGGAGAAGGATCTTATCCAGCTTTGGTCTTAGTCCATGGTTCAGGACCCAATGACAAAGACGAATCTGTAGGTGCCAATAAACCTTTTAAAGACCTAGCTTGGGGATTGGCCTCCCATTATATTGCTGTTCTACGGTATGACAAGCGGACCAAAGTCCACGGCAAAAAAATGGTCGCTCAAAAAGATATTCCCATAACTGTTTTTGAAGAATCTATTGAAGATGCGCTTTATGCCACTCAAAAGCTTCGACAAATACAAAATATAAATCCCCAAAAAATCTTTATACTGGGGCACAGCCTGGGCGGAACTTTGATACCCAGGATAGCTCCTTTGGACTCTGATACAGCAGGATTCATTGTCATGGCTGGAGCCACCAGACCTTTTGAGGATCTGTACATCGAACAAGTCAAATACATATCTATGCTTGACGGAAAACTTTCCCCTGAAGAAAAAGAAAAGCTTGAAAAAATAAAAGACGAAGTCCAAAAAATCAAGAACTTGAAAATAACTGATCTTAATCAGAAAAATGAAAAAATATTGGGCGCTTATCCTGAATACTGGCTCAATCTCAAAGGATATAATCCAGCTGAGACTGCCAAAAATATAAACCGACCCCTGCTTATCCTTCAAGGTGGACGTGATTATCAGGTCACGGAAAAAGATTATGAAAACTGGGAAAAATCCCTGTCATCAAAAAAAAATGTGACTTTTAAACTTTACCCTTTGCTCAACCACCTTTTTATTCCTGGAAAAGGTCCCAGCTCCCCCTCAGAATACCAAAATCCAGGTCATATCCATGAAGCTGTTATTCAAGATATTGCCCACTGGGTCCATATCATAAAAAAATGACTCTATAGTTTAGCTTTTTCAATCCTGATGGCATCCACCCAAATGGTGCCTCCGGTTCCGTTTATCACTAGATCCAACTCAACTTTATCCGGATTCTCCCCCTTTCTTAACAAGAAAACAGTTTCAAGCGTAGTCCAGTCATTTGTTCCTGAGAGAGTGCTGTCCAAACCTCTGGAAAAAAACCGGCCCTTTCCTTCAAAAAAACACCACATCTCTAGAAAAGTGTGACCTGCAAAATTTTTAGTTTTTATCTCAGCTTTATATTTCAATCGGGCATATTCTAGATCAATATTATCAATCTCATAGAGCCTGACATACTTTGCTTCATCTACCTCTATGCGGATGCATCCGTGACCATCCTTTGAAACATCCTTGACAAACTGCACATCTGACTTGGAAATGATATTATTCATGCTGTCAACAGGAAGATCCACCAAAACATCTGATCTGGCTGGAGGTTTCTGACAGCTCCAAAAAGAAAACAGGAAAACTAACCCTAATAAAAATATAAATTTTTTTTCTCTCTTCACTGGGTCCTCCTTATAAATGCAGCTTATTTCGCCCTATCTGTTGAAATTATCCTCTGTCTTAAGGTCAAGGTTTTGTCATAATATCTTCAAGGGCCTTATCAATACTAGGATACTGGAATTTAAAACTTTGATTGATAAGCTTTTCAGGGATCGCTCTCTGGCCCTTGAGCACAACCGTACCAAATTCTCCTAACACCAACTTCACTAAAAACCCAGGAGCCGGCACAAATGACGGCCTTTTAAGGACTTTTCCCAAGGATTTGGCTAAATCTTTATTTCTCACTGGATGGGGAGAACATACATTGACCGGACCTGATAATCTGGGATGGTTGATCAGAAAAATAAAAGCCTCACAAAGGTCCTTTATATGAATCCATGAAAACCACTGCTTTCCATTTCCAATAGGGCCCCCCATAAACTTCTTGAAAAGGGGAATCATCTGCCCCAAAGCGCCCCCTTTCTCACCCAGCACAATCCCGAACCGGGTGATGATAACCCTTACCCCTTTTTTCTCTGCTCTGGAGGCTTCCTTTTCCCAATCTTGAGTGACCCGGGCTAAAAAGTCATCCCCAGGAGGAGACAATTCATTCAATTTCTCGTCCCCGCAGAATCCATAATATCCCACTGCTGAAGCGCTGAAAAGAATGGATGGTTTTTTTCCCTGTGAAGGAATTCCCTCCACAATATGACTAGTGGTTTTGACTCTGCTTTCCAGAATGGCTTTTTTTTGCTCTTGGGTCCATCTTCTGAATATGGAAGCACCGGCTAGATTGATCACCGCATCATGCTTCTTAATTTCCTCCTGCCAACTGCCTTTTTCTGTAGGGTCTGCTTGCAAAAAGGATATCCCTCTCTGGACTTCCTCAGGCTTTTTCTGTTTTCTGGTCAGAATAGTGCATTCATACCCTTCCCGGATCAACCGCGAACTGATCTTTCTTCCCACAAATCCAGTCCCTCCAGTGATCAAGATCTTCATATTTTTCCCTTTATCTTAAATCAAGACACATTTTGTACCTATTTGCCGCATGGTCTTTGGGAATCCCTACTGCAGCTGCTTGTTTCTGGAGCATATAAAATCACTCATTTTGATCATAGGCTCCCTGCCTATAATGGGTTGATAAGAAATACAGTCAAAAAAAGAATAAATGACCTGGGTTCAGAAGTCAACGGAATAAAAAAGTAAAAAAAAATTTCTCGCTTATGAAACTTTTTGTAAGAATCTGCGTATATATTTATGATAAGTTTGAAATATTCAAAGATATTATTTATCATGGAGCAAAAAAGGAAAATAAAATGTCTTATCTCACCAGACAGGAAGAACAAGTCCTCATGGCTGTGCTCAATCTCGAGGATAAAGCTTACTTGGTAAACATCCGGAAAAAAATCAAAGAATTCACGGGAAAATCCTATTCATTGGGTACTATTTACGTTCCCCTCAACCGCCTTGAGAAAAAAGGCTATCTGGAGTCTTCTCTAGGAAAACCCAGTGCTGTACGGGGAGGAAAGGCTGTCAAATACTACCACCTAACAAAACAGGGTTTTGAGGCTCTACAAGATATCCGACTTCTTCATAACAAAATGTGGAAAAATTTCTCCTTAAATCCAAATAAAAAATAACATGAACCGAGAGAATAATTTGTCCCGCCTGCCGGCTCTGGCCCGATGGATCCTTTGGATCACTCTGCCTGAGCAGGACCGGGACTCACTTTACGGGGATTTTACAGAAATATACCTTAATGTCCTATCTGAAAAAGGACGCCGCGGGGCTGGCCTCTGGCTTTGGGGACAAATTCTTAGATCCATTCCCGGCTTTTTTCGCAATTCAATCTATGGGAGTTTTGATATGATACAAAATTACTTAAAGACAGTTTTCCGTGTCATCAAAAGAAATAAGGTTTATTCGGTTATCACTGTTTTTAGTTTAGCGGTGGGATTTGCGAGCTGCTTCCTGATTCTCCTTTATGTGGGGGATGAACTCAGTTACGACCGCTATCATGAAAACTCATCCCAAATCTATCGGGTTTATGAAGAGCTGAACATTCAGGGCAAAAAGAGGCGAACCGCCATAACCCCGGCTCCGTTCGGTCCGGCCATGAAACAAGAGATGCCGCAGGTGATCGAAGCTGTTCGTTTTCTTCCCGGGGACTTTGGGGGAAATAAAATCCTTATCAGGCAGGGAGAAAACAGCTTTTATGAAGACAAATGGTTTTTTAGCGATAAAAACGTATTTGAAATATTTTCATTTGAGCTAATAAAAGGCGATCCTGAAACCGCTTTAAAAGATCCTTTTTCTGTAACCATCTCCGAGACCAAAGCCAAAAAAATCTTTGGGAACCGCGACCCGATCGGACAAACCATTGCCTTGGAAAGTCAATTATTTCAGAATGACTTTCTGGTGACAGGAATCTTTAAAGACATTCCCCCTAATTCACATTTCACTTTTGATTTTCTCTCTTCCTTTGCCAGTTTGGAGAAGCGTCTTGGAAAAAATCTGGATAACTGGTTCAACCATATGTACTATACCTATCTTCTTTTACCAAAGAACACCGAACCAAAACAAGTGGAGAATCATTTCCCAGCTCTGATCAAAAAACACACCGGAGAAACAGGAGCCTCTGTGCTGCATCCCCGGCTTCAGGCGCTCACATCCATAAGGCTGCACTCTCATCTTGAGAATGAGATGGAGCCCAACGGTGATATCGCTTATGTTGTCATTTTCTTGACTGTCGCTGCTTTTATCCTCGGAATCGCAGGGATCAATTTCATCAACTTGACCACAGCCCGCTCAGTCAAACGAGCAAAGGAAGTGGGCATGAGAAAGGTGATGGGTGCCAAAAGAAGCCAACTCATCCAACAATTCCTGGGGGAATCTGTTCTTTTTGCCTTGGCTGCCCTTATTATCTCTTTGGGATTAACTCATTTGCTTCTTCCCACATTCAATGCTTTGGCTGATAAACATTTGAATTTGAGTATCTTGAAAACCTGGTGGCTTCCTTTGGGGCTCATCTTGACAGCTGTCCTGGTGGGAGGACTTTCCGGTGCCTATCCCTCCTTTTATTTATCCAGATTTGCTCCCACTCGCGTTCTTAGGGAAAAACAAAACATCGGATCAGAGAGAGGATATCTCCGAAAAGGTCTGATCATATTTCAATTTACGGTATCGGTCGCTTTGATCGTCTTGACACTAGGAGTCAGAGAACAGCTTCACTATCTCCAAACCAAAAAGCTGGGCTTCCACAAAGACAATATGGTGGTCCTTCCCCTTCGTGATGATTCCATAAAAAACCAGTATCCTACTCTCAAAAACGAGATGCTTCGAAATAATAAGATAAAGAGTGTGAGCGCTTCTTCCGGACTGCCGGGGAGGATCACCCATCACTGGGTTGTGGATACAGAAGGCTGGGACTCAGGCATAAAAAATCCTTCTGTTTGGGTCATGATGACAGATCACGATTTTATCTCTACCATGGGCATGGTAATTGTTGAAGGCCGGAACTTTTCAGAGAAACTCAAGAGCGATAAAAAAGAAGCGATTCTTATCAATGAATCAGCACAATCTCTCTTCGGTTGGAAAAAACCTTTAGGAAAAAGAATTAAAACTGAAAACAAGGAAGGCCGGGTGATCGGCATAGTCAAGGACTTCCACTTCCAATCCTTCAGACAAGCCATAGAACCCCTCATTATCTATATTCATCCCCGGCATTTTTCATTCCTATTGGTCCGGCTTAGAGGAGAGAATATTCAGGCTGGACTTCAGTCTATTAAGCAGACATGGAAAAAAACAGCCCCTAACCGTCCTTTTGAATATTTTTTCCTGAACCAAGATTTTGACCGCCTGTTTCGATCCGAACAAAGAGCTGGAAAAATTTTTGGTGGATTTGCCCTGTTGACCATGGTCATTGCCCTGTTCGGCCTTTTTGGCCTGGCTACCTTTACTGTAGAACAGAGAACAAAAGAAATCGGAATACGCAAGGTCCTAGGGGCTTCAGTTCTTGGACTCGTCCGCATGCTTACATCTGAATTCACCCAAGTCGTTTTGATCGCCAACCTCATTGCCTGGCCCATCGCCTATACCATCATAAGGAAGTGGCTCCAGAACTTTGCCTATCGAACTCACTCCTCTTTCTGGAATTTCCTTCTAGCCGCGGGTCTCACCATGGGATTGACCCTCATAACCGTCAGCATTCAGGCTTTGAGAAAAGCCTCCACAGATCCAGTCAAAGTCCTGCGTTATGAGTGAGAGATAAATCCAAAATGATCAGATATTTCTCGTAATGAATCCATAAATCAGGTAGAATATAGTTAGAAGTTATTCCACACACCATCAAAAATCCAGAGGAAGCTTCACTATAAAATAAGGAGTCATTCTATGTTTGCTGACCGAAAAGATGCTGGCTTGAAATTAGCTGCGGCATTAAAAAAAATGAGCATCAAAGATCCCATAGTACTCGCTGTCCCCAGAGGAGGAGTGGAAGTGGGATGTTGTGTGGCCAGTCAATTAGATGCAGACTTCTCACTGGTTGTGACCCGAAAACTCCCTCTGCCTTATAACCCGGAAGCCGGCTTTGGAGCCATGGCTGAAGACGGGAGCTTGTATATCTATAAAGACGCTCAAAATTGGTTGGATAAAAAGACCATAAATAATGTTATCGACAACCAAAAAAAAGAAATACAAAGGCGCATCCAAGTCCTTCGGGATAATAAGCCTTTCCCCAATATAGAAAAAAGAAACGTCATCCTTGTGGATGACGGCATTGCTATGGGATCCACTATCAGAGCTTCTATCACCATGTGTCAAAACAAAGAAGCGGGAAGGATCATCGTGGCCGCTCCTGTTTCAGGACCGGGAATGGAAGAATCGCTTCAAAACGAGTGCAATGATGTGGTTATCCTCGAGCAGCCCCTGGGGTTCCGGGCAGTAGCCCAGGTTTATCAAAATTGGTATGATGTTTCGGACAGCGAAGTGAAACAATTTATAGAAAAGTGGGAGAGGGAAAAACAAAAAAGAGGGGACTCACCTGTGGATTGATTCTCTGCATTTCTGGCAGAATTCATGCCCTTTGATGTCTGTATCCGCTAAAGTATTGGAAAAGTGCATCACACATTTTGGATTTGGGCAGTGGTCCAACCCCAGGGTATGCCCTATCTCATGAACAGCCTCTGTAAGAATTCTTTGATAATATAATGTTAGGTGACCCTCTTCTGTTTCCCTGCACTCATAAAACGAAGGGTCCAATCTGGAAACAGAAATCAAACAGGCTTTGGGCGTTTTAGTGGCTAATCCAAATACAAAATTAAGAGATGGAGTGTAGATGTCCTTATCAAAGATTCCCAAGAAAACATGCTCTCTGCTCATTAAATCAAATTCTTTTATGAGAAAGTTGAGAATCTCATGGGCGTTGTATTGATTCCTCTGGGGATTGTAAAAACTTTGACCGATGGTCACAGGGTCTGAAATCTCTATCTCGGTTTTAAAGATCTCCTCCAGTCTATCCTTCAAAAAACTCAGAATATCCTGGTTGATTCCATTCAGCGGAATAATATTTATAGGGAGTTCCATGATGTAATGATAACCTTGTGCTCAACTCTATTCTAAACCAATGATATCTGTTTGCGAAATAGATAAATCTTTCACCAATAAACCATGACTAAAATCTAAACTGCAGTCCAAAAGAAAAACGATAATAGGATGGGTCCACTTCAACCTTTAAAGATTCTCCATTTTTTTCCATAAAAGTGTCTATGTCATCTTGAGCAATATCCAAACTGCTTGCTTTATAATTCCAATTATACTTGTCATTGAGCAGTGTGGTGTAACTTCCAGCCCTGGGATTCCAAGTAAACTCTTCTTTGGGTGCCAGATAATATCTGAAATCAGCTAGTATTCCCAGATTTTCATGAATTTGAAAAGAAAGTCCCACCCCCGCATTACCTCCGACACCATTATAAGAATCATCAATACTAACAGGGATCATCACACTATCACCCCATAAAAACCACAAATCATAACTACTGTTGTAGTAAAAGTAGGGCATCCCGTATCCCCCTCTTGAATCAGCTTGGATATTCACTTGATAATACGTTGCCCCTCCTGATAAATGCCCGCTGATACCGGGACCAAAATAAAATTTGCTATAAATATTAAGGCTAATAGGCATTACACTGAGGCTTCCCGCAGTATCTTCAACAGACACACTGTCAGAATAATGAGAACTGTCTCCCCAATAATAGCTTATGGAAAGATCCACATTATGCGAGGTTTCCAAAGGAACATCAAAGCTCGAGGTTTCCAACATAAACTGAATCCCGATATTTTCAGTAAACAGATAATTTAGAAACCCCCCAAATCCAATGTTGCTCTCGGTAGTGCCGGATATAGAAGAGGAGTAATTTTGTGCAAAATCATATTCGGTATACCGCCATGAATAATAACTAACGTCATACCAGTAGTAACTATAACTGCCAGAAAAAGAATTATTAAAATCAAATTGGGACATACCCGGGCCCCCCATCAAACCTAATTCTATTCTCTTGAAGTCATTTCTTATTTCCGGTCGAGTGATTTGATCAGAAAAAGCAAAACATATGGAATTAGAAAAAATGAAAAAAACCAAAACCCAAAAACATTTAAGTTTCATCATTACATCCTCCCTTTTTTATAATGATTCAAGAATAATTTAATTAAGTCAAGTATTAATCCTTAAATGGAAAAACTACATGTGATATTGTTTGAAATTGAATACAGACTTTGACAGACCTCTTTTGTTCTCATTCACAAACTTTTCTCAAATTCGTTTGATTTCGCTTAATGATACATAAAGGAAGGATATGCTTTACAGAGAGAATTTTTGGCGGGGCCGACGAGACTCGAACTCGCGACCTCCGGCGTGACAGGCCGGCGTTCTAACCAAGCTGAACTACGACCCCGCTTTAATTGGGCTAGAACTCTATTAATTTCAGTCACTTGAGATTTTAATTGTTTTTATCTTGACCAAAAATAACCTTTTTGACTCTATTCTCAAGCGAGAAATTTCTCAACTATGATAATGTTATAAAAGGAAATTGTCAATCTTTATCAATTGTACTCTTGACAATGAAACAAGTGGAACTTAACTTTAATAATGAGGTGCGTGTCGCCTTAAATATTAAAGGGAGGTTACAATGTTAACCAAACTTTTGATGAGGCGCGCCTTGATCTTTTAGATACCCTTCGAATAATCAAGGCATGCAGGGTATTGCAGCCTTGACTCGAAATAGGTTATCTTGAGGTGAGAGGATAAATACCAAGGCATCCTTGACTTGAGATACCCCTCATGAAAGGAGCGCTTTGGCGCGCCTCATTTAATAACCTTCCAATCAGATGAAGCTTCGGCCAGCATCTTGAAATGATGAGGTGATGCGTTACGGTGCTGCTGCATTCCGGTCTTTATTCCAATATCGTTAAGAACAGCGCTTACGAGCTCTGAGCAGGTATAAGAATGATTCTCTCTATGTTTCATCCATGATCTGAATGGATATAACACCCAGAATATAACAGGATTAAGAACAAACGCGAGCCTTAATATCCATAGTATATAAAGAAAAACATCATATTTTTTCCCTATATAATTAGGTAAGATCTCAATCAAAGCTTTACGCTTGTTTTGGTCCATCTTCTTGTGTCTTATCACTATGAATTTATTCGCTTCTTTTAATACTTTTTCTCTTTCTACAAGTTTGACTTTCCACTTTGTGGCAGAAATGTCTATCTTGTGATCTACTGCGATTTCAACGTGAGTGGGAGGATCTGTCACTCCGAATACTGAAGTGATGCAAAATGCTATCAACTTCGACAGCCATTGATCACTCCAAAGAACAATAATGTCTCCGGTTTTGAAATTATATTTTTTCATTTTATCTTCATGATAATGGAATTAATCTTGCACCCACTGACCCCCAAGTTTGAGCAGTGCCGATTGTCCATGAAAAAGAACCATCTTGGTCTGTAGCCCCATTTGTTCTATACTGAGAGCCCGTTAGATTGAACCTTGTAGTTTGTCCTGTACCACCTGTAATGTCATAAGCCCAAGTCATTGCAGCAGCCACAGCCCAATAATCACCGGATACTCCAGTAATTGAAAGTGAATGAGATGTTACACTGGATTCATAATTTCCATTGCAATTGTCAATACCGCTAACTCCTGTAAAGGATATGGCTCCCCCTACAACATAAGTAGAGGCAGAATAATTGATAGTGATAGAATTCTCGCCAGTTGGAGGATCTAATAAATACCAAAGTTCAAGCCTTCGATATGTTCCGTCTCCCCGGCATAGATATGTTAAATTTTGTCCCCCATAAGTAACTGAACTGATTGTAGCTTGACCAGGATTGCACCCAGCAAAAACAACTAGAATTCTATGATTACCAGAACAAGTGTGATTCCATTGTAAGGTGTTTGTATTGCCATTTGTGCAGCTTGCTGCGTCAAAAGCAATAGCCTCAGAGCCTGTGCCGCCCCCCGTAGTAAATTTACCAGACATCTCATGTCTAAGCATTCTAATAACAGCTTTTAATTCCGCTTTTGTAACAAATTCCAATTCTTTGCCCATTTAGACTTCCTCTGCCATAATAGTTGTTTTTCCAGATGAATAGCTTTTATCAATCTGAAGGATCCTTATAGGTTTTTCTGAAGCTGACCCATCGCTGTTGTAATATCGATTCCGGGTTAATCGCACTATATCCCCAGCACTGCATCCATACAGAACATTATGGACAGCAAAATTAATCGTAGGCTTGTTTAATAAACCTAGAATATTTCCACCAAGAGTATCGACTTCTGATTCAGTAGTAAGCCTGGTATAGATATCAATATCTTCATAAATATGGAATCCCCATTTAACGGGATTAGAGAAAAAAGATTTAACCTCCCAGGATTGATTTTGGGGATTTTCGTTATAGAATATATTGACTTTATACAAGATATCTTTTTTCTTTTTTTCCTGTGAGTAATCAAAGATTTGATGATTCGCAATATATTTGGCATCTGAAGGAGCTGTAGATCCAAAAGTCCGGAGCCCGATCCTTCCTTCCTCATCTTGGAAAGAGTATGCTTCAAGAGAGTGTTCTATTTCCCGGATATATGTGTTGGAGCTTTTCTGAAGATACATGAATATATTGAGGTTTTTTTCCTTTTCGTATTTAGTTTGATAAATAGAATCTAAATCCAGTTCTGAATTTTCCAATTCTAGGTAGGTGTTATAAATATATTTGAATACTTCAGCTCCATTCTGAATAAGATTATTTGCTGAATCCGGAATTCCTTCAAAGTCAATAATAAAGAAATCATCATCCCCAATAGCATAATTATCCCGGTCGAAAGTTATGACTGCATTTTGCAGATCTACATAATAATCTGTATTTTCAGTCAAAGCATTACCATCTTTATCCCTTACTTCTGTAACGCTTTTTACCCTGCCATCATGAAATTTATATTTTTTATTGGCAGAATCTATGCAGACCATAGGAGCATTTTGAATGCTGCCAAATAATACTGGAATCGGCACCCCTTGTTCTTCATCCGGTAAATCAGGATAATTGCTCTGCCAGAGTTTATTAATCGGCAAATTCCTCCAGATCCCTTCTCTTATATCAACCAAGGAAAAAGATATCTGCCTGTCTTCACAGACAACATCTTCAATTAACCCTGTGTAAATTGTTTGAAAATTCGTATAATTGAAATCCTTCTTCCCGGCTTTCAGCCGAACTTTCCGATTCCTCCAGATATACTTTTCAAATTTTCTGTCAAAAAAGAAAGTTCCATCCCCCTGCCTGGCGTTTCTTACCACCAAATTTCCGGATGACAAACTGATATTTCCTTCATAGAGTCGTTTGATTTCTGAAGAAATGTCAGGGATATTTTCTAAATCAAGGTAGGGAAAATAATAATTTCCATTATAAATAATAGTTCCTGTTTTCGTCTGATAACTCGAAAAATAGAGCAAGAAAGAGGCTTCTAGATAAAAATTATCCGGTTCTGTTCCATCCGAAGTATGGATATACAACTTGCGGTTATAATAATCGCAATAGAAAGTTGAGGCAGAATTTTCTACTGATATGATAGAGGATACTTCTGAATAAGCCACTCCGTTCTCATAGACTGCCTCAATATCAATACCCCTGTCTGTAATCTCATATTCATAGGTATAGGTCTTTCCGCTAACCAGGCTTAATCCTGTGAGCTGCATTTTGGGATTGATTTCAGCCAGAAAAACAGGTTTAGCATTGGGGTTCCGCATAAACTTTTCAAATTCTGTTCTTGTGTAAATCTCATTAGTAGTGGCATGAGCTTCATTGCTGTAGCCAGAGTTCCCAGCTGCATTATAAGCCCAAATCCTAAAATCATATCTTGTGTTTGGATTTAACCCTGTGACAAGGAAATTTTCTATGTCCGCTCCTATGACTGCGATCTCTGACCAGTCTGAACCTTGATCATTGGATTGTTCTATCTTATAACCAGTTTCTTTATCCACACCTGTCCAGTTTAACCTGATTTTTTCGTCTGATTCTGCTGTTGCCTGAAGGCTAGTTGGAGCAGAGGGTTCCTGGATAATTGTCGCGGATGCTTCATTAGAGTAATTTGAGTAATTAGCTCCTTGTTTTGCTCGGACTCTATAATAATATGTATCTCCAGAACCTACAGATAATGCACCATCAAAATACGCAGATACATCATTATTCACTATTTGACAAACAACTCTGACCATAGTTGCATTGGCATCAATAGTTTTAGAAACTGTTAAGAGTTCCCAGCTATTATTTCCGCTATGATAATCAGAAGAGACGCTTAAAACTCCATCATTAATCAAGATTCTTGCAGAAGATGCAGTATTGCATTTAACCCAGCATTGAAACATAACAGTCTTTTCCTGCCAATATGAAATGCCTTCATCCTCATGAATATCTTGGTTCAAAACACAATTAGCTCCATTTCTAGTTAATTTAGCTGAAAAATTCCCCAATTTTACATAATCGAATTCTTTCGCTATAGAATGAGTCATACCGCTTGACCATGAAGTCCAAGAATCAGGATCAGAATTATCTCCACTTGACCAATTTTCAAAACTGCCATTGAGAATTTGATTCAGGCTGTCCTTCCAATAAGTTCGATTAGGCTCCAAAACTTTGACCTCTGAATAACTCCCTCCAGTTAATTTTCTTTCAATATGATGGCTGTCTTCTTCAAGAGAATTGTCTTTAAAAGTTATTTCTATCTCTGTATCAGATACCGGAGTAGCTTCTAAATTTGTTGGGGGTTCTATATTGCTGTGTGTTGTCCCTCCGGCTTCATTCGAATAACCTGAATTCCCGGAAGCGTTATAAGCTCTTACCCGATAGGTATATTGAGTCCCAGGAGAAAGTCCGGTTCTTTGATATGATGTTACATTCTTTCCAACCGTATCGATTTGGCTGAAAGAGCCATCTCCAACTTTTTCTTCAATTTTAAAACCAGTTTCATCTCCTGAATTGTCCTGCCAGGCTAAATTGATTTGAGAGCTTGAAATCACCTCTGCAGTGAGATTGGATGGGGCATTTGGAGGAGCTCCAGTATAAACTTCAATTTCATCAGTATAACCGCTGTTATTACATGGACCAATAGCCCTGACTTTATAATGATAAGTTGTTTTAGGATTTACTCCAGTATCTCTCCATGATGTGGCATTAGCTCCTGTAGTATGGACCTTACTTCCATTTCGATATATTTCATAACCATTTTCTGTCTGTGAATTGTCATACCACTCTAAATCTACATAAGTTCCCTCTCCCCCAGACGTGCCTGATAGATTGGTGGGAGCCTTGAGCCCTGTTGTACCTGAATCTGTATTCGAATAATTAGAATGAACATCATGAGGATCCTTTTCAGCCCTTACCCGGTATTGATAGGTTCTCCCATCTATTACAGAATTATCATAATATACAGTACTGCCACCCGATATTTTATTAATCTGGCTCCAGCTCCCGGTTCCCGGACAAGTCTGTTTTCTTTCAATCTTTATATAGCTGTAAACCGAACTGTTATTGTTCCACGTCAGTTTTATTTTGTTGGGATTCTGGACAGTGGCATTAAGATTGCTGGGAGCCGGGAGATCAGTTGTATCATAGTCATAATTAGAATCCCCGTAATCCCCTTTAATGTAGGCTCTTACAAAATAATAGTATCTAGTTCCATCTATAAGGCCAGAGTCAATATAAGACTCATTTCCTCCCCCGATTGTATCTATCTTAGAATACCCTGAATTGTAATCTTTGGCTCTCCAGATCTCGATACTGTAATAGGAATCATTGTTGGTCCAAAGAAGCTGCATGGAGCCGCCGACAATCGCAGATACAGATAAACCAGTTGGAGGGTTAAGAATTGCCATCTACAACACCTCAATAATACTGGCAGTCCAATTCCAATTGTCTACGTGCTTATATTGAGGCTTGATGATTTCTGCGTTTCTCACATAATAAGAATTACTGTTAGGGCTAGTGTAATCAAAACAGATAATCCAAGATTTAACCCTGCCTACTTCCTCAAGCATATCTTTTATGTAGCTTTTTGAAGCATCATTAAGCCCGATATATGGAAGTGTCCAGGTCTGTAAAGATTCTTTTTTCTCTCCATAAAGAACAAGAGAACTGGAGTATTCTTCTTCACTTCTATCTTCTGGACCGTCTTCATGGTCCTTGCCATAAGCTTTATTTAACTCTGTGTAAGTCCCTAATAATATATGACCATATTGGATATAAGAATTGGGATTGGCAGGATCCTGGATTTCTATTTTCCAGTACTGTTTTGTTTCAGCAGAATCAAAGAAATAAAATATATCATTCTCATTATAAGTAACAATTTCCTCAACCTTATTGGTTGTGAAATCTTCATCATCAGCTCCTATGGCTTTGATGGTTGCTGAACTGGATATGTTATGGTTCAGGATGGCAATAAAATCTATGCTGTAGGCTCCACTTAAATTATTGGAAGCATAACAAGCCGGATAATGGATCCGTCTATAATCCGATTCATAAGAACTGGATCCACTGTCATCTGCAGATACATCAAAACCTAAAGTGGAGCCAGCACTGTTCGCGCTGTTTGTTCCGGTATTCCACCGCAGGGTAAAAGCACCGCTGTCTGAAATAGTAAATCTTGCATCTGTTTCCGAATAAGAAGCAGTGAATCCACCGCTCTGTGCATTTAATTGGGTTTGGACCTCTGCTGCAAGGGAGTTTCCATTATAAGTGCCTTCAGTGAGGACAGCAGTCATTTCTGCACCGCCCTCATCAAAATCAATATACTTATTGCTTGAGTCTATGACAAAGAGCCCATTGCCGGATCCTGTTCCATATCGGCTCCTGTAAAATTGCAATAATGTATCCAGTTGAGAGTCTATGGCCGGATGCTGGGGATGCTGGGATGAATAATCGAATATATTACCATCCCTCCAGTAATTTTTATATACAATACGGGTTTTTTCCATTAATGCACTGCCTTTGGATTAATTTTAAGCCGGCCTAGTTTACTTTCCTGCTCTATAATCTTTGTGACCTTTTTCCGAAACCAGTTTTCATCAATTTTATTTTGAACTGTTATGTAAATCGGCCTATTTGTTTCCCTGAAAGTTTCTCTTATGATGTCTTTCCCCCTAGAACTCTCAAGTGGTATGACAGCCTCTTTCCCTGCTTCACCGGCAAGAAAAGTCGGCCTATCTATGATTCCACCTTTGGCCAGGGGTATTGGCTGTGATGCGATTAATGCGATTTGCGCAGCTCCCATAGCCCCCACAATACCAGCCAGAATTAAATTCGGCAGAGCCTCTACCACTGCTGATGCTGTATTGACTATGGCCTGCATCAAAGCTACAGCCTTATCTCTTTTCGCCTGCGCCCTTTTAGCTGCTTTTCTCTTAGCTTCCATTTGTTCTTGCAGAGCTGCTTCTTTAGCACGCCTTTCTTCCTCTAGTTTTTCAAGAGCAGCTTCTCTCTCTGTTTCATCTGTTATGTTGTTCATAATGGCCTGCTTCTGCTGTTCATACCAGGTATCAATAGCTGATTGTCTTTTCTTTTGTTCGTTGTCGATTCGGATCATTTCATTGGTGTGCATCTGGTTAAAGGAGGCATTGACGCTCCCGATAGCATAATTAGCCCATTGAGCGATTTCGAACCAGACCTGTTTTGCCTGTTGACTGAATAATTTCCATTGATAAGTCCAGCTTGAAATAAGTTGGGCCATATGTTCTTGCATAGCCGGCTTAACTGTTTCCACATCAGTCAGAAGGCCTTGTATAACATCTCCTCCTGTCTCACCAAAATCTTCAAATTGAAGTTCAGCTTCCTCTATTACGTCATTAGTATCTTCGAATGCCTCTTCCATAATCTCCATTGGTGTAGGGAGTTTTTTTATTTCAGTATTTATTTTAGAAATGGTCCCAGCCAACTTATCACCTTTGCCTGCTGCACCGTCTTCCGCTCCTTCTAAATCTTCAAAAAAAGGAACTATTCCATCTATATTCAACCCTAATGTTTTTGCCCATCCGGCCAGGCCTTCTACAGATTGCATGGCATTATCTGTGGCTTCCCGGAGATTTTTTTCTGCTATGGCCATTTCAATAATTTCTGTACTAATAAGAGCCATGCTTCCCTTGAGCATTTTTAAAATAGGAACATAATTAGAAATATTTTCTAATGATTTAGCAAAATCAGAAATAACCCCACTATCAACAATAGCTTGCATTGTTTCTTTAAAAAGAAACATCTGCATCCTGAGTTCTTTACTCTCTGTAACAGCTTCCCCTAACTGTTCCTGCATATCTCCCCAGAGATTAGTCAATTGCTTCTGAATCCCGGCAAAAGATAATGTTTCTTCTTTGGCCCGGCCGTACATAACACCCAACTGCTCTAATAATGAGACCTGTTTTTCAGAAGCAGATAAATTCTTATCAACCTGGATCCCGTACCGGCTCAAGGCCCCAAAATTACCGGCAAGGGCTTTACCAACCAGCACAGTGGCAGCGGATAAATCCTGGTCATAGACTGTGGCTAGCCCCACAGCAGCTTCAGTGGCCTTGTCTATTCCATCTTTTCTTAAATCTGTAAGCTGCAATAATAGTGCCTGGGATTTAAGTATCTCTTCATCCCCAAACATAGTGACTTTCTGAATAGATGAGGCATAACGCCTGTAATGTTCACTGTTTTTTGTGATCTCTCTGCCTGTAGTTTTTAAAGCTGCTTCCATTGCTATCTCTGCTTTTTCCTGTTCTTTGGCCTTGTCAATTGTATCGCCCATAAACCGAATCAGACCTTTAAGGCCCCTGATAACACCTTGAGCTGCAGCTATCCCAGCTCCTACCTGGAGCCAAAGATTCTTCATCCCTGATTCTGCCTTTTTGGCAGTCTGAGGCATCTTATCAATCTGCTTATCCAATTTCTGGACAGACTTCACCGCGCCCTTTGAATCAGCTGTAATTACATAGCGTATGTCAGCCATTCTTGGCCTCTCTTTTCTGTTTTTCTATTTCCTTCTCAATCATTTCTTTTTCTATGGATTTCTGAAACTGATAGATAAGATTACAAGCCCGGAGGAAAAGTCTTTTTGTGATTCCCTGCAGATCCAGCTCTCGAATAAGCTCTGAAAGCATCCCGGTCTCAAGGGTAAAAAGATTGACGTTCTCGAAATACCAGTTATGAACGAACTGTTCAAACTCACTCATCTTTTCCCATCTCCGGTTCACCTCGCAATTTTCACAGCCTTCGATGTATCTCCTATGGCTATGCTCGGCTGTAAGGAGGTTGCGGACCTCGCGGTAATAGCATAGATAGGTTTCTAATTTTTTAAGAAATTCTCCTCATTGGATATGTATTCAAAAATCTTAAATCCTAGAAGCATTCTCTTGGTGCCCTGGATTACTTCACCCAATAAAGGAATCATGACCCCTGCGATGTTCTCATCTGTAAGCTCAATCTTCTCTCCATTCTCCGTAATATCCCAGTCCACTATGGAATTAAGGATCGCATTTACCACAGCCTGTGTCATACGTTTAGTGGCGCCAGCTCTCTGGACCATAGTTGTGGATTCGATGTAACGGTTTACAGGAGCCAGTTTCAATTTGATTTCCGGTGGTTCGAGCTTATCTGTCTTGAGCTTAAAGGTCACCCAATTAGAAACCGGTTGAATTTTCTTTTTAAGTTCAGCCACTTTCTCTCACTCCTTATGCCAACATATCAGTGGTTTTCTTGTTCATTATGTCCCACTGCAATGGTTTGGTGATTCCATCCATTCCGGTAGGAGCTGCATCAGCAAGAAGCCCTCTTAATACCATGCTGGCTGGAATGATGTTATCATCCGGATAATCCACATCTTCAATCTTCAGTCTTGGAAACTGTAGTTTGTGATAGTAACTGTATGCTCCCTCAATAACTGCACCCGTGAACACAATATCCATTTTCTTTTCATTCTCAGAGTTCCAATCGCTGAAATAAGCCTTATTGGTATCATCCATCCGGTTGAAATTTAGGGTCACTTTTACTAAGGGTTTATCTTCCTCAAGGGGTTCGATAATAGAACGGTTCTCTGATTCATAATGCTGTGACATACTTCGACGTTCAATTTCAATGGTGAAATCTTTAATCTTGATCTTATCTCCGCTTCCAAGGGCAGCTCCATCTTGCGCATTCATTCTGAATACACCATGTCTGGCTAGAGTTCGATTATGAAGATCCGGAACCGTAACACTGGTCATCCCGGTAATTACAGAGGAATCATCAATGACTTTGTTTCCAAGGCAATTAATCGTAGCTTTAACCTTTCCGCTGTCAGGAGCAAGGGTTATCTTATAAGGCTTCACTGAAGGAACAACGTGGATTTTATCCTTTTTCTCAGTGGCATATGTCCCGAATAATCCAGCTATAGAATTGGCCAATTGAAGTGTATGCAGATAGGCATCAGTTGCTTCCTGTTGAGAAGGAGCTCCGGCAGTCCCCATGATTATGGCAATCAATGTGCCTAGACCTTCATAACGCAGGTCAAATTCAAGGCCAAAATCTACTGCTTCAAAATCGCCCTGATCCAGATCATGCTCAAATGCGCTGGCTGCTTTATCTTCTATCGCCACTATCCCATGCTTTATGGCTCCTGGATTGAGCGGAAGGATCCCGGTACCGGCTGCATCCACGTCAACTTCAGTTCCCCAGGTACTTGCTTTCTTGAAAGCTGTCGTATTGAGTCTCTTTTCGATATCTCCCATTTTTATTTACCTCCGTCTTTTGATTTTTTAACTTTTTGAGGCTTAACTTCAGAAGCCCATCCCTCATCAATCCATTTCTCTGCCACTTCTTTTGGGATTTTCTTCCTGCTGGTATCTATAATTTTTCCTGTTTCAATCAAGCCCCATCGGCTGTATTGTCTTTCTTTAAGCCATTTAATTTTCATGTTTGCACCTCCAAATCTATATATTCCCAATATTTGAAAAGAATTTTTTTCTGAATTCTGGGGATTTTATAAAATCCTTCCAGAATTGTTTTCTTTTCCAACGGGGCCACTCTAATGATTTCATGCTTCTATCTATTCTTAATAAAACCCGGACCGCCTGTTTCAGCCGGCGCTTTAAGATCCATTGCCTAAACTTCTTTATCATTTATAATTCTCCAAAATCCCCGGAGATTGTGACCTCGAAGGGCTGCGCAAAATAGCCTTTGCCTATTACTGAAAAAGCCCCTCCATCTGTCTCAGGAGGCTCTAATATCCGGACTTGAACACAAAGGACACTCAAGGATCCTGGAGTTCCGGACTTTGAATCATCGTTTATAGCTTTCCTGATATCTCTTATTGCCCTCTCCATCCTGGTCACAATATCCACGTTATCAGCCACGATTCCATGAACGACAATCCTGAGGGTCTCATCATATAGCTCAGTTCCACCAAATTCGATATTGCCTCCGCCTTCTGGGATCACCATATAAGTAGGAGTTCCATTCGTTTCTTCCGGGAGGATAATCCTTTTCACAACCTCATAAGGCGTATAGAAGTAATTACTTCCTGCTGTTATTGCCTCCAAAACAGCAACAAAGCGGTTTACGACTTGAAGCCTTAATGGACTATCCGGTGAACTCATGTCAACCTCCCTGCTATTCTGAGCAATTCACTTTTACTCATCATTTTCCTTAAAGCCAATCTCCTCTCATCAATAGAAGTTTCCAACCATTGAAAAGCCGGGATGTCTACTCTCTTTTTCAAAACAAACAAAGGTTTGATTTTGTTAATTTCTCTCTGCATCAAAAGAAGATTCCCTTTCTTGGATTTAAGAAAAAAGGTGTTTCTAAAATTCCTTGCCCTGCCCTTAACTCCAGGTAAGGGAATTGTAAGCCACTGTACTCTTTTCGGCCTTATCGTACCCCCGCGTTCTAATATCCGGGCATAAATAACCCCCCAACTCCCTATTTCTAAATATGATTTTTCTTTAGTGCCTTTGACTTTATGCTTTATACTCCGTCTTAATTTTCCTGAGCCTGATTTTAAGATGTCTCCACTTATATTCCGGATAATGGTTTTTCTTGTCCCTGATCCCCAATTCTCTAATTGATACCTGGCTGCTAAGCCCAGGCCCTTTAGGGCCCTGGTCTTTTTCTCTGCCCTCTCTTTATCTACTGTGTACTTGACTTTTCTCATATGTAATACCTCTGATATCTCTCACAAATCTTTTCAACTTCAGGCAGTAAATCAGAAACAGTCATATAAGATATTGAGCCATCAGGATAACTCCGGCTTGTCTCTCCAAAGAGTTTTCCTTTAAATTTTTTTCTTATGTATTCAACCTGCATAGCACAGGCAAGCTGTATATCTTTTGGCAGCCAGATCGTTGAATCAGGATGATTGACCGTCATGACGTTTGAGCTTCCTTCATTAATATTCACGTTCTCATTGTCTGTGAAAGTTCCGGTTATAGATGAGAACTCTATCATTCCAGCTGCATCCCCATCACCCCAGGTTCCGGATTCAAGAACTACTCTTGACACAATACCCTCAGCAGAAGATGAGGCTCCGACCAGGGTATCCCCGATCCCCGGCTCCTCTGAACCTGAGTCAAAATAAATAATATCTCTCCTTTTGTATCCGGCACTGTATGTGATCTTCAGATTCCTGACACCCTTACTCCAGACTCCATCGACCCTATGCAGATAGTCTCTATCATCTGATATCACAAAGTCTTCATCCTCTCCCTCTGTCAAAGCTACTTCATCTTCCTCAAGAGACGCTATTGATATGATTTGACGTTCCGGTAAATAGAAATCTCTCTCCCCGTTGCCATCAAAATATTTATCAATATAAGTATCATAGATTATGTTCCAGCCGATTTTTGTGAGCATCAAAGCGGATACATGATTTATCAGCATCTCGAAAAGCGTATCCAGAGAACTCCCGCTTTCTTCAATAATAGATTTAAAATTATCTAGAGTTATAAGAGCTTTGTCGTCGAGAGACATTAATTTTCACCTTTATTTAGATTTTGTTTTAGATTTCTTCATCATCTTGTCTTTAGGCGGAGACTTGACTTCCCTTTTTTTGCTTTTCTTTTTCTTAGGCTTTATCTCTGTGAAATTCTCAGGGAAGTCATTGAGCAGATAATCAGCCACGTCATCTGATACTTCTTTTGTATCTCCGTCATGGAACACAACTCCCTTACCTCTGTAAGCAGGGAATGTCACAGCTCCTTTAAACTTTAATTTCTTCATAACACACCTTCCTTTATTTAGGTTAAAAGGGCAGGTGGCTTGCACACCCACCCCTTAGCTCCCTATGTCAATTACTCTCCATATTCGTAATAATCGATCTGAATAGTGACACCTGATACAGCTCTACCTGTTCCGGTTTTAGCAAAAGTGAGATGGATCTTGGCCCCGGCATCCTGTTCAGCATAAGCAGCAGCAGGATCCTTGTCAGTGAAGTCTCCGGCACTGAAGTCATCTCCACTGGCTGCAGGTCCATTGGTAAGTGATGCGATGGTGTTTGTCCCATCAGTGATTTTATATTGATTATAATTGGTGTCCTGAGCAGCAGCATCTGTGTCAGCTCCAAATCGAACCTTGTCTATCTTGATGTCAGTTTCCAGCTCCCACAGGATCATATCCAGGGCTGACGGGTCCTGGACTATATCCCCTATGAAGAATACTTTTGACTTTTTCACATATGGTCTAACCATTTTTTAGCCTCCTTTAGCTAATCTTGTATCCATACTCAACGATATGTTCAGAGCTCACATCATCAAGTGGAATAAAGGCTTTTTTGAACCGCACGTTCATAATGTATTGGTCAACATCATCATCAAATTTAACAGTGAGTCTCCAATCACCTCTGTTTCCAAGAGCAAACATCCGGGTATTGACGAGCAAAATTCCTGTCTTATCTGTGGTGCTTCCATCATAAACACCTGAATTGTTCATATCGTTTCTCAGCTTCTCACTCACAATCACAGGGATTCCATAAAGTTTTCCAACTTCACCAGTCAGAATAGTGGCATTAGGTCCGTATTTATCAACAGTTCTCAGTTCAGCCAATCCTCTTAGCTTGTTATAAGATACTGTGCTGGCAATCCAGGCCAAGTCATCTACATTGATGCCATATTTCCCCATAGCTGTGATTCTGGCCAGCGTGGTGTCTTTATCGAATGTGGAAAGATCAGCGCTGTAGCTCTGCTCAATAGCATTCTTTCTTAGGCCCTTCCATACTTTTCTGTGGTCCTTGCTGTTGGTCACATCTGAATCCTGGTGAGTAGCTGTGGTATCGGCATTGATAATCGCATCTTCAACAGCTCTGGCTGCTGACCGGGCAATATTCTCTTTAATTCTTGGAAGAACAGCGATAATGGATTCCTCGTTGAGTTCCTCTGACCAGATGCTTCTGGCCCTAAACTTTTTGGCGGTCATAGTGAGGTCGCCGGTAGTCAGTTTGGTTGAAGGAGTCTTGGTTGGTTCATCGCTTGTGCTTTCAGGCATATAATAGAAAGTCATATCAGCAAGACTGGTGGGCAGTGTCCAAGGATTAGCTGGCATGGGGAACTCATCAAACAGCGCCGGTACTCTGGCTATAAGTCTGTATCTCTCAATTAGATTTGTGCTCAGAGTGGTAGGCACCCATTCAGAACCTTCTCCGGCGGTTGCGGTATCCATAGCTTTCTTAAGCGCAGAGCTAGAGTCTTGAAACCGCTGCCACATCTTGAGATTCCGGGGATCCGTTTCCAGAACTTGGGCCATGATATAAATGTCATCAGCAAAATCCCTCAGCTCTTTTTCCTGGTCATTCAAATATCGTGAAGGGAGGATCATAATCTGCTTGATGTTTTTTACATCTCTTGATCTGCTGTCCACCAACTCAAGCCTTCGAACCGGTTCTTTTTTGTTGTCCTTTTTACTGTCTTTCGATTTGAGGTCCTCTTTTTTATCTTCTTTCTGGTCAGCGATTAGCTTAGCTAAAAGCTCTGTCTGGTCCTTAATGGCATCCTTAAGACCTTTGACATCATCTCTAATGTCCTGATCTTTGGATGTATTCTTGTCTTTGTTTTTGTCTTTATCTTTCGGTTCCATATTTTTACCTCCGTTTAAAGTGTTTTAGGAAATTGTTAAATTGTCTTTGCAAGCATTTATAAGCCTCGAATATTTCTCGAAGCTCATTTATTAAATCGGATGACAAAGCATCCTGTGACTGAGTGCTTTCCTTTTTGGGTTTGGCAGGTTTAAGTTCATCAACCGGATCTGTTTCCTGAAGCTGAATTTCATCATCATCTGTGCCTATCTCCCCAATCTCCTTGTCCATTACCTCATCTTCATCTTGTATGTCCTTGAGGCTGGTTTTTAGTCCTTTAGACACAACACCTTCTTCAATAGCATCGTTAATGGCATCCTGATTAGCCGGGATTATGACATTGGAGTATTCAAGAAGAAGTGACTTCTTAAAGTCCATGCCCCCCTCTGATTCACCTTCTTTATTTTTTAGTTCCTCTGTTTCTATGGGCTGAAATCCGATTGACCATCCCATGAGTTTTTTCTTATTCAGGATCCATAAGTCATTAACCAAGTCCTTGAGTTTCTGTGACAGTCCATCTGTTTCAAGGAATTTAGTCCCGGCATAAAGAGCTTTCCCTTCCTTTTTGAACCCCACATTCTCTGCTATAACAGGAACAGGGTCTATCCCGGAATAACGATGGCCATAGATAACGCCGGGCTTCTTTTTAAACTTTGAGGTATCTATGCCATCAATACGGACTATGTCCCCCATCAAGTCTTTATTCTCTACAGAAATCTTATGCCATATGGTTCGAGTTTCCTCATCTATGGATTTGATTTCTGTGCTTTCCAAGGTCTTTGTTATCTTGTCCATTTTCATGCCTCCATTAAACTTTCATAACTTCAGGCGCTGTAGTACATAAACAGTTACATATGTTATATGCACTTGCGCTGGGATCTCCCGGATACATCAACAGCTCTCCGGCCACTTCGAACGGTTCTTCCAGGAACTTTTTTTGTCCGTCTGCAGCCATATGTTCATCCCGGCTATCGGATGCAAAAGCTGACAGCCATATCCTTTTATCCACAAATTCACTCTGTTTATATCCTTCATGCTGTCCCCAGTTTTCGGTTTTAGCTGTCTCCGTCCTTGCCCAAAGCCTGGCTCTCCACACGCTAAAATCCTGTATCTGGGCATCTATAGCCTGAGTGAACTGTTCAACTGTCCAGGCTTCAGCCTCTGCCCTTCTTAATGTTCTATCTATCTGGGCTATTAGAGTCTGATTAACTTCAGTGCCAGAATAAAAGACCATTTCCTGAAGTTCCTCTTCCATTTCAGGTGTTATTTCAAATCCCTCATCCTGCCTGGATTCAAGGTCATAAAGAACGCCCTCAGAATTAAGCATCCCGGAGTCTCCAGCCTGTCTTAATGTTTCCCAGTACCAAGCCTTTAAAGCATCTCTGTATTTCTCTGCCTCATCATCCACATCAATAAGCCCATGCGGATCTATCTTTTTTATGTCATCAAATTTTTTAAGGACCTTAATGATCCTCTCTCCTTGCTCCAACTGATACCTTTCAGCAATGGGAATAAAAGGTTTTTCTTTAGACTCAACCCGCTTTACAAAGTTTTTCCACAATACCTTTTTCCGGGTTTTATCTTCCCAATATGAAAGCTCGTCATTTTCATTCTTTTTCCCAGGCAGAGCTATTGTTTTACTCCCGGTACTTTTAGGGTCCTCCCCATCTCCAATAATCGGCACTAAATTCATAGGCAAATATCTTAAGGCAGCAGCTCCGCCTATTGGATCCACACCAAAAAATCTCTGTCCTGCCTCATCAGGAGACATGATTCCGTTTCTCACCAACTTCTCAGCAGTATCGGCCAGCTTGCCCTGATCATCCTGAAGCGCTGCTATATTTGAATAATCAAACTCAAAGTAATATTCCTCATTAAACAGAGGTGCCAGTTGAAGGGTCAGTTTATCCTCAATAATTTTGAGTATGGGGATAACCGTATCTTCCCAGAACTTCTTCTGCTGGACTTCCATATTTGAATAGTTCGCATACTCCAGAAGCCCCACAATAGAAGGAGGAACGCCCAGCGTGGCAAGGGTTTCCTCCCGGTTCATCTTTTTAAGCTCAGCATACTGCATATCTTTAGGTGTCTTGCCTATGTCTCTATACTCAATACCACCATAAGTTATGCCGAACTTACCTGCCTTTTTGGCCCCTTTATGCCTTTCGTCCTGCCACTGTTTAAATTCTTTAAGCTGCTTCGGGGAAGGCTTTGACGGGAAGTGATAATTGCCTGAAGGAGTACCGTCATTTTCTAGGAATTTCTTATTGTAAGTGACAGCATTGAATTCCAGGATAGCTGAGTTTTCACCAGCAGGCATGGCCCCAGTGCCTCTAAAATATGAATCAGGATTTACACTTTTGAAATGTATAATTTCTGATACATCAAGATTTTTTGTTTTGCCAGTTGCGCTTGTGAACTTATAATGCGCTATAAATTTTTCAGGATGTGATATTACATCCATCTGCTCTGGTTTTACCCACCATATTTCAACAGGCGGATTTTGAAGTGAGATAACATCATTCTCAGCTGTCCCAGCTAAATTCCAGAAATGCTCACCGTTTATGAGGATATTTATAACTGAGGCTTGGATTAACTCAGCATAAGAGAGGAAGGGGTTAGGCCGAACTAGAAGAGGCAAAGGATCCTCGCCAATAACTTCCTCTTTATCCTCCCCCTGGCCTTTATACATCTTGAGCTTCGGTTTTATAGCAGCTCTGGCCAAAGCAATCCCTCCAGCAAAAAGCCAGGGAAGCCGATTAAAAGCATCTATGAAGTTTTTGAAATCCGTCTTCTTATTAGATTCAACAGCTTTAGTGGAATCTGACTCAATCTCTGTTGTCATAAATCCAGCAGTTTTTTCTTCAATCTTTTTGTATCCAGCCTTATTTAGTAAGTTATCAAATAGTCCCATGCTAGATCTCCTAAGCCATCATAAAGCCGGCTTCGACTTGATTCTGAAGCCCCCAGTTTGCCAGCGCCAGCGCGATCACACAGTCATCGTGTGATCCTTCAGGCGCATTGTACCTAAGAAGCCCGGAAGCTGTGATCTCATATTCAAATATCTGCATTTCATTAAATAGCTCAGGTGCGTATTTTTTAGATAAAATCTTTATGTTTTCCTGTTCCAGGCTCATCATGAGGCTTTGAATAAGCTGCTTTTTACTTGCGTTAGTAAATACATAGCCTTCAACTTGAGACATTTCTTTTTGGAGCTCCTCCACATTTGGATCCCCAACGCCAGTTGCATCAACCCAACAATAGGCCTCGTTATATTTCTGCCAGACTTGGATAATCTTTTGTCTTTGAAAACTCCAATCCAGCTTATTGAATCTATCCATAAAAACCTGGTTCCCTTCTGCATCCAGCACCACAATCACTGTAAAGTCCTTATGCTTAGCCAGGTCAACTCCCATGTAATAAACCTGCCCTTCTTTTGGCTCTTTGGGTTTAGATACAGCACACTTCCTGAGGTTCCTGAATACAGTTGAGGAATCTTCAAGAAATTCTCCCTCTAATTCCTGCTTTTGTATGGATTCCGGTATCTGCTCATTTAGCTTTTTAATGGCTCGCTTTGTTAATAAAGGGTTTTGGTATGTGGAATATTTAAAATACTGCTGGTCTTTATTGGCAGGATCGCTGGCCTGCACAGCTAGCTCATGGAACAGCCCCCTTCCCTTTGGCGTCCCTCCTATATAAACATCGGGGTTATAATCAGCTATCATAGGGAGGATTGAATTGTGATATAAGTAAGATTTTCTTAGAATGATTCCGGCTTCATTCAGCATAATGAACTTGTATCCAAAGCCTTCTATGAGCTCAGGCCTATCTGCAGATCGGATATCTAATTTATGGCCGCATATCTCAAGCTCTTTTCTCTGCTGCCGCCATTTCCAATAATTTTGCGGGATAAGATTTAATACTGGATAAAAATACCGCTCCACATACCGATCAATATTGCTGTTTACAGTATCTACCCAAAGTCCTGGAGATATCCCATCAAGCAGATATTCAATAGCTCTATTCGCATAACCTCTGGTTAGCCCCCACCGTCTACCCTTAGATATGACTTTAAGCTTTTCTTGAGAATCAAAGAAAAATTCATGCTGTCCGGAATGATACTGAATGGGAAGTTCTATGTTCTGGGTTGCAGTTTGCATTATTTTTCTTCCCTTTTGTCGCTTATCGTACGCTTGATGGTAAGAGCTAAATCTCCGGCTACATTCGCATCCACATTCTTAGGAAGCATTGAAAAGTACCAGTCATAAACTTTCTCTCTATTTCGGTTGCTTTTCTCCGCCCATTTAACCAAGCCTTCAACTCCTCCCAACTTCTGAAATGTTTCTTCAATATTTTCCTTTACTGTTCTGGCGACTTTATCTTTAGCTCCCTTTGGCCTTCCCGGTGGCTTATAGCCTTTCACAAATTGACCTTTAGCGTTTCGCTTTATCCTGTTTTTTTCCTTTTGTTTAGTGGTTTTTTTACTCATCGTTACTCACCAAAGCCACACTTACAAAAGCATCCGGTTTATGTATCCGGTTGATTTTATCCACTGTTTTAATATCCAAGCCTTGGATCTCTAAAGTCATTCGATAACCTTTGTCCCCACTTACTAGAGATTTGGCCTCAAATTTCTTTATCAAGGCCTGAAATATTGCTTTCATTTCACCTTCTCAAATAATTTATCCAGCTTGTTAAATATGGTTTTATGGTCCTCTTTGTTTTCTTCCTTCATCCCGTTTATGGTCTTGCACATGGCATCTATGGCCTGTTTATTCAGTTTGCTCCGGGTCCGGTTTTCCATAATGATGGGATAATGGTCTTTTTTGCTATTATTGCTGTTGTCATTTCCATTATTTTTTTTCTTGTCATATATAATTTTCAGCCAAACAGCCATATTTGCCACTGCTGCCATCCCAACCGCCGCCCATCCGGTTACTGCTTCTTGCATTATTGACACTCCTTTCTCAGGCGCTGGATCTCAAGTTTAAGGTCCTCAACCCACATCAAAAAAGCCTGGTTTACCACAAAATTCCCATCATCTGTTATACGGAGGGGATTCTCTCTGACTGCTGGTCCTGGATTCAATACGTCATAGCCTGGAAAAAAGGCCGGATTGTATGCAGTGCATGCGCTATAACTTAAACATAAGATCACGCACACGCTGAAGATCGCTGTCCTTCTGTGTTTTAAGCGCCTTCTTAATAGCCTTGTGAAGCTTTTTTCTTTTTCTTGCATCGGTCCCCATTGAAATTTCTTTTTCTATTTCTTTCTCAAGCTCCAAAACCTCCTCTAAAAGCTTAAGAATCTTGGTTAAATCAAAACTCATTCAATACTCCTAAACGGATCTATGTATAAGACTTTGTATTCAGATCGGCGTTCTATCTCAGATATAAGAGAATCTTTCTTGATATAGGCATTTTGCTCAATGGCTTCTTTAAGAGATTTAACACCCCGGCCTCCTCCTGAGGCATGAATAATAAAGTCCTTGCTTACGGCCATTGCCACATGCCAAGCTATTAGTTTCTTAGGATGGATAAAAAGCACTAAGCATCCAGCATATGGTTCAGCCCTAGAATACTTTGCATATTTCCGTCTTAGACCTTCTGCTGAGTAGTCTTTATTTCTTGGGATAAGGCCATGAGCTTGAAGGACCTCAATCATGAGACCCGAACAGTCAAAGCCAGCTATAGGGTCATCTCCTGCCCAGAAATAAGGAAGTCCGAGCCAGTGTTTTATGTAGTCTACAGCCTCAGCTCTTATATAATCTTGTTTAACTAGATTGGTGCTTTTCATAACCTACTGTTAATATAAGCCTGGGTTTTAATTAGACTTTATGACATTCGTGAAACATGAAAGAATATTACAAGGAACCTGTAATATTATTACTAGAAATCTGTGATATTATTTTCTTGACAGGTTTTTATTTTCCGTTTAAAGCGATGATCTTAAAATATTGCTCATTCGGATACTTGCACCATACCTCTTTCGTGCAGTTTTGCGGAAGGTTTATTTTTTTTATTCTGTCTATGAGCCCTTTATCCGGTCTCCCCAGCGATACATGAATTTTTATTATCGTCTGGGAGTGTTTTCTCGTTGCTTCGATATGGAAAATCTGACCGTCCAGGACACTGGTGCTGAAGCCTGTTAAATTAAGAAGCTCGATGGCTCTTTGTTTGGCTCTCCATACCTTCTGATAGACAGTGTAATCGGTCATTTTACTTTTTCGGCTTATCTATCTCATAGTCCTTTAAAACAACCCCTTTTTTCTTTTCCCCTCTTATATAACTTGACCACCAAAAAGTTCCTTTGATTTTTCCAAATAATGGTTTTTCATTAAAGTTCTTAAAATGACCCCTGCAAATATGAAGTGACTTTTTTATATCTGATTTTGATTCTCCTGAGTATTTTTTTCTTTTCCCCATAGGTTTTATTTTTAATGTTTTATATTTAACCAAAGGAATTCCATGTTTTTTTTGGAATTTTTTAGACAGTCCCTTAGGCGGAACTATCTCTTCTGAAATAACATTTTTACAATGCATAAATCCTATGGCCAAATAAAATGGATATATATTTTCCGATATTAATTCATTTACTCTATCCAATAAATCCTCATCAAAATGTTCATAAAATTTTCCTGGAATATACATATAAGGAATATTTTTATTAGCCCTAAAAATTGCATCATATCCCCAGGGAAAACTTATTTCAACCCGTTCGCTATTAACTAATTGTAAGTTTTCTAAAATAGGGAGCAAATTACCTGTATTTATTATCTTGCCTTTTTCGTCTAATAAAATATTATGATGCCATATTGGGTATTCATAGTTTGAATTAAAGAATGAAATCATTAGGTTCCATTTCACATCTAATCCCCATTTTTTTAATTCATATATAAGCTCTCCCTCGCATTCTTTTGCTGGCATTGACATTGAAACCATCACCCCTCTTTTTGAACCTTTAATAATCTCTGCATTAATTTGGTTGACGACATCTCTCATTTTTTTTTGTTTTGTAAATATATCTAATTTTGGGACTTTTCCTTCCATGAAAAAATCATCGAATGGGGGTGCCAAACTAGGCACGCTTTGTTCTAAATCAAAATTCTTCTTCCCCATATATATATCAGAATAATATTGCAAAATATTTGTAACATTTATTATGTTTGGAGTTTTTATGAAATCTATCAATTTCTTGTTTTTCAAAGAAACCATTAATTTGTCATATATTTTTGCCATTTACTTTCCTTTCAAATCCAGAATAAACATCTTATTCTTATCATCCCATATGGGGATCATCCGAAAAGAACCCTTATTCAAATAAGGCTTCAAGTGCTTTCTTATAAAACCAGCGCATGGAACAAAAGGATTTGTTTTATTATAGGAATTTACTTTGTATACATCTTCAGCTTGTTCTTGAATCGGCATAATAGCTATTGCACTCTGATTATTGTCTAAATAAATCAAAGTATATGGCTTCCTCTGAAAATACGGTTTACAAAACCGATTAAAAGAAAAACCCGCTTCTGTTATGGTGATACATGGCACGTTTAATTTTCTTCTTATGGGTTTAAACTGTTTAAATTTATATTTTTTCACTTTTGTTCCCGGTTTATTAAGATAAATATCAATGTTTTCTTTAGTCATGTTTCCTTATCTCCTGAAACTGCCATAGCAAAGGCTATTACCCAGCCGATAAGCGTCCAACCTAAGAAAACATTAATAATGATCACAGCGCCAGTGTTTTTACGATGGCTCATAACAGCGATAATCGAAGGCGTGAAATAAACAATTGCCACAGCTAATATTGTAAATCCTATGATTATTTTATGCATTTTTTCACCTCTTTAATCTCCCCTCCGCTTACCCACTCGACCTGATTGATTAACTTTCTTCTTTTTTTCCGGAAAGCGCGTTTACGATAAGTTTGGCATACTTGAAAAATCCATTGACTTCAGCTGTCACCAGGAATCCATAAGCCAAAAGAGCAACCCAGGTGAATATATTGTTCATTAGCAAATATGCAGCAGTGAATCCATAAGAGACAAGGACAGACAGAATGATGGCTTTCCAATCTTCTATCTTCAACCATTCCTTGAGGGCTTGAATTGCAGCTGTTAAGCCAATACCCAAGATTGTAAGATTTACAATTGCGTCAACAATTTTTTCATTGAATTCGAATCCGGTTTCAACAGATGCTGCCCATATTGGAGTTGCAATCGCCAGTAAAAACAACACACTAAAAAGAACCAATACTTTATTTTTTCTCATTAACAACCTCCTTTCTTATTAAATTTTTCATCATCCAGGACATAAATGACTATCTCTGTCCTGGGGTTTTTCTTGTCTATTTCCTGATAAACGGATAAAGACAAATATTCCAGGCTGTCATCATAGATTAATTTCATATCTATCATGGCATCTAAGAGAAGTTTCACAGATCCATAAAGATTATCAGGGTCAAGAAGCTGTTTACGATATGAATAGATCTCTACTCTTCGTTTTTCTTTATCTTTGGCTTGATTTTTCTTGTCTCTAGCGCCTTCTGCAACTAGCGACCATCCATAATCTAATTTAAGTTTGTGTCTTTGGGTCCAATGCCATCTGAGCATTTCATTAGGAGATGGTGTTGTTCGCGATAATTCTATTTTGCATAGGATCCTCAAAACAGCCTCCCCTCAAATAAACCCTGCTGTTCCATTTCCCCATTCATAAGCTCTATATGAGATTCACTAACCCTTTTCCATCGCTCAAATAATGGGATCGCTTTCTTTTTTAGATATTCCCGGTATTCCAGGATCTCGCTTTTCCGGACCGGCCAATACCCTCCCCTTTCACAGGTACAGATGGGGAGTTCACTATAGATTTTTCTGAATATTCTATCTGTCAATTCCGGGATTTGACCTGAGTATCTCAGTAAAAAAGCTTCTCGAGTAATAGCATTCTCTTTTCCTCTATGGTATTTCTGATAGAGATTGAGAATACTTTGTTTCATTTTTTACTCTGGCCACTCCTGTATTAATTTTTCACCCCATATTTCCTTGAGGTTGTTTTTTATAAATATTTTTGTACCTTCTTTACGAAAGCTCTTTATTATTTCTTTAATGAAGTCCATGTTTAAATGAACTCTATGGTCAAACCTTTTCCCATATCCAGTTAGTCTCCCTAAAATCATCCAGTCTAATTTATCGGATGTTTCAAAAGGAACGTATCCCAAAATTGGCTCATAGGACACAAACTTGACTCTTGCTTTGGAGTTTCCGAAGACATCAAGTTTATTCCTGTCCATCTCTCTTGGTTCTCCTGTAACCGTACAGCCCAACCAGACATTATCAGGCATTTCCCTATCAATATTCTCTGGCATCTTGGTCAGGATTTGGAATGTATGTTGTGGGTTCTTTTCTATAATTTTAAAAATAGCATTACGCCAGGTTTTGCCTTGCATGTTCATGTTATGAGATGTTAATTTTTTTAATGTAAGAGGATGGAAAAGCTCGAATGTACTACACACAAATATTTTGGCCGGTTTCCTCATACGTTCAAATTTGTCACTTATTTCGTACCAATCAAATCTTATATGCTCATCCAAACAAAACCGCTTATAAATCTTCCTAGCATAGCAGTACCAACATCCAACAGGGCATAGTCCCTTTATCGGATTCCAGGTATAATCTGTCCAGCCAATACTCTTATTAGCTTTATTCATCACTTCCCCCTGCCCTTTCTATAAATTTTATCCTCGCTTCTTCTCTATTTTTCGCCTTTATGACCCCTAGGTATTTATCATAATGAGCCAGTGGTCTATGCTCTCTCCCTTCTTTTAACTTCACTATCAAGGCCTCTTTAATTAAAAATCCCTGATATTGCTTTTTCATTTTATTCACTTCTCCCCTGAAGGTCTCATAATGTCCATATCTCTAGGTGGCACATATCCCTTTTGTCTCATTGCTCGTATTATGGTCTCTTGCTGATCAGTCAAAAGGATATACCTTGTGATAATCCTCCATAAATAATCTTCTCTTTCCTGGTCCGCAATCTCGTCTTGTTCAATGAATTTTTTGAGCTCCTGATCATTCACTTTGTCTGAGTGCCAAGCTCCCAAAATATAGAAAATGATTGCTGTAAAAATGAAAGTTACAGCTATTAATGTAAAAGCTTTATTTTTGGTCATTGTTTCTTCCTAGTTTCTTTTTTAGATAATTCCCGATGATCTCCCTGAATTTACCACCCGGATAAGTCTCAAAATAAACGCCTGCCGGCTTGCCGAATTCATTCTCATATTCTTCCGGGACCACTTCGATAACATCATCTTCATTGACAAGATCTTCTAGTTCATCAAGGATTTCCTCTATCATTTCCTTCTGTTTCTTCATCTCTCCCCCTAAGCGATTTTTTTCCATATAAGACAGATAACCGCGCCTATTGCAGATATGAAAAATAGTGCTGTAAAAACCCAAAATAACAATTTAGATAGTGTCATTTTCTTTTTCTTTTCCTTGATGGAATAATTTTTGTAATTTTCAATTCCTTAATAGGCTTCCTTTTAGATTTTCGTCTTGCATCCTCAATCGCTTCTTCAAAAGACTTAAATGTTTTCTTTGTTTTAGTTCCATCTTCATATTTGATTTCTTGCATTGATCACTCCTAAAGTGGCGGTTCATATTTAAAATCTTCGTATTGTTCCCTTTCTTCTTCCCAATTATTAAGCCAGGTGGAGAGGTGCATTACTTGTTGATTAAAGTTCTTTTTCTTGCATTGAGCTTCTAGATATTCCGAATATCCATAGGTAACTTTTTTGAATAGATCTAATTTTCCCTGTTTGCAGAGTGCATAAAATTTAATTCGACAGTATTTCTTTTTAAAGCGTCCTTCTTGTGGCCACTGCTGCCATAGCTTCTCAAATTCCTTTCCATAGAGAGATGTTTTTTCGACCTTATCTTTACTTATCTTATCTTTACTTATCTTATCTTTACTTATGCGGGAGTCATCCTGGAGTTCTCCTGGATAAGTCCAGGTTGCTAAATCAGGTGGTGGTATTTTTGAGCCTGCTTCCCTATCTTTTCTTATATTTTGATGCTTCTCAAAAACAGTAAATTCAAGATAATAATCCCCATCATCTTCATATAATATAATAAGTTCATTTTGTGCCATATCCTGGAGATATTCCCATACTTTCTTTTTCGTCATTTTTAGACGTGGAACAATTTGTCCTTTAACAACAGCAGGATCTGCAGAGAATCTTCCCTCAACATCAAGATGTGGAATTAACCAGGTATACAAAAGACGTGCTGAATCGGATTTTAACAGAGTCAATTTCTTGCTTATTGATATTTGTTTTTTTAGCATCCGTCCTTCAGCCATTTTATTTACCCTTTGAACTCCCTCCCGCAATTAGGACAATGCTTTTGAAGAAAAACAATGGAATAACAGAAAGGACATTTAATAAGCCTCTGTTTCTGTCTATTTTTCTTTATGATCAAACTTCCATAATCTTTTAGAATTAATTGCTTATTCATTTAAAACTCCTAAAAAAGGGGGGAGCAAGTCCCACCAAACCTGCTCCCCAAAAAGAGAAAAAGGAGGAATTAATGAAAAGGAAAATTCTTTTTCTCATGACGTACTTCTTGCCACAACTGTTTCTTTTTTGATTACTTTGATTCCAGGAATATCAATTTTCCCTTTACTGGCCTTAACCACTCTACGGATAAGCTTCTCATCCGGGACCATATACTGTCTTGGGATAGATTCTGGATCCACGATCTTAAAGTCATAATCCAGGCGGGTGTGGACGTTGTTTAGTTTGGGCTTCTCAGGAATTTCGACTTCTGGCTTTGAATTATTCTCTTCTTCAGCACTCTCATTTATGATCTTATCAGCTTTTTCTTTATCCCCTTTCTCCTCTGCTTCCATAGCCTCCTGAAGCCTTCTCTCTTCCTCTTCTTTCCTTTTCCGCTCTTCTTCAAGCCTTTTCCTTTCAGCCTCTTCTCTTTTACGCCTCTGTTCAGCAAAATAATCAGAAAGCAGCCCGTCACAATACTTCTCAGCTTTTATGGCCGGAGCTTCAACCTCTTTGTATTTATTGAGGATCTCTTTATAAGCAGCGTATGATTTCTTCTTCATAGGCTCGAAAACATCTTTGATTCGGCCTCGAATCTTCCGGATATAAAGCTTTGCATCATTGACTCTATTGAGAGTTGCCTCATCTTCAACCTTTGGCCCTAAAGTTTGGACCTGGTCCGGTAAGGCCAAAGCATCTTTTTCTATAGTTTCAATCTGTTGTACTTCCATTGCCCCCTCCTAATTTTTCGATATCTACTCTGTAATAAGTCTTAACTTCAAGATATTGCTCTTTTATCTCATTCGGCACTTTGTAAGATTTTCTTTCATAAGGTGTGGACTCAATTAAAAAATCACCAACAATGGCGTTTTCCCCTTTGAAAGCATTCTTGAGCTCTTTGTCCAGGGCCTTATATTCTTTGGCTACCTTCTTAAGTTCTTCTCTCCGATTAAGTTTGATTTCCAGTTCGTCATCGGAATAAATCTGAAATCCTGGTCCAAAATCTTTTTCAGGAAAACAAATCGTTTGAGCAAACCCACAGCGCTTGCAGGCTTCTTTTGTCTCTGCCGGCCAGGGATCATTTCTTTCTACTCGGTCATTCACTTCTTCGATAACCCAGCACATCTTGTCGCAGTAGTCATAATTAATATGGGATTCAATCTGATGTTTTTGTCCTGTTGATTTATCTTTAAAAAGGATGATCCCTTCTTCCTCATTGAACAAAAGATGATAACCCTGCATTTGAGCGTAATAACGTCTTATCCAGAAATATCTTGAAGTTTTAAGGTCTTCAGCTACTTTGTATTTTTTTATGGTCCTAAATACATTAGGAGAGCAACTCTTTATTTCTAGGATTGGAGTCTTTCCGTTGAGCGGAATCTTGCCATCAATATGGCCAGAAATATTAAGATGTGCCCACTTTTCATCTCTCTGAACGTTTGTGACTTCAAAACCGGCTTCTTCGAGTTCTAGCCTAATAAGCTTTTCCTGTCTTGTGCCTTCATCAAATATCCTTTGGAGAGCTATATCATTAAGAGGTAATTTTTCAGGATCTGTCCTGACCAATACTAAATAACGCGGGCATTCCTCCCACCACCCAAGCTCAGAGCTTCTATTAGAGTTTCTTGGTGATTGCTGAATCCTTTTTTCTGTTTCTTGATCTAGTTTTTCAACGATATTAATCACCGCTCTCCTCCTCTTTGTCATCCATATCTATCTGCTTCCCATCCTCAGTTTTTCCGATTTGGTCAAATTCTTTTTTGACTTTTCCATAAGTGGTATTCAGCCATTTCTCTGTCATCTTGGAGAGTGAATCGGCGTAATGCTCTTTCCCCTCTTTGTCTTTCCATAATGAATATTTCACCAGCAACTCTTTTGCTCTCTTTTTATCGTTATTCGCCATCATTAAAAGCATATCCCCTAATTTTTGGAGTGTTTCTTTTCCTTTTTCTGAGAGCCTGGAACGTGATTTTTGGTTATTCTTCTTATAATCAATTCCCTGAATTTTTTTGACATTGAGTCCGGCTTCAACAAGGTCTTCTGTGGTAACCCCCATCAAACCCACGCATCGCTTTATAAGCCGGCTATGAAGGTTTGTGACTGCTTTTCTTCGAATATTGGCCATATCCACATCATGGATCTCTTTTAGTTTACCGCCTACGGTTCCAAAGAATTTATCACGCTGAGAACATACACCAATATCAGAAACCCAACGATCCAGTTTTTTTGAATAGGCGCTTCCTTTTGCCACAAAAGCATAATATCGGCCTTTTTCATCTTCATGCCACTCTATCTTCAGCTCAATGTTTCCGGGAATATTAATACCCCAGGCGATGGCAACGTTTTCAGCTCCGCGATCCATAAGATACGGTGAATCCCCGTCTTGAAACACCCAATCCTTTTCTTTGGTGAGTTTTAGAGAAACAATTTTGACCTTATTGAATAGCTCAATTTGCTTCTCTACTTTCTGGACCTCTCTTTCTACATCAACGATCTCTTTTGAAATGCTGAGCATCGGCATTTCGTCTCTAGTTTCCGTATGGTCTTCCTTAATTTCTCCATTGGTTAATTTTTCTTCATTCATTTAATCCCTCCTTACTTACTCCTTATGCTTTGTACATAATCCAGAAACTTAAATGCTTCACCATAAGTCTTTATCCCATTCATAGGAAAATCGCTCTTTATAAACAGCTCTGCCAATTTTCTGCATTCTTTTTTGGGATATTCCGGGAAGTATTTAAGTTTTAACAATTTTGCCAAAGTCTCCTTGTTGATCATCTTATTCCTCCTTTACCTCTGTAATAATGATATTTTTTCTCCATTAATCCTCCTCCAAGCCATTCCCTGTAATCGCCAGCATGCTTTTGGCTAATTCAAATAGCATCTTCTCAAAACGCTTGTCTGGCTTTGGAATGGCAATAAAATTCGTATCCCGTAAAAGGTAATTGATGTATTCAATATCATTTGTGGCATTGAGTAATGCCGGCAGCTCATCAATCCGGAACTCACTATCCCCCCGGATTTTCCTGTATAAGGTATCCTTATGTATCTTCAACAAATCAGACACTGGTTCGACACGATGATGACGCTTAAGAATAAACTTGCTGTAGAGAAGATTCTGGAACGTAAATCCCTTATCGCTTTTTAGATGGACAGCCATTTCATCGTCCTTTATATTGGTCATATGATGCTAAAAAGGTCTCCTAGGTTTTGCTCTGTGACTGTTCTTTTTTATGTAATTTTCAAGATGATTTTCAGAAATCCGGTAAGTACCCCCTATTTTGAGAAATCCTATTTCCCCGGAATATATAAGTTCATATACTTTGCTCCGGGCAATAGAGAAAATTTCAGCGACTTCCTTAACAGTGTGGTATTTAGTCATAATTCACCTATAAGTTTTTTAATTCTGTATAGGGTTCTTTCATGAGGGATTGTTTTTTTATTTATGAATTTCCAAATAGTTTGTGGGTACCTATTTGTGAGCTTTCCAATATCATCAAATGTGAGATCTTTTTCTCCCATAAAATCTTTCAGCTTTTCCCGAAGGGAATTAATTTCGGTCTGTTTGTTCATTTAATTATTCCTTATAGGAATAATATAAGCTATAGGATTATTCCTGTCAAGACTTTTCTTTATTTTATTGTATTTTTTTGTTGTTTTTAATTCCTCTGGGGAATAATATTAATGTATATAATGAATCTAAAAGATGTTGGGACTAGGATTCGACATTATCGGGCCCAAAAAGGACTCTCCCAATCTGAATTGGCAAATCGAGTTAATATAGGACAGTCAGCGATATATAAAATAGAAAACGGATTTTCCAATACTTCTATATCAAAATTAATTGATATCGCAAAAGCCTTAGGGATTTCGACTTATGAATTATTATCTGAAAAACCTCTTGTCCCCTATAAATCAACCAAACCTAAACTCGAGTTTAATCAGCCTAAAGGAGATTTTGAAGGAATAAAACTATTTGAAGACACAATTAGTCTTGGACCAGGTCATGAGATCAATGAGCTCCCACCAAAAGATTATATTCCGCTATCTAAAAAACTTTTGCCTAAAGGTTATAAAAGCGATCCTGATAGAATAGTCGCCTTTGAGACAGAAGGGATCTCAATGAAACCTACTATTAATGATGGATCCATTATTTGGATTGATAGGATGGATGTTATCCCTAAAGAAGGGGAAATATACGCCTTTCTTTTAAAAGATTTATCAAATTCTGTCACTATCAAACGACTAACTAAGATAGACAGGCATTTTTTTATCATCGATGGTGATAATAAAAACCTAGAAGACCGCAAGTCTGAAGATCTCAAAGATTTTCCTATGGTTTTAAATCTTAAGGAATATGAAGAAGAAGATATATCTCCAGTCTGCGGCCGGGTAATTTGGATCCTGAATAGAATGATAGAGAAAAAAAATAAGAAATTGATGGGGGTTTAAAGAGAAGTAAAAATGAATGAAACAACTTCATTGCTTTTAGGGTTATTATTCTCCATAGTTGGCATAGTGGTATCAATAACCATTGCTGTTCTGTGGGCAATAATATGGTTAATTATTTTTAAAAAAGCTGGCTATAGCTATCCTTTGCTGCTTGGAATCCTAATGATATTCCCTTTCATAAACCTAATTATATTTCTTATTTTTGCATTCGGAGAATGGCCAATCCTGAGAAATGTTCAATGAAAAAATCAAATAAAACCGAACGCAAAAAGCCCCGGGCTTCCCATGTCTTCCATTTTGACTTGGAAGATGAAGAGCCCCTAGACTTTCCCTGGCATGAGGATGAGGATCCACCGCCGGTTGTGAAGCCGGAGAAAAGGAAGAGGAAAAGGAAACATTAATGGAAAACACCTTATATTATGGTGACAATTTAGAAATATTAAGACAACATATCCCAGATGAAAGCATTGATTTAATTTACCTAGATCCTCCATTCAAGAGCAATCAAAGTTATAATATTCTTTTTAAAGAACATAATGGAACGGATTCCGCAGCTCAGATTAAAGTCTTCGAAGATACCTGGCACTGGGACCAAAAAGCAGAGGAAACATACAGAGAAATAACCGAAAAGTCACCTAAAAAAGTTGCTGACCTTGTTATAGCACTAAGGAAATTTTTAGGCTCCAATGACATGATGGCTTATCTTGTAATGATGGCTATCAGACTTATTGAGCTACGTCGAGTTTTAAAAGACACAGGATCGATCTATCTCCATTGTGATCCTACTTCTAGTCATTATTTGAAGATGCTTTTGGATTCAGTTTTCGGCCCTATTTTATTCAAAAACGAGATTGTTTGGAAAAGAACTCCCTTTAAAGGAAGTAGTAAAGCACGAGCAAAACAACTTCCTAAATGTCATGATATTATATTTTTCTATTCAAAAGGAGAAAAATGGAAGTGGGATCCTCCAATAGAACCTTATAGCAATAAATACTTAAAGCGATTTAAGTGGAAGGATGAAAGGGGATATTATAGAAAAACACTTTTAAAAACATATTCACAGAAAACCTTAGATAGGTTAAAGCGAGAAAACCGCTTGATTTATCCAGCAAAAGAAGGAGCAAAATATTCTTATAAGCAATATTTAAAAGAAAGCAAAGGTTATAAGCAAATTGATGATGTTTGGACAGATATAAATATGATAAATCCTGTCGCAAAAGAGCGCCTTGGCTACCCTACTCAAAAACCTGAGGCTTTATTAGAACGGATAATTAAAGCATCCAGTAATAAAGGAGATTTTGTTCTTGATCCTTTCTGTGGCTGCGGAACTACAATTACAGTCGCAGAAAAATTAAAGAGAAAATGGATAGGGATTGATGTAACCCATCTTGCTATAGCATTAATGAAACATAGATTAAAGGATACCTTTGGAGATCAATTAAAATACGAAGTTATAGGAGAGCCTGTAGACAAAAGAGGAGCGGAGACTTTAGCCAAACAAGACCGTTACCAATTCGAATGGTGGGCTTTAAGTTTAGTTGGAGCACGTCCAGCAGAAGATGAAAAGAAAAAAGGTGGGGACAAAGGAATTGATGGATATCTTTATTTTCATGATGAACCAAAAGGTGGAAAGACAAAAAAAATACTAATCCAAGTAAAAAGTGGAAATATTAATCCCGGATATATTAGGGATCTTAAAGGGGTTATTGAAAGAGAAAAAGCTCAAATAGGAATATTTATTACCTTAAAAAAGCCTACCAGGGGAATGATAAAAGAAGCTGTGCAATCCGGATTTTATCATTCTAAATATTGGAATAAGAATTTTCCTAAGATTCAAATATTAACAATAGACGATTTGTTAAATGGGAAAGAAATTGATTATCCAAAATCACCTATCCCATTTAAAAAAGCAAAACGCCATGAACCAGGAGAACAGAAAAAGTTAGATATGGATTAATAAAGGCATAGGGACTCATGAAGTGGATTAAAACCATAAAAAGAGTTGGATTATACGTCCTAGTAGTTTTAGCGCTAGGGGGATTAGGAAGAATAGTTTATATATCATTTATTGAATCGGATGAACATAAAGCAAGAAGATTTGTTCAGAAAAGCGAACTAGGCAAAGCCATTATCAATCCTATAATCCAAAATTATACTAACTCAGAGAGATATGAAGATTGGAGTTGCTCCAAACTAGCTAAGGATATCTTTCTAGTAGGTTACTTTGCAGTAATCGAAAAAGATACTGAACAAAAAACAATTGATTCATATTGGATCTATAACAGAGCAAATAATTCTGTAGAACCGGTAAAAAAAGAGGGATCATTAAAAGACAAAATAAATGAAATGAAAGAAAGTTTTATTCATAAATATCAATGGGTAAAAAAGCGCCTTAAGAAGCTAAAATGAGGCACTGGGACCCGGTAAACCCGGATCCCCGTTAACATAAGACGCTGTGCTAAGCAGTGAGCGGGAATTTGCCTCATAAAATAGGACGATGGAAAAATGAGAAATTCTCAGGAAGGGGAGAAATCATGAAAAAAACATGTCTGATCTTAATTATCATTTTTGTCTGCATTATAAATTGTGATGTTATTAACAGAACAGCGAACTGTGTCCTTGTTGGTGACCTTACAGTTCAAGAAGATTTTTCCGGTGATATAAAATTCCTTGGAGAAATAAAAAACGAAGGAGATGCTAAAGCCTTATTTGTAAAAATTACCTTCACCATGAAAGATTCCGGAGGGAGTGTTATTGATACTGATTTCACTTTTGTGAATTCTACTGATTTGGATCCTGGCCAAACTAGTAGCTTTGAATGTTATACAACCGCTTCTTACTCGCAAGTTTCAACTTATGATTATGAAATAACATGGGATGAGGAAAATGATTATTGATAATTATAAGGGGGAAAAATGAATGAAACTGTTTGGTTTAAAGATCCCCGATGGATCGCTATTATAGTTGCTTTTATTTTAGGAATTTTAGGATTATTTCAAGATCGGATAAGAAGATTATTTAAAAAACCAAAATTAGAACTAAGCATAAAAAAAGAACCACCAGACTGTCATAAAACCATATTTAGAAATACTCAAACAGGAGAATCTAAGGGCGATTGTTATTATATGCGTCTTAAAATTGATAATTCAGGAAATGATCAAATGGAAAACGTAGAAGTAATGGTAGTCGAAGTAGAGAAGAAAGGCTCAAATGGGATATTTGATAAGGAAACCAAATTTTTACCAATGAATCTAAAATGGTCTTATTATCAAACCCCAATAATGTCTTTAATATTACCTGACTTTTTTAAACATTGTGATTTAGGATATATAATTAAGTCAGATAATGCAGATCTAGAAAAATATGGAAGGAAAAAAAATTCAGAATTAGTTTTAGTAATAGATATTTTTAGAAAAACTTTTTATGGCACACACATCTTAGAACCAGGAGAATATAAAATTACTGTAAAAGCAGGTGCTAAAAACTTAAAACCCAAAACGAGTAAATATTATTTACGTTTTACAGATACATGGACTGATGATGAAAAAG
>Ga0180434_10000893_pt1 | contig 43713 bp, 42 predicted proteins | sample SS_ome_7_FD_132453 | JGI IMG/M metagenome (GOLD analysis project Ga0180434, IMG submission 132453) | Hypersaline lake sediment archaeal communities from the Salton Sea, California, USA - SS_1_D_2 metaG | ecosystem: Environmental > Aquatic > Non-marine Saline and Alkaline > Hypersaline >... | reverse complement strand
GCCGGCCTGCTGTCGTTGCTGATCGCAATGGTTAGCGTGGGGTACCAATCCGGCCGGGCGGCCCGGGCCAAGCCGGTGGAGGCGCTCAAATACGAATGAACAGGCGCAGCGATTCGCAATACAGGAGGGGAAAATGGCAGGTTACTATCTGAAGACGGCATTCCGACACATCAAGACCCGCAAGATCTACTCCACCCTCAACATCGCGGGTCTCGCCATCGGCCTGGCCGGGTGTCTGCTGATCCTGCTCTGGGTGCAGGACGAGGTGTCCTATGACCGTTACCATAAAAACGCCCGGCGGATTTTTCGGGTCGAACGATGGGTAACGACCCAGGATCATCATCTGTGGCCCATCACATCCGCGCCCTACGGCCCCGTTCTGATGTCGGAATACCCCGAGATCGAAAACCAGGCCCGCGTCCACACCGTCAACCTCACCATCCAGGGCGCCGACCGGGTGCTGAGAGACGCTCCGGCGATCCTGACCGACGGGAGCCTGTTCTCGATCTTCGATTTCGCATTCGAGGAGGGCGATCCGGACACCGCCCTGGACCGGCCCGACGCGGTGGTACTGACCGCGGAGAAAGCCCGTCTGCTGACGGGAACCCGCCACGCCATGGGCCGGGTGATCCGAATCCGCTGGAACGGCGAACTCCGCGATTTCACGGTCACGGGCATCCTGCGGGAAATCCCCGAAAACTCCCATTTCCGTTTCAACATGGCCCTATCCATCCTCAACCACTCCGAGACGGTTCTGAACCGCTGGGTGGGCAATTTTCTCTACACCTACGTTCTCCTGGCGCCGCAGGCCGATCCCGTGGATCTGGAAGCCCGCTTCGCCGCCTTTGCGGAAAAGCATCTCGCCGGCCCTCACCAGGCCTACATCCCCGAAGGCAAGACGTTTTCCGACCTGATCAAGCTGCAGCTGAAACCCCTCGCGGACATCCATCTGAATCCGACGCCGGATTGGGAGATCGGCACTCCCGGGAACGCCGCCTCCGTCTATGCGTTTTCCGCCATCGCGTTGTTGATCCTGCTCATCGCCTGCATCAATTTCACCAATCTCACCACCGCACAGGCCGGTAAGCGGGCCAGAGAGGTGGGGCTGAGGAAAACCGCAGGGGCCCGCCGGTCGCAGCTGCGGCGGCAATTCCTGGGCGAGGCCACGGGATTGACGCTGATCGCCCTGGGGATCGCCCTCGGTATCATCCAACTGATCCTCCCGTATTTCAACCGCCTGTCAGGCAAGGAGACCGCCTTTTCCTCCTTGTTCCAGGGCTGGAATCCGTTGTTCCTGATCGGGCTGATCCTGTTCACGGGTCTCGCCGCGGGTCTGTATCCCGCCTTCGTCCTGTCCGCCTTCAAGCCGATCGTTGTACTGAAAGGCCGAATCCACCACCGGGGCCCAAAGGGCCTGTTTCGACAGATACTCGTCGTGGGCCAGTTCATCATCTCCATCGGGCTCATCGCCGGCACATTGGTGGTCACCCGCCAGATGAACTATATCCATGCCAAACCCCTGGGATTCGACCCACATGGCATCGTGGTGATCGAGCCGTCCGGGAGCTTTTCGCAGGATCAATTCGCTCCACTGAGGAACGATCTCCTGTCGCATCCGGGTATTCTCCGGGTGACGGGGGCGGAGAGGGTTCCCGGTGATCTGTTATACGGAGACACCCTGTACCGAAAGCAGGGCGACGATCACAGGCATAGGTTCATCCACTGGTCGACGAATTACGACTACATCGACGCCTTGAAAATCGCCATGGTCTCCGGACGGCCCTTTTCACGCGCCTTCGGCACCGATACGACGGCCGTGTTGCTAAACGAGACGGCAGCCCGTGCCATCATGCTCGACCCCGAATACGGTCTGGGTCAACAGATTGAACGTGTCATGAACGACAGCTCGGTACGATCCTATACGGTGATCGGCGTCATGAAGGACTTCCACTTTAAAACCCTGCATCAGGAGATCGAACCCGTGGCGCTGTTTCTCGACCCGGACGACCACCAGAACGTTTTGATCGAAATCGATCCCGGGTATGCGGGGACCGTTCTGCCGTTCATCGAATCCCGGTGGCGCAGCCATTTCCCGTCGCGGGAATTCAACCACCGGTTCTTGGACCAGACACTGCGCGGCCTCTACACCAGGGAAATGAAGGTTCGGGACATCTTCACGCTCTTCTCGCTGTTGTCCATCTTTCTCGCCTGCCTGGGATTGCTGGGGCTCGTGTCCTACGCGGCGGAAGTGCGCACCAAGGAGATCGGCATACGCAAGGTGCTGGGGGCTTCGGTCCGGAACATCACGGCGCTGCTCTCCAAGGAATTCATCCAATGCGTGGTGATCGCCGCCCTGATCGCCTGGCCTCTGGCGTACTGGCTCATGAACCGCTGGCTCGGCAACTTCGCCTACCGCATCGGCATCGGAGCCGATGTCTTCCTGCTGTCCGGCCTCCTGGCCATGAGCATCGCCATGCTGGCCGTCGGCACCCAGGCGATCAGGGCGGCCACCGCCAATCCCATTCAAACCCTGCGGTACGAATAGAGATGACCCGGAGATTGCATGATGATCGGTAACCACATCAAAGTGGCGCTGAGGAAAATCGCCCGGCACAAGGGACAGTCCCCGATCAACATCACGGGACTGGCCCTGGGAATCACGATTCTCGGCGTCAGCGTCCAGACCGTGAGGGCCGCCCGGGCCAATCCGGTGGAGGCGCTGAAGTATGAATGAAAAGGAGATTGCCCATGACACGGACGCACATTCGAGCCACCCTGCGAAACATCGCCGCCAGAAAGGGGCAATTTCTACTCAACATCAGCGGTCTGACCGTAGGACTCGCCGTGTGCCTGCTGATCCTGCTCTGGGTACAGGACGAGAGAAGCTACGACCGTTTCCATCACCACGCGGATGACATCTACACCGTGGTCATGAACTGGGACGGATTCCCGGGTGGGGGCAAGAGCGACGCCACCTACGCCCCCTTCGGACCGACCGCCAAACACGAACTGCCTGAAGTCGCCGAATACGTCCGGATCGATCACCTCCCCCGGCTCCTGGTCAAGTACCGCGACAAGACCTTCTACGAGAGCCACGGCTTGATCGCCGATCCCGCCCTGTTCGAGGTCTTCTCCTTTCCCCTGATCAGAGGAAATCCGAAGAGCGACCTGACCGGTCCCTTCGACATCATGATATCCTCCGCCCTGGCCACGAAATACTTCGGGTCCGACGATCCCCTGGGCAAGACGATGACCGTGGAGGGATATGCCAGCCGGGTCAGGGGCGTCTTCGCCGATGTCCCCCATAACTCCCATCTCCGGTTCGACATCTATATCTCGTTCCAATTCGCGGAAAAGTTGGGTATGCCTCTGAACTGGGCATCTCCCAACTATCCCACCTACCTGCGGGTGCGGGAGGGTGCCGACATCCCGCAGCTGGAGAAAAAACTCCAGGCGATCGGAAGCGGTCACCAGGACTGGATCGGGCAGGGCAAGGTCAGGATTTCTCTGACGCCCCTAAAAGACATCTATCTCGATCCGGACCTGTCCAGGAGCAAATCGGGCGATGCCGGCCTGGTCTTTTCCTTCCTTCTGGTCGCGATCGCCCTGTTGCTGATCGCCTGCATCAACTACATCAACCTCACCACCGCGAGGTCCGCGACCCGAGCGCTGGAGGTGGGAATCCGCAAGACCTGCGGGGCCAGCCGCCGCCAGTTGATGCAGCAATTTCTCATGGAATCGATTTTCTTCGTCTTCCTGTCCGGGATCGCCGCCTTGGTCCTGGCCGATCTGCTGTTACCCTGGTTCAACCGGCTCTCCGGAAAGCACCTGGTGATCGGGATCTCCAATCCCATGCTCACAATGGGACTGGTTCCGACGCTCCTGGTCACCGGTGTCCTGGCCGGTCTGTACCCGGCCGTCTACCTTTCGTCGGCGAAACCCCTGGGCATGCTGCAACGCCGGATCGACCCCTCGGGCGGCAGCCGGTTTCTGCGTCACGGCCTGGTCACGGTACAGTTCGTCCTTTCCATCATGCTGATCCTGAGCACGGCCGTGATCTATCGCCAGATTCACCACATGAAGACCATGAATCTCGGATTCGACCGCGAGAACATCCTCAGCCTCCCCATCAAGGAAAACATCGGCCGCCGCTACGCCGCGTTCAAGAAAGAGTTGCTGCGTCATCCAGATATTCTCTCGGTGACCGCAAAAGATTGCCTGCCCACGACCAAGGTCAACACGACCACCGGCATCTGGTGGCCGGGCAAGTCCGAAGAGCAGGAGACCATCGCCACGGAGACCACGCGGGTGGACTTCGACTACTTCAACACCATGGATCTCACCATCGCCTCGGGCAGAAGCTTCTCAATCAAACACGTATCCGACGAGGAGACCGCATTCATCCTGAACGAGGAAGCGGTCCGCAGGATGGACCTGCCGCCTCCCGTCGTCGGCGGCCGCTTTGCCCTCTACGGCAAACAGGGCACCGTCATCGGGGTTATGAAAAACGCCCACCTCAAATCGCTGCACAGCAAGATCGAACCCCAGGTCTACCACCTGCAGACCGACTGGTCAGAGCATACCGGCCAAGGCGTCGTGCTGATGAGAATCAGCGGGAAAAACGTTCCGGCCACCCTCGCCGCCGTCCGGTCCCTGTGGCAGTCCTTCAATCCCGTCTCACCCTTCGAGTACGACTTCCTCGACCAGACCTACGACGCCCTCTACCACAAGGAGATACGGACCGGCAGAATCATGAGCTACTTCACCTTGCTGGCCCTGTTTATATCATGTCTCGGCATGTTCGGACTGGCCTCCTTCACAACCGAACGCCGGACCAAGGAGATCGGCATCCGCAAGGCCATGGGCGCCTCCGTGACAGGCATCATGTCGCTGCTCACAAAAGAGTTCAGCAGATGGGTGGCCCTGGCCTGTGTCCTGGCCTGGCCCGTATCCTACCTGATCATGAACCGTTTCTTGCAGGCATTCGCCTACCGGACGTCGCTGGGACCCTGGATCTTCCTGCTGGCCGGAGCGCTGGCCCTGGGAATCGCACTCCTCAGCGTCAGTTTCCAGACCGTGAGGGCGGCCCGGGCCAACCCGGTGGATTCCCTGAGGTACGAGTAGGAGGAAATATGGATCGTTCAGCGGACTCACGGAAGGAAGCGGCGATCCGGCGGAGCCTCGACACCCTGGATCGCGACCAGCGGCGTCGCGGGCACCGCCGGAGGTTGACCCAGTACGCCCTGACCCTCCTGGTGGCCGCGGTCCTGCTTCTCGTCGTCGCCTTCATGTGAAGGCGTCCCGCCTCACGCGGACTTTGCCATACCCCGCGTTCATCTGCTATAATAAAAGCCCGGTTCCGGAAGGCGCCATCCGGCCGACCGGATCCGGGTGAAAGCGAGGACACCATGAAGATGACCGCCATTGCTCTCCTGTTCCTGCTGCTGCCGTCGCTGGGAGCGGCGGAGCAATCCAACGTGCTGCTCGTCACGGTGGACACACTGCGCTACGACCGGGTCGGCGCCCACGGCAGCCCCCACGTCAAGACCCCCCACCTCGACCGTCTGGCCGCCTCGGGTTTGGTGTTTGCCCATGCCTTCGCCCATACCCCCCTGACCCTGCCCTCCCACGCCAACATCCTCACCGGCACCACACCCCTCTACCACGGCATCAGCGACAACAACCGCTTCCACCTGCCCGATCGCTTCCTCACCCTGGCCGAACATCTGAAGGCGGCCGGCTACCAGACCGGGGCCTTCGTGGGTTCCTTCGTGCTCAGCGCCTACTTCGGCTTGAACCAGGGCTTCGACCACTATACGGAACCGATCCAGAAAGACGAATTCCTGGCCGAAGAGGTCGTGGACCGCGCCCTGGCCTGGCTCGCGGGGAAGTCCGCTCCCTGGTTCTGCTGGGTTCATGTCTGGGACCCCCACACCCCCTATTCCCCTCCCTCGCCCTACGCGGAACAGTACCCGGACGATCCCTACTCGGGCGAGGTGGCGTATACAGACCACCAGCTCGGGCGGATCTTCGCCTTCCTGGATCGGGAAGGGATCTCCGACCGCACCCTGATCGTCCTGACCGGGGATCACGGCGAGGCGCTGGGGGATCACGGAGAACGCGAGCACGGCTTCTTCGCCTACAATCCCACCATCCACATCCCCCTGATCGTTCGCCTGCCGGGGGGGCAAACGGGGAAGATCGAGCAGTACGTCAGCCACGTCGATATCTTTCCCACCGTCTGCGACCATCTCGGGCTCCCGCTCCCCCGCCACCTCCAGGGACGATCCCTTCTGCCCCTGATCGCCGGCGAGCCCATGAAGGAAAATCCGATCTACATCGAGGCCAAGGCCGCCTACCTGAGCAAGGGATGGGCCCCGCTGGAGGGATTCATCCGCGACCGCAAGAAGTTCATCTACCTCCCCATCAAGGAGATGTACGACCTGGAGCGCGATTTCTCCGAGGCGCACAACGTCATCTCCCGGTTCCCCATGATCGGTCTCCTGCGTGACCTCGAAACGCTCAAGACCCGGCTCCGCGGCGAAGAGAGCGGATCCTCGCGCATGGAACTGAGTTCCCAGGCCCGGCAGAAGCTGCGAACCCTGGGCTACATGTCGGGACTGAAGCAGGAGGCCAAGACGCAGTTCACCCGCGAAGACGACCTGAAGGTGCTCCTGCCCCTGCAGAACAAGCTTCGCGAGGCCCGGGACCTGGAGGACCGGGGACGCCACGAGGAAGCCCTCTCGCGCTACCGGGAGGTGCTGGAGACGCGACCCGATACCGTGAGCTGCTACCTGCACATGGCCGAGATCTTCCAGAAGACGGGTCGCCTGCAAAAGGGCCTGGAAGCCCTGGACCGGGGCCTGGAGCAGAAGCCCGGCAACCTCGAACTGCTGGCCCGGCGCGGCGTGCTCCTGGCCGAAACCCGCCGCTTCGACGAGGCGGTGGCCACCCTGAAGGGCGTGCTCGAGAAGGAGGATTTCAACCCGGAAAACTGGAGCCACCTGGGCGCCGCCTACACGAAGCAGGGCAGGATGGAGGAGGCACGGCGGGCCTTCGAGAAGGCCCTGGAGCTGGATCCCACCTTCGGGCTGGCCCAGGCCAATCTGGGCAGCCTCGACCTGACGCTCTTCCTCCGGAGCAAGGACAGGGACCTGCTCGGTGAGGCGATCCGGCGGTTCACGAAAGCCCTGGAACTCGACCCGAAACTCGTGTCCGCCCACAACGGGCTCGGCGCGGCCTACCGCTTCGCCGGGGACCGCACCCGGGCGGTTACGCACTGGCGTCGCGCCCTGGCGCTGGACCCCGGCTTCATGGACGCCTACTTCAACCTGGGCATCACCCTGATCGAGATGGGACGCAAGGCCAAGGCCCTGGAGGTGCTCGAAACCTGCCGGGACCGTTTCGCGGACCGGCTGCGGGAGCGTGACCGGCGTCAGTTGCAGCGCCTCATCGACGAGGCCCGCTGACCGTCTCGGCCCGGATCATTCGCCCGGGGCGTATTCCAGCTTCAATCCGACCCAGACGTAATTCTCCTCGCCCAGGGCCTCCAGCAGCGTCATGGTGAGCATCGCGAAGGGCGAGATCCGCCAGTTACCGGTCCGGTAGACCAGGGCCAATCCCAGGTTCACGTCGCTGAGACCGGTCTCGGCCCCGGCGGGCAGCCACTGGCCCCCGTTGTAGCCGGCCGACAGCGACAGCAGCGCGGACAGATCCCGGGAGATCTCGAAGGGGTAGGCCATGTCGGCCTGCAGGTAGACGCCGTCGCCGTTGGCGAAATCGTAGAACACGGTGAAGCGAGGCTGGATCCGGCAGCTGGCGCAGCTCACGGTCAGGAATACCTCCTGGGTGGTGTCCCGGTCGAAGGAGAATCCTTCGGTGAAGTACCAGCCGTAGTGGATGAGACCCGCCTGGAAGAAGAAGCAGCCGGCCAGTTTGCCCGTGTAGCTCAGGGTGAGATCGATCTCGTTGGCCTCCCGGGACTCGAAGGAGACGCTGCCCCACAACTCCAGGGCCACGCCGCTGTCGCCGAAGCCATAGGCCACGAACGGTTGCAGCACGGGCTGGCGGTCCGGGTTCAGGTCGAAGCCCCGCCAGATGTAGTTTGACGCCCCGGTCACGCCGTACCCCCACCCACCGTTCAGTGTGTTGGAAACCAAGAAGAAAATAGATATCAGAAGAAACCAGGTAAATATTATGCGTCGCAAAAGATCCTCCTTACCTGATGTACATACCACATTTTAACACCGTCTCTCAGAGATGGTTCTCCCCTTCGACCTTACCCCGGACCACGAAGGCGTAGAGGTACTGGTCCATGATGCGGCCGTCCTTGAAGGCGGCGGCGCGCAGGATGCCCTCGCGCAGGAAGCCCGCCTTCTCGAGCACCCGCGCCGAGGCCGGGTTCGTGGTGTAGGGCTCGGCGAAGACGCGCACCATGCCCAGTTCCTCCAGCGCGTGGGCGGTCACGATCCGGACGGCCTCGGTGGCGATGCCCCGGCCCCAGAAGGGTTCGGCCAGCCAGTAGCCCAACTCGGCGGTGAAGCGGTGGACGTCGCGGCCCGGCACGAGACCGATGGAACCGATCGCCTCGTCCCCGTGGGCGATCGCGAACACGGTGGGCGGGTTCATTCCCATCACACCCTGGATGAACGCCTCGGCGTCCCGGTGCGTGTAGGGGTGAGGGAAGGCGTCGCGCAGGTTGAGCCAGATCCTGCGGTTGTTCGCGTACCGGGCGACGGCGGTCGCGTCCTCCGGGCGCCAGTCGCGGACCGCGTACATGTCGAATGTTCGCTCCATGACCCCATTATCTCACAACCGGGCCCGCTGTGGCAAAGGGTCACCGCCGGTGCCTTACGGCTTCATGAAGGTGCAGAAGACGCTGGATCCATCCACCTCTGTGATCTCCGGCACGAGCTCCAGATCCTCGCCCAGCCGCATGAAGCCCTCTCCATCGAGCGCGGCGGCGCGGAATCCGTCGCGGCAGACGATGACGCCGTCTCCGCTGGCGTCCCGGTCGATCTCCCCGACCAATCCCTCCCGCGCCTGCCGCTCGAACCAGTCCAGGCGCTGGGACCAGAATCCGGGGGCGTAGCTGGAGAGAACCAGTCGCCCTCCGGGCCGCAGCACCCGCAGGGCCTGGCGGATCAGAATCCGCGGATCGAGCCCGAAGGCGCACACGCCGTTCTGCACGCAGGCCACGACATCGAAGACCGCGTCCCGGAATCCCAGCCGCGCGGCGTCCATGCGCAGGAACGCGCATCGACCGTTGGATTCATCCAGGTCCCGGGCCAGCCTGAGGCTTTCCCCGGCCGTGTCGACACCCACCACGTGCCCGGCTCTGCCCGCCAGGGCGAACGCCACCCGGCCGTAACCGCAGCCGAGCTCCAGGACCCTGTCCCCCGTCTCGACCAGGGACTCCAGGTGGCGGATCTCCGCCTCGAGGTACCGCACCACCCGGGGCGGTGCGATGGCATAACAGCGCCGAAGCCTCTCCCCGGACAGTTTTTTTACATAATAGCCCGTGGCCATGCCACCGGGCCTCAACCCGGAAGCTCCCGTTCCAGCAGTTCGAAAAACCGTTCCCGGGCCCGGCGCTCCAGCCAGGGCCGGTGGCCGCAGTGTTCCAGGAGGTGGAAACGGAAACCGGGTACGACCCGCGACAGCGGATCGCGCACGCCGGCCGCGGGATGGGGGTCGTGGTCTCCGTGCAGGGCCGCGACGGGGCAGCGGATCCGGGCCGCGGCCGCGAGGAGATCCCCGGCCCGGCGCATGGCCGCGGCCTCGGGCCACACGCTGCGGAAGATATCGGCCCGATAGATCACTTCAGCGCCCTCCTCCGGCAGGGGATCGTAGGCATCCGCCCGGCCGAACAGGTCGCCGAAACGCCTGAAGGCCCGGTTGAGATCGTCGGCGGGGGCCTGCGGGTCCTGGAGAATCGCGAAGAGAGACGCCATCTCCGCCTTCTCCCTCTCGTCCAGCCGGCCGAGGCGGGTGTCGGCGATGCCCTCGGCGTACGGTTCCTCGAACGGTCCGCTGTCCACCAGGATCAGCTTGGCCACCAGGTGGGGGAAATCGGCCGCGCACAACACCGACAGCCAGGCCCCCCAGGAAAACCCGATAAGCACCAGGGGCGCGGTGCCCCGCTCCCCCAGAACGGCGGCCAGTTCGGTGACCTGGCCCGCCACGGAGGTGGCCGTCTGCAGGGGCTCCAGAACGCCGCGGCGCCCCGAGAGCTCCCGGGCCAGCGGACCCAGTTCGCCCGCCGCACCGGGTCCGCCGTGCACCAGGGCCACACCGTAGGGGGATTCCCCGTGGACTCGGCAGCGGGTTTCGGGCGACATCTCCCCCTCAGGTGGAATGGCTGGCCTTGATGATGTAGTCACCCGATTTCGGGTCGGCCTCCAGTTCGAGAATCCCCTTCTCCTCGGCCTCCTCCAGCAGTTCACCGAAAGAGCGGAATCCGTAGTACGATTCGGCGAATCCCGGCTTCCGGCGTTTCAGCGTCTGCTTGATCATCGAACCGCGGATGCGGCTGACCTCCCCGCGCTCCTCCAGCAGGGCCTCGTGGGTCTCCACGATCAGGTCCCAGGCCTCCTGTTTCCGATCCTCCGTGGAGGTGGTTTTCTTCTCCTTGGCACCGGAAGCCGGTTTCTTCGCCCGGTTTGCGCCCCGGGACTTCTCCCGGGAACGCCGGCGCTGCACCAGATCGTCGTAGTAGATGAACTCGTCGCAGTTGGCGATGAGCAGCTCCGACGTGGAGTTCTTCACGCCCACGCCGATGACCGTCTTGTTGTTCTCCCGGAGCTTGCTCACCAGGGGGGAGAAGTCTGAATCCCCGCTGATCACCACGAAGGTATCCACGTGCTCCTTGGTGTAGCAGAGGTCGAGGGCGTCCACCACCATGCGGATATCGGCGGAGTTTTTCCCGGACTGCCGGATATGGGGGATCTCGATCATCTCGAACGAGGCCTCGTGCATCGTGTCCTTGAACTCCTTGTAACGCGCCCAGTCGCAGTAGGCCTTCTTGACCACGATGTTTCCCTTGAGAAGCAGCCGCTCCAGCACCTTCTTGATGTCCAGCTTGTCGTAATTGGCGTCGCGCACACCCAGGGCGATATTCTCGAAATCGCAGAAAACGGCCATGATGTTGGCCCCGGCACTGATGGTCATGGGTCACCCCTCTCTTCCATACCCCCATTCTGCGGCATTCGCCGGCGAAACTCAAGGGTGAGGAAAATTTTTCTGGTAACCGACCGGGACCGGCGGGGAGGTCCGGTCCGTCGGAACCTCCCCGCCGGTGGGAATCCCGGCCGCGGGCGACTAACGATCGGCCTGTCGGGACAACGGCAGCGGCATGTCTTTGAGCACCGCCAGCGAAGCGGTCAGTTCCTCATCCGAGAGCACGTGATTCTCGAGCCGGCCGGATAGATACCGTTCGTATCCCGACAGGTCGAGCAAACCATGTCCGCTGAGATTGAAGAGGATGACCTTCTCGGTCCCCGCCTCGCGGGCCTTGACGGCCTCGTCGATCACCGCGCACAGGGCATGGCTCGTCTCCGGCGCGCAGATCAGGCCTTCTGTCCGCGCAAAGGTCAAGGCCGCCCGGTAGCACTCCAGCTGCGAGAGGGCCCGGGGCCTCAGAAGCCCCTCCTCGGCGGCCTGGGAGACGAGGGGCGCCATGCCGTGGTAACGCAGCCCGCCGGCGTGAATGGGGGGAGGAATGAACCGGTGACCCAGGGAGTGCATGGCCAGCAGGGGCGTCATCCCGGCCGAATCGCCGTGGTCGTAGGTGTAGGGCGCCCGGGTGAGGGTGGGACAGGAGGCGGGCTCCACCGGGATGACGTCGATCTCCGCGCCGTGAATCTTGTCGTTGAGAAAGGGGAAGGCCAGTCCGGAGAAGTTGCTGCCTCCCCCCACACAACCGATCACCGTGTGCACCCGTTTCTCCCCGATCTTTTCCAGCTGCCGCTTGGCCTCCAGGCCGATGATGCTCTGATGCAGCATCACGTGGTTCAGCACGCTTCCCAGGGAGTAGCGGGTCTTGCCGCTGCGATCACCGACGGCGTCCTCCACGGCCTCGCTGATGGCGATGCCCAGGCTTCCGGGGGTTCCGGGGTCCAGGGCCAGAATACTTCGGCCGAATTCGGTGTCCGGACTCGGACTGGGCACGCAGGTGCCGCCCCATGTCTCGATCAGGGTCTTGCGAAACGGTTTCTGGTCATAGCTGATGCGGACCATGTACACCTTGCACTCCAATCCCAGCAGGCTGCAGGCGAAGGACAGGGCACTGCCCCACTGACCCGCCCCGGTCTCGGTCGTCAGCCGGGAGATTCCCGCCTCACGGTTGTACCAGGCCTGTGGCACGGCGGTATTGGGCTTGTGGCTCCCGGGAGGCGAGACACTCTCGTTTTTAAAGTAGATCCTCGCCGGCGTCTTCAGGGCCCGCTCCAGGAACGTGGCGCGGCAGAGCGGCGTGGGCCTCCAGCGGTAGAGGATCTCGAGGACCTCTTCGGGGATGTCGACCCAGCGGGAATCACTGACCTCCTGCTCGATCAGGTTCATGGGAAACACGGCCGCCAGCTGGTCCGGGGTGACGGGATTGCCGTCCGGTCCCAGGGGGGGCCGCGGTGGATGCGGCAGATCGGCCGCCAGGTTGTACCAGCGCCGCGGTATTTCATCTTCGTTTAAAACCACTTTGTACGTTTGCATGGGTATGCCTCCTGTTTTTTTGCTGTCATGCGTATGAAAAAGGAAAAACGGGCCGGGGCCCGAAAGCGATGGTTGGATGGATGTTCTAAAGGACGGAGGAACCCGTCCACCACATGGGGGCGGGATGGGAGATCTGGGTGAACAGCAGCCGATCCGGCGACAGACCCGCCGGCACGCTCCGGAGGGTTCCTCCCTCCGTCACGCGGCGGACCACCGTTGCGATCCTGGATCCTCCTTCAGCGATCATCCGGAGCTCCGTTCCGTGACTGCAGCCGCACCATTCTGCGAAACGGCGATGCGGTGCGCTTCAGTTCGCGCGACCCGCGGGTGATCTTGCAGAGGCTCAAACCGAGATCCCGGGCGATGCGGCGCTGGCTTTGGCCCCGATCCAGCCGTTTGACCAGCTCCCATCTCGAAGAGATCTCCCGCACCTCGTTGGCGGTCAGAATGCTCCGGATGAATCCCTCGATCAGGGCTTCGTCCTTCACCCTGGCCAGCAGGCGGGACATTTCTCGAATGGCGTCCATGGTGTTTCTACTTGTAGAAACACTTTATACACCCGAACCGCACCGCTGTCAAGGGGAAAAAATATTTTTTCGGATTCGCCCCGACACGGCCTATGCGGGATCGCGGGCCGCCCAGGTTCCCGGCACCAGGGGATCAGATTCCGCTCAGGATCGACTGCATGCGATAGTACTGGGCGTAGAGGCCGTTTTTCCGCATCAGCTCCCGGTGCGTGCCCTGCTCGATCAGTTCCCCCCGGTGCAGGACCAGAATGCGATCGACCATGCGGATGGTGGCCAGGCGGTGGGCGATGATGATGGCCGTCCGGCCCCCGATCAGGTTGCCGATGGCACCCTCGATCAGGGACTCGGTTTCCGCATCCACGTTGGCGGTCACCTCGTCCAGCACGACGATGGGGGACTCGCGGACGAAGGCACGCGCGAAGCCGAGAAGCTGCCGCTGGCCCGTGGAGAGCGACTTGCCCTCCTCCAGGAGGCTTTCTCCGTACCCGCCGGGAAGACGTTCGATGAACCGGTGGGCATACACCGTGCGGGCGGCCCGTCGAACCCGCTCGGTGTCGATATCCGGATCGTACATGGAGATATTCTCCCCCGCGGATCCGGTGAAGAGAAAGACATCCTGCGGCACGGTGGTCACCTGGCGGCGCAGGAAGGGAAGGGGCAGCCGCCGGATATCCACCCCGCCGATACGGATCTCCCCGGAATCGATCTCGTACAGACCGGTCAGCAGCTTGCCCACCGTGGTCTTTCCGCTGCCGGTCGTGCCCACCAGCGCGATCTTTTCACCGTGGCCGATGGTAAAATCAAGATCCTTGAGAACCGGCTGGCCCTCCTGATAGGAAAAATGAACATGCCTGAACGCCACATCGCCCCAGTCTTTGCCTGCCGCCGGCCGGGGTGCGGAACGAACCTCGAGGGGACGGGGCGGCTCCTCCCGGTCGAGCAGGGTGAAGATGCGCTCGGCGGCGGCCATGGCCGACTGGAACATGTTGAATTTCTCGGCCAGCTGCCGCAGGGGGCGGAAGAACATCTGAATGTAGGCGAAGAAGACGAAGATCTCGCCCGGCTGGATGCCCACCCCCATCTGGAAATGGGCGTAGAGCATGACCAGACCCATGCCGACGTTCGTCACTACGTCGATGACCGGGAAGTACACCGAGTAGGAGTGCACCACCCTGAGAAAGGCGTTGAGGTAGTTCTGGTTGGCACGCACGAACTGGGTCATGCCCTGCCTTTCGTAGTTGAACAGATGGATCTCGTTGACACCGGTGATCGACTCCACCAGGTGGGTGTTGATCTCGGCGTTGGCCCGGCGCACCTCCCTGAAGCTGCCGCGGATGCTCTTGCGGAATATCACGGTGGCCAAGAGGAAGAAGGGAATGACCAGCAGCGCCAGCAGGGCGAGACGGGCGTTGACCCATACCATGGCGGCGAAGATCAGCACCACCTTGAGCAATTCGCCCAGAACCGTGACCACGCCTTCCGAGATGAACGCGCGCACCGCCTCCACGTCGCTGGTGAGATGGGTCAGGGTCGTCCCCACCGGGGTGCGATCGAAGTAGGTGTTGGGCAGCCTCAGGACCTTTCCGAAAAGATCCATCCGGATATCGTAGAGGAGACGCTGCCCCAGGAACTGCACCCCGTAATTGAAGAAGAACTGCAGCACGAACCCGAGCACGAGCACGACCCCCAGCGCGGTGGCCGTTTGCAGCAGGCCCTGCCAGTCCCGCTGGGCCACGTCGCGGTCGATTCCCACCTTCAGGAAATAGGGTTCCAGCACCGCCGCGACGTTCGTGCCCACCATGAGCAGGAAGGACACGGCGGCCAAAACCGCGTACCGCCTGAGGTAGGGGACGAAGCGCCGCAGCAGGTTGACATCGAGGCCGGCGATCGTTTCCCGGTCCCGCCTCATGATCCATCCCCCTCGAGCCGCTGCACCCGGGCCATCTGGTAATACAGGCCGCGTTTACCCAAGAGGGCGCGGTGGCTGCCGCTCTCCACGATCCGACCCGATTTCATCACGTGGATCGTGTCGGCGTGTTTCAGCGATGAAATCCGGTGGGACACCAGGAGGAGGGTGCGAAACCCGGGCTCGTGGATCAGCTGCTCCAGGATGAGCGCCTCGGTCTTCGAGTCCACGCTGGAGAGGGCGTCATCGAAGATCAGGAGGGGCGCGTCCTTGACCAGCGCCCTGGCGATGGCGATCCGCTGCTTCTGCCCTCCCGAAAGCGTGATGCCGCGTTCGCCGACCTTCTCCGCCATGCCGTCGGGAAACGACCCGATATCGTCGTCCAGGCCGGCGTGGGCCACCACCTCCCGTATGCGGTCGTCTCCCGCCCGCGATCCCATCCGCACGTTCTGCTCGAGGCTGCGGGAAAACAGGAAGGTCCTCTGCGGAACCAGCGACACGCGTTCCATCAGTGACCGCGGATCGAGGTCGCAGACATCCTGGCCGTTGATGAACACCTTGCCGGGACCGGGATCGTATATTCCGCAGATCAGGTGGAGCAGGGTGGATTTGCCGCTGCCGATGGGCCCGGTGATCCCCACGATGCGGTCGGCGCCGATGTCCAGGTGGACATCCTTCAGAACATCGCGGTCACTCCCCGGGTAACGGAAATCGAGCCCCTTCACCCGCACCCGCATCCCCTCACCGCTCAACCGGGACATGCCGGGCCGGCAGCGCTCGGGCTGGTCCAGGATGTACCGGATCCGCTTCATGGCGCTGATACCCTGCTGCAGCAAAGACATGATCCAGCCCAGGGAGAGGACGGGAAAGGTCAGGTAGGAGACCATGACACTGAACTGCAGCAGTTCCCCGAGGGTCAATCGCTGCTCGATCACCTCCCGCCCACCGACGAGGAGGATGACCAGTTCGGTCAGGGATATGACGAAAAGGAAGAAGGGCCAGAGGAAACCGGATCGCTTGACCAGGTCCATCTGCCGGCGAATATAGGTCTCGTTCAGGTCCGCGAAACGCCGGATCTCCCTCTCCTCCGCCGTGTAGAGCCGGATGGTGCTGATGCCCGAGATCACCTGCCAGGCCCGGTTGTTGATGGTCCCCACAAATTCCTGAATCCGCCGATAATAGGGCCGCAGGCGGGGCAGGACGACGACGATCAGCACCACGAGCGCCCCCTGCATGAGCGAGATGATGACCAGCAGTCGGGTGTTCAGGACGAAGAGAACCGGGAGGAAGATCAGCAGACGGCTCAGCGCGTTGGGGACGTACATGATGCCGGGTCCCAGCAGGGTCCGTACGTCGTTCAGGTCGTTGGTGCAGCGGGACACCAGATCCCCGGTTTCGTGGCGCATGAAGAAATCGTTCCTCAGGCTCAGGATTTTCTCGTAGAGCCGGTTCCTGAACCGGAACTCCACCTTGCGGGACACCCCGATGATGAGCTTTCTCATCACCACCATGGCCGCGGCGGTGATCAGGGTGTAGGCCAGGGCCCAGAGAACGTCGGCCGTGATCCGGTCCAGACGGTTTTCGGCCATCACCTCGTCGAGGATACGCCGGAAGTGAACCGGAATTCTCATGAAGCTGAAATTGTGCAGCAGCATGAAGAAGAATCCCAGCCCCAGGGCGGGGAGGTGCCTTTTGAGGTAGGGCAGGAGAACCCCTAGAGATCTGATACCGGCCTCCTTCCTGTCCTATCCGTGATAGAGGGCTTCATAGCGATCGATGATCTTCAAACGGGAAAAGGTGTCGGTGGCCGTGTGGATGGCGTTGCGCCGCACCCGCTGGTACAGCGCGTCGTCCTGGAGGAGTCGGGCCCCCTTCTGGATCGCCTCGTCCAGATCTCCGGCGCCGAAGAGGCATCCGTTCACGCCGTCCTCGATCACCTCGGGCAGGCCCCCGACCGCGCTGGCCACCACGGGTACGCCGCAGGCCATCGACTCCAGCGCGGCCAGTCCGAAGGACTCCTGCTTGCTGGGCAGAAGCATGAGCCGCGAGGCACTCATCAGGGCGGCGATGTTCTGAAAGATCCCCAGGAAATTCACCCGTTCCTCGATGCCGAGATCCCGGGACAGCCGCATCATCTCCGACTGCATCGGACCCTCGCCGAAGACGCACAGGCTGAGGTGGTCGCCGACCTTCCGGATCAGGCCGTGGAAGATGCGGATGACGTCCAGGGGCGCCTTCACCGGTCTCAGGTTGGACGCGTGGAGGATGATGCAGTCTCCCTCCCGGCAGGATGACGGAGCCATCTTCTTCACCTCGGGATTGAAATCGTCCGTGTTGACGAAATTGTACACGGTCACGATCTTTCCGGGTTCGATGCCCAGGGTGATCTCCGTATCCCGTTTCAGGCTGTTGGAAACCGCTGTCACGACGTTACTTGCCTGGATGGCGAAACGGGTGATGTTGCGCATGCTGGGATGGGCGCCCACCACCGTGATGTCGGTGCCGTGCAGGGTGGTCACGCATTTGACGTCCCGACCGGTGATCTGCCTGGCCAGGATGGCCGAGATGGCGTGGGGCAGGGCGTAGTGGCTGTGGATGACATCGATATCGTATTTCAGGACGAGTTCTGAAAGCTGGGAGGCCAGCGCCAGCGCATAGGGCTGGTGGTCGAACACCGGGTACTCCTGCAGGTCGATCCGATGAAAGGTCACCCGGTCCAGCAGCCGGTCGCGCAGGCGGAACGGCGGCTCCAGACCGATGAAATGAACGGAATGACCCCGCTCCTCGGCCATGGCCTTGCCGATTTCATAGGCCACGATCCCGGAACCGCCCAGACGGTGGTAGTTCAGGATGGCGATGTTCATTGGAATGTCCTGGGGGCCACGCCGAGAGGATCGAGGACGTGCAGCGGCCGGAACGAATAGAACGGCTCACCGTAGCGGACCCCGATCATGGTCCCGGCCATCCGCGCCTTGGCCTCGAGCAACTCCCAGAGCTCCTTCGATTTTAAAAACGTTTTCGCGGGCTCCGCCTCCACGTGGCCGGTGTTGAACTGCGAGCGATAGGCCCGCAGTGCTTCCAGTTTCTTCTCCCACACGCGGCCGACATCCACGACAAAATCGGGCCGCCCCCAGGGGACCAGTTCGGGGAAGCGGAAGTAGGCCGCGGGTCTGAACGGTGGATGGCCGGAGCGAATCTTCTCCAGCCCGGCCAGGAAGATGCATTCTTTGACCAGCTCGCCGGCGTGCTGGTGATCGGGATGACGCGTTTCGGCCACAAAACCGAAGACCACCCGGGGGGTGTGCCGGCGGATCACCTCGATCACCTTCAGACGGTTGTCCTCGGTATTGCGGATGTTACCGTCGGGCAGGTCCAGGGTTTCGCGAACGTCCAGGCCCAGAATCTTCGAGGCCCGGGCCGATTCATCCTTTCGCTCCCGTTCCGAACCGTAGGTGCCGGACTCTCCTGCGGTCAGATCACACACGCCCACCCGGTGGTTCAACGCCTTCAGCACCGCCAGGGTTCCCCCCATGCTCAGCTCACAGTCGTCGGGATGGGCCCCGAATGCCATGACATCAACCAAGTTCCACCTCCGTGACCTCGGGACCGAACCGGTAGTTCCGGTACAGCAACCGGATGAAATCGTCGCCCCCATACAGGTTCATATAGTAAAAACCGTTGAAAACCCGTTCCTGAGGACGGCCGTTCGGGCGCATCAGGTCGTACAGAAACCCCGCTTTCTCAACCCGTTGCCCCAGCCGCTTCTTCTCCTCGGCCCGCCGCAGTCCCAGCTCACGCTTCACGGCCGGCAGCAGGAGGCGGCGGATCTCCTTGACCTGCAACCCCAGGGAGTCCAGGTCTTCGAGAAAGGCATCCACCCGCTGCACGGCACGGTCCTGGATCTCCCGGGCATCGAACCCGGAGATCCTCGACATCAGGCCGTTCACGAAGGCGTCACGGGTCACGCCCTCAAGGTCTTCGACCGCCACCCCCAGCTTTTCGATCAGCCGCCGGGCGCGGGGTTCGATCAGGCGCACCGACATCCGGTGACGAATCCGGGCCGGCGTGACCCGGTGGTAACCGTAGACGTCTCCCAGCCCACCCAGGTAGGCCACCTCGCCCGGACCGGCCACATAGGTGTGGGTTCCGAAGTAGAAATCCTGAATCACGCTGCGTGTGCGCACGTTGGGTACCAGGTCCACGGCCTCGACGTCCACGGGGTGTCCCGCGCGGTCGACATACCCGGTGTCGGTTCGAAACAGGGCGACCCGCCGTCCATCCACGATCCCGAAGAGATTGCACTGCCCGCCGGCGGCGGTCCTGCGGGCCTCCCGCAGCAGGATATCCCGGGTCGCCCGGCGGAAATCGGGATCCATGGGGTCGAACAGTTCGAGAGTAAAATCCTTGAACAGGGCCGCGGCCACCTCCCTGGCGGCCCGGCCCAGCGGACGGCCCGGCGCATAGGCAGACAGCGCCAGATGCCGCAGCCGGGCGGTGTGCTCGGTGGGTTGCAGCGCCTCGAAGAAGCGGTTCAGCAGATCCACCAGGGCGTCGTCCACCTCGATGCCGCCGCAGGAAAGGCCGCCGCTGTCCTTATCCCAGCGGAGTTGACGGAGATTCCCGGCGGCGTCGATGAAATCCAGGTGGTTGATCTCGGCGAAATCGGCGTCGTTGGTCTCCAGCCAGTAGACGGCACGCCCCCCGATCTCCTCGGCCTGACGGACGGCGCCGAGTACCTTGAGAATCGTGTAGAGCGGCCCGCCGAGCAGCCCGATCTGCTGTCCCGTCACCACGGTCCGGCTCATTCGCCCCTCCGCGCATAGAGCACGGTGCGGGGGGAACGGCCGGTCCAGGCGCCGCCCAGGTAGTCCCCGAACGCCCCGCAGGGCATCAGTCCGGCCTCGGTCATCATGTCTTCGAGATCCGCGCGGGAATAGAGTGCCACGGACTCAAGGTAGGTTCTCTCCCCCTCGGCCTGAAAGAAAACGATCTCTTTCTCGATCCGGCCGTCCCGTATCCGGCGCCTTTCCCTCACCCGGCAGCCGGAGGATACCTGGTTCAGGGTCTCCGCCTCGAGGTGGACGCGCACGTGTTCCGGGTTCAGGTAATCCAGCCAGAAAAAGCCTCCCGGAAGCAGCGCCCGGGCGATGGATCGCAGCACATCCAGATTCTCACGCCGGGTCTCCAGGTACCCGAAGCTGGTGAAGAGCGAGAGGATGAGGTGGAAGCGCCCGGGGATCGCACGCATGTCCCCCTGGGCCAGAGGCAGCCCCCCGTATCGGCGTTTGCCCTCCCGGAGCAATTCCAGCGAGAGATCCACGCCCATCACCGCGAAGCCGAGGCGCCTGAACAGATGGGTGTGGCGGCCGTCCCCGCAGGCGAGATCCAGGATGCGCCATCCCTCTTCCGGGGCGATCTCGGAGAGGATCAGGCGAACCTGGGCCGCCGCGTCCCGGAGGTCCCGGTGGCGATACAGGAGCAGGTAGTTGCGGTCGAACCAGTTCTCGAACCACGGACTCTGGCAATCCATCTTAATCGCCGCCCTCTGTGATGATCGGTATCACCGAATCCCGTGCTCTTTTTTGTACGCGGCCCAGTTTTCCTTCAACCAGAAGAAATCGGAAAAATCGTTCAGCCTGAGGCAGAAAGGGTTGGTCGTCTTCTCCTCCCCGATGGTGGAGGAGGGCCGCACCCCGACATCGTGTCCCGGCCAGACCTCGATCTCGTCGGGCAGGGTCATCAACCGTTTCAGGCTCTCGAATTCCACCCGCGCCTCTTCGCGCGAATACGTTCCCCCGACCTTGCCCACGAAGAGGGTATCGCCGGTGATCAGGCGTTTGCCGGCCAGAATGCAGATGGAATCGGGGGTATGCCCCGGCGTGTGAAAAACCCTCAGGGACGATCGCCCCAGGTCGATGATATCGCCGTCTTCGACCCGCCGATCCGCTGGATCATCGTATGCCACCACGAGGGCCCGGTGGGCACGCTGAAAATGCGCGTTGCCCGAGGCGTGATCGTAATGGGAGTGGGTGTTGAGGACAAAACGCACCGTCAAACCGAGTGCATCGACGCGTGCGGCACAGGCGAGCGGGTCCGGCGATGGATCGACCACCGCGGCCAGCCGGGTCTCCTCACAGGCCAGGATGTAGCCGAAGTTGCGGTCTCCACCGGAAGGGATCTGTTCGAATATCATGGTTTCACCTGTGACACGGAGATTATAGCGGATCGGACCGATTTCTGCAAACGGGGGCCCGGCGAGCCGTTTGCCAGGGGGAGGGATTTGGTATAAAATGAGCGTGACCGGAGGCGTCACGATGAGCGTACCTGAGAAAACAGCCGCCTGTACCCGCAGGGTGTGTCTCAAGCGGGTTCTGTCTTTGAGTCTGGCCGGAGGATATCTGGGTCTGGCCCGTGGAACCGCCGCCCCCGAAACGGCCGCGAAGTTGTGGGCCCCATGGGACGAAAGCGAGGAAAAGGCGATCGCCGGGAGCCGGATGGGCGATCTGATCATGTCGTGGAGAGAGGCGGGATACAGCTGTGCGGAATCCGTCCTGGGCGCCGCGTTGAACCACCTGGACCTCTCCGAGGAGTGGGTCTGGGTGGCCGGAGGATTCGGCGGCGGCCTGGGCAAACGCCAGCTCTGCGGCCTGCTCACCGGAGGCGTCATGGCCCTCGGCCTGTCCGCGGGAAAATCCAACCGGGACCGCAAGGCCTTTCGCAGGGAAATCGGCCGGCAGCGGGATGCCTTCTGGGCGTGGTGGACCCGGCGCGCCCCCCTCAACTGCCTGGATTTGCGGCCGCTGTATGACAGCGAGGGATTCTCGCGCATGGCCCGGCGCGTGGCGCTCCGCCTGGAGACCCAATTCAACACGATGAAAAGGGGCGGATGAACGCCGGCAGGCATCCAGGGCGGTGTCGAGGGGAAAACGGTGGTGAAACAGACGGTTCCGCAGGCCAGGCCGAAGGCCGGTCATCCCGGGACCATCCTGGCCGGATTCAGGGCGAGGGAGAGCGATTTCCTGACCCTTCTGCAGGAGCTCGTGTCCCGTCCCTCGCGAACCGGCGAGGTGAAAGAGATCAATCGATTCGCGGACGGCCTGGTGGCACGCTTCGCCCCGCTGGGCCCGTCGATCCGTCGGGTGCCCACACCGGCGGGCGACATCCTCGATTTTTCCTTCCCGGGACAAAAGGAATCCGGCGTCGTGCTCCTGGCACACATGGACACCGTGCCGTCTGCCGATCACCCGCCGACCGGCCGGCGGGAGGGCCGGCGCTTCTTCGGCAACGGCTGCTACGACATGAAGAGCGGCATCGTCCTGTTCCATTTCCTCCTGCAGTCCCTGTCGAAAGGCGGCGGATCTCCCTCCCGCCGCGTCCGGATGATCTGCACGCCGGACGAGGAGTCGGGAAGCCTGGCGTCGCGCGCCTACCTTCTCGAATCCTGCCGCCGGGCCCGGGCGGTGGTGTTGCCCGAGCCCAGCGGGCCCCGGGGGGAGGTCAAGACCCGCAGGAAGGGCGTGGTCTGGATCGAGGCACGGTTGAGCGGCCGGGCCGCCCACAGCGGCATCGAACCGGAGCGGGGACGCGACGCCAACCGGGCCCTCGCCCTCCTGGTGGGGCGGATCGATCGGAAACTCCGGGAGATCGGCGACCTGAGTTTCAATCCCGGCGTGCTGTCGGGAGGCCGCCGCAGCAACGTCGTGTCTCCCGGAAGCCGCCTGGAGGGTGAGCTGAGGGGATTCAGCAACCGTGATCTGATGCGAGCCATGAACACCCTGCCGTCGCTTTCCCGGATCGGTGACGTGCGGGTCGACTGGTCGATACGCCGGACCCACCCGGCCCTGGAACCCGGGAAGGAAAACCGGCGGCTCTTTGCCCTGGCCCGGCGGATCGCGGCGAGACTGGGGCAGTCCCTCGGCCAGGTCGACAGCGGCGGGGCGTCGGACGGTTCCAGTCTTTCAGCCGCGGGCATCCCCGTCATCGACGGACTCGGGATGAGGGGAGGGGGCGCGCACTCGGACGAGGAGTTCATCGAGATCGACGATTTCCCCTTTCGCGCCGCCCTGTTGACGGGCCTCGTCCAGGAGATCTAGCGATGGCCACCATCAGGCATATCACCCGCCCGGAAGAATTCAGGGTCCTGGCCGACATACAGAAGCGCGCCTGGGGTTTCACGGATGCCGACGTCGAACCCCACCAGCTGATGACGCGCATCCAGAAGTACGGCGGACTGGTCCAGGGCCTCTTCCTGGAGGACCGCTGCATCGGGTTCACCCTGGCCGTGATCGGGTCCTGGAACGCGGAGTACTTCCTCTACTCGCACATGGCGGCGGTCCTGCCGGAATACCAGGGGCGGGGCTACGGAACACGGCTCAAGGAGGCCCAGCGCGGGGAGGCGTTGCGCAGGGGGTACCGGGTCATGCGCTGGAATTTCGATCCCCTGCAATCCAGGAACGCCTACTTCAACCTCCACCGCCTGGGCGTGGTCTGCGATGAGTACGAGACGAACATCTACGGCGTCGGGGAAAGCGGTTTGCACGCCGGACTGCCCACGGATCGATTGATCGCCACCTGGGAGCTGAACTCCGCCCGCGTGCGGAAGCGTCTGGGCCAGGCGCCGGCCCGGTTCGTTCGACACATCCCGGCAGAAGACGTCGATTCGCTCGCCTCGACACAGTGCTTCGTCGAGATTCCGAAAGACATCCAGGAGATGAAGCGATCCCACCCCGACCGGGCCCGGGCCTGGCAGGAAAAGCTCCGGACGCTGTTCACCCGCGCATTCGCGGCAAACTGGCGCGTGGAAGAGATCGTCTTCTCAGAGACCGACGACCGGCCCTTCTACCAACTGGTCCGCGACTGAGTCACACAACCGGCAATGACGATGAGCGATAGCCTGACGCTGGGTCCGATCGAGCGGGTGGAGCTGTATCTCGTGCGCCTGCCGCTCGTGGCGCCCTTCACCACCAGCTTCGGGACCCAGTCCGAGCGCGAGGCCCTGCTGGTCAAAATCGAGGATCCGGGAAACGAGGGATGGGGCGAATGCGTCGCCTTCGCCACGCCCGATTACGGCTACGAGACCCACACCACGGCCCGGCACATCCTGCGCGACCATCTTCTGCCCATGCTGGGCGCCGCGGTCGCACGGTCCGGTACCCTGGCCGATCTTCTGAACGAGTTTCATAAGGTTCGCGGTCATCCGATGGCCAAGGCGGCCGTGGAAAACGCGCTTCTCGACCTGATCGCACGCCGCCGGGGCCAACGGCTGTTCCAGCTTCTCGGCGGAGAGGAGAAACGGATCCCCTCGGGAATCAGTCTCGGTATCCAGGCGGACCCGCGCAAAACCCTGGACGCGGTCGGACGGGCATGGCAAACCGGGTACCACCGGATCAAGATCAAGATCAGGAAGGGTCACGACATCGACGTCATGCGCCGAGTTCGCTCGGCCTTCCCCGATATCCCCCTCATGGTGGACGCGAACGCGGACTACGGCATCGCCGATCTCCCCCTGTTGAAGCGACTGGATGAATTCGATCTGATGATGATCGAACAGCCCCTGCAGCCGGGAGACCTGTATTTCCATTCCCGCCTGCAGCGGGAGCTTCGCACGCCCATATGCCTGGACGAATCGATCAAGACCCTGTTGGACGTGCGGGCCGCCGCCGCCCTGGAAAGCTGCCGCATCATCAACATCAAGCAGGGACGGGTGGGAGGGATGCTGGCCGCCGCCGCCATCGAGGCGTTCTGCCGGTCGGGCCCCATCCGCATCTGGTCGGGCGGCATGCTGGAGACCGGAATCGGGCGGGCCTTCAACCTCCACCTGCAGACCCTGCCGGGATTCGATCTTCCGGGCGACAACTCCGAGACCCGACGCTACTTCAACGAGGACATCGTATCTCCGCCGGTGGTCCTGGACCGCGACGGTTTCATCACGCTGCCCCCGGGGCCGGGAACGGGAGTCCGGGTCGATACCGACCGGTTGCAACGGACCACGATTCAGAGGGAGGAGGTGACCTGGGAACGATGAATCCCGGGCACGGCGACGGGAGACCGGGTACACTCATGCGGGAAGGCAGCGGCGTCATTCCGCGGACCGGAGGCGGTACGAACCGTCCAGATAGCGTCGGCTTTCGGCGCCCAGGCAGAGAACCAGGTCGACCGCCGACAGGTTGCCCGCGAACCCCCCCCAGAACTGGGGGTAGACGGGACAGCGGAAGTCCAGGAAGCGAACCGCCAGTCCGGCGTTTTCCAGAGACCGCCAATCGAGGACGCGCTGCGCGGGATGGGGCAGAAGAACCGTGTCCGCGCCGGCCTCGAACGCCAGATCCCGCAGCAGATCCGGACCGCGCCCCTCCACGCCCATCTCCGACTGCCTGATCCAGGGCGTGGAGACGAAGAGGGTTTTCTTCAACACATCCAGGATCGAGACGACACAATCGAGAAAATCCCCGCCCGGATCGGCCAGGATGTCGGCCATCTCCCGGTCGAAATCCGCCAGGAAGGGTGAGCGGGCATAGGCGTGCCGCAGTGTTTCCCGCCATTTCGCCCCCCAGTAGGTTTTTTCGTGTATCTTCAATTCCCGGATTTTCTGCCGTTTTCCCCGGGGCCGTCGCAGGGGCACCGTCGTCCACAGTGTCCCGTCTCTTCCCTTGATCCGGTTGCGGTTCACCCAGGTGAAGCCCTGGGCCAGGAAGGTGTCGTCGAGCAAAACCATGAGGTCCGAGGCCTGCAGACGACAGAAGAATCCACCCCAGGGGATGAAAACCGGTTGGCTGAAACTGAGGGTCATCGTCCTCCTCTCCCGAGGAAACATTAGCCCATTCGCCTTCGACTGTCAAAGAAAACCGCGAGGCAAACCGTGGGGTAAATCACCCGGAAATAACGTCATAATGCAGGTGACAAGGGGTAAAAAAAATAAAAATTCCCTTGACATTCGATTTTCTTTCAATTATAAAATACGCGAGGAGGCACACATGAAAAGCAAACTTATCGTTCTTACCCTTGTCTGTGTTTTCCTTCTGTCCCTGTCCACTGGATCCCTCTTTGCCGCGAAAGAAGTCAAGAGGCTTGGCGTTCACCCCTTCTACAGATCCGCGGATCTGAAGGCCGAAGACATTCAGAAGATCGCCAATGACCGGGTGGGTGAGGTCAAGCAAGGATTCGAACAGGCCGGGTACGGCGAGGTTTTCTTCGCTTTTATCGAACAGTTGAAAACCGCCGAAATCGAGTTCACCCAGGTCAATCCCGGTGATACCATCACCTGGATGATGTTCAAGCGCGGGAAACGGGTCTACGTCGAGCAGGACGTGGTCTGGGCCGGAAAGGAACCCTTCGAGGCCTACCGGTTCACGATCACCCGCGAAGGAAAGGTGTACGAATTCATCGTTCCCAAGAAATGCGGTAACATCTCCCTGAAGGGTGTCACCGAGGCCCCGCCGCCGCCACCCCCACCGCCGCCGCCGCCACCGCCGAACCAGCCGCCCACCTGTGACCTCAAGGTCACGCCGGAGGAGGCCTGGGCCGGGGAGACCATCACCCTTGACGCCTCTGGATCCAGCGATCCCGACGGGAAGATCGACTCGGTCAAATTCACCATCAACTACGACAACGGCGATCTGCTCGAGGAAAAGGTACTGGAAGAAGCACCCTGGATCTGGGAAACCAAGATCAAGAAGGCCGGTGCCTACAAGATCATGGCCGTGGTGAAGGACGACGACGGTGCGGAAGTCAACGGACCGCAGTGCCAGTACGAGATCAATGTCAAGAAGAGAGGATTCCTGGTCGCCGATCTCGGCATCCTCTACATGCCCGATCCGGCCACTTACCTCCTGGCCAGGGGCGGTTACATGTACAAGTTCACCGATGTCGTATCACTCATCGGAATGGTCGGCATCGCTCCCGTGATCAACGGCGAGGACGATGAATTCGCCTTCTTGGCGGATGTCAACCTCACCTTCTGGCTGTCCAAGTTCTTCATCGGCACCGGTGTCGGTCTCTTTTCGTCGGAGCCTTCCACACGCTTCGACTTCATCCTCAACACCGGCATCATGTTCAGCGATCACATCGGTTTCTTCCTCGAAGGCCGCTGTGCGTTCGACGAATTCGATGTGCTCGACAAACTGGGACGCTTCGGAGGAGGACTCAGGTTCATTTTCTAGGGGAATCGAGATAAAAAGATGGGGGATGCAAATCCCCCATCTTTTTTTTCCCCTCCCACCCAACGGCGTGAACAGACCGTCACGCCGATCCCGGACCCGGCCGTTTTTCAAGAGGCCATCACCCCACCTTACAGGCCGCCGCACCCCACCGGGCGGAAAGGATCCACCATGAAGCTTGAAACCGTCGACGAACGGAGGGTGCTCGCCCTGCTGCAGCGTCTGATCTCCATCGAATCGGTCAACCCCCTCCTGGACCCGACGGGCAGCGGGGAGGAAGAGATCGGCCGGTTCCTCAGGGAGGCGTTGATCCGCCGCGGCTTCGAGGTTCACGAACAGACGGTACAACCCGGGCGTGCGAACATCATCGGCCGTCGCCACGGCGACGGCCGGGGCCCCTCGCTGCTGCTCAACGGCCACATGGACACGGTGGGGATCTCTTCGATGGATATCCCCCCCCTGACACCGGCACTGCGGGACGGCAGGATCCTCGGCCGGGGCAGCGCGGACATGAAGTCGGGCATCGCGGCGATCCTGGAAGCCGCCGACATCCTGGCCGCCTCGAACGTATCGCTCGCGGGGGATCTCATCCTGGCCTTCGTGGTCGACGAGGAGTACACCAGCCTGGGGACGCAGAAGCTCCTGGAGACGGTCCGCGCCGACGCGGCCATCGTCTGTGAGCCGACGGACCTCCGCATCGGTCTGGCGCACAAGGGTTTCGTGTGGGGGAAAGTCGACGTCGAGGGACGGGCCGCCCATGGCAGCCGCCCCGCCGAAGGCATCGACGCCATCGTCGCCGCCGGGAGATTCCTCGGCGCGCTCGACGATTTCGGCCGGGAAAACCTGAGCGGACGCCACCACCCTCTGCTGGGCTGCCCGTCGGTCCACGCCTCCCTCATTCGCGGGGGGCGGGAGATGAGCACCTACCCCGATCACTGCGAGATCCGGCTGGAACGCCGCACCCTTCCCGGAGAGACCGCCTCCGACTTCACCGCGGAGATCACGACGGTCATCGACCGACTCCACACGGCCGACCCCACCTTCAAGGCCCGCTACACCACCCTTCTCGAGCGACCACCCCTGGAGTCGCCGGCCGAACATCCCCTGGTCTCCGCACTGGCAAAGGCGCACCGGGCGGCGACGGGCCGGCCCCACGAAATCGCTGGGATCAGCTGGTGGATGGACACGGCCCTGATCTCGGACGCCGGCGTTCCCGCGGTGGCCTACGGCCCGCAGGGGGATGGACTGCACGGCGCACGCGAGTCGGTCGACTTCGAAAGCGTGTTGACCACAGCCGCCGTCCTGGCCCGCACCGCCCTCGGTTACTGCGGAGGCTGACCGTCATCGATCCCCGGCGGTGGGCCGGATATCACAGCCGTCCTTCGGCTTTGAGTTTGAGGCACGGATCTGTCATAATGGATGACGATGGACGTCCTGGCGCTGGCGCGGCAACTGATCGATATCCCGTCCACCACGGGCGGGGAAGCCGAGATCACGGCGTTCCTTTCCCGACTCCTGGAAAACCTGGGATTCCATGTCATGCGCCAGACGGTGCAGGGGGATCGGGCCAACATACTGGCGACGCTGGGAACCCCCCGCGCCGTTCTCTCCAGCCACACCGACACGGTACCCCCGCACATCCCGCTTTCCGAGGATGCGGACACCCTCTACGGTCGCGGGGCCTGTGACACCAAGGGGATCATCGCCGCACAGATCGCGGCCGCGGAGGTGTTCCGCCGACAGGGGTGGAGGGACTTCGGCCTGCTGTTCACCGTGGGGGAGGAGGAGAACAGCGACGGCGCCGTCGCGGCCAACACCATACCCAACACCTGCCGCTGGCTGGTCAACGGGGAACCCACCGCAAACCGGATGGCCGTCGGTACCAAGGGCGCACTCGAAGCCACGCTCAGGGTGGAGGGCAGGGCCTGCCACTCCGCGTATCCGGCACGGGGTGAATCCGCCATCGAAAAGATGCTGGGTATCCTGAACGACATCGGTCGAATCGAATGGCCGACCCACGAGCGCCTGGGCGAAACCACATGCAACATCGGGATGATCTCGGGGGGCGTCCAGACCAACATCCTGGCGCCCCGCGCCGAGGCCCGGATGCTGGTCCGCGTGGTCACCTCCATTCGTGAGGTCGATGAGATGCTGCGCGCGGCGGTGGGTTCACGCGGGGAACTGGAGGTTTCGTTCACCTGTGAACCGGTCATCACCCATGTTCTTGAAGGATTCCCCACCATGGTCGCCGCCTACAGGACCGACATCCCCTTCCTCTCCAACTGGGGCACACCGTTGCTGGTGGGTCCCGGGGACATCCTGGATGCCCACACCTCCGGGGAGAAAATCGCCAAGGCCCAGATTCTGGAGGCCGTGGATATTTACGTGGACATCCTCCGCCGGCTGCTGTCGACCTAGGGCCGCGCGTCCAGTTCCGGGATGCGGAGTATGAGGTTGGGATCCGGGCAGAGCAACCGGTACGTCTCGAGCTGAGACGGAGCCACCACGCCGGGGAAATCCCCCTTCCGGCGCCCCATGTCGCTGACCAGCTGGAAGTGCAGGTGCGGCGGCCATCCTCCGTTCTCCTCCGACCCGCCGATCCTTGCGATCACGTCACCCGCCGCGAACCGGCGCCCGGGAGCCAGCCCATCGAGAGACGCCCGGCTCAGGTGGCCGTACAGCGTAAAGAAATCGACGCCTTCGGATAGATGCCTGAGTATGATCGTGGGACCGTAGTCTCCGGGGGTGTCGTTGAAGGCGAAACTGTGTACCTCCGCCGCGAGCGGCGTGCTGACACGGGTTCCGGGTGCGGCAAAGAGGTCGATTCCCATGTGGACGCTCCGTGCCTCCCCCTCCCCGCTGAACAGGGACCGATGCCGGTACAGCAGCCGATCCTCGGCGTACCGTCCGATGCCCCACGGCGAGCGGCGACGACGAAGCTCGTCGAACACACGGCGGGAGAACGCATCGACGTCGTTGAGATCGAGTCCCGCCAGAGCCTGGCCGTGGGCGGAGAGATCGAAAATGACCGGCGGCATTCGCTCCGGATCGAAGGGCAATACCGGTTTCAGTTCGCCGCGCCGCTCCCTCAGTATCCGTAGCACCTCAACGCCGTGACCCATTTTTCCCCTGCTTCCGCCTCACATGATCAGGCCCGGTACGGCGACCACGGGATGACCCTCGTCGTCGGTTTCCACACCCTCCGGCCACTGGAACTCCGGGTCCAGGGCGGCAAAGTAGTCCCGATCGTACGGCAGGAGACGGAGCCTGACATGGCCGTCCCCGCCGCTGCCCGGGACCAGGGCGTTCAGCCATAGATCGACGTCGCCCAGGACGGTGCGCACGACGTACCTGGGCAACTCTCTTCCGCTCGCGGTCCGCCTCAGGTGGCTGGCGATATCGATGACCTGCGAGACATGGATGGGATGGTCCTGGCTCCATTCCCGCTGCAAGGCCAACCCGGCGACCACGATGTTCGTGCATTCGATCCCGATCCGGCGCAGCCGGGAGGTGAGGCCCGACACCTCCTCCCCGCCGTCGTTGATGAACGCCAGCAGCGGGGTGTTGTTGGTCACGGTCACCCCGCGCTGCCGGAGCGCCCTGACCAGCTTTTCGTGCTCCGGTTGGATCTCGGAGGCATGCAGAAACCGGGTTTCGATCTCCAGTCTCGTGGGTGCGGCCGGGTCCAGCCTGTTCCACGAGACGATGCGCTTGACCACGGCGCTCGAAAAGGTACGGGGCTGGTAATTGAGGTGCCAGCTGCGGAGCCTGACCGCGGTGATGTGCGGCACGGCGTGGAGCCGGTCGATCACCTTGCCGATCCGGTACAGGGATCCGGCCACGTCCCTTCTGGAGTGCAGCACCACGTCTGTGAGGGACCCGTCCCCGGAGATGAGATCCAGGTTGCGTTTCATCTCTTCTTCATCGGTATCGCAATCCAGTTCGATCCGCGTCCTGTGGACCCGCCGCAGTGAATCCGATCCCGTGGGAACGATCGCCTCCGGGCCGCCCGGGTCTTCCCGCGCCCTCCGCTGCAGGACCTGGAGTGACTCAACGGCCATTTGCTCGGGAAACCTCTCCCGCTCGAGATATGCCGGGGTGTATCCCGACGTTTCCCTCGGCCCCATCAACCAGCGCTCGTCACCGATACGGGCCATGAACTTGGCGTCCAGTGTCCCCTCCGAGTTGGGGCGGGCCACGTAGGCCAGGTTCAGGAGCGGGGCGAAGGTCTCGAAGTACTCATGGGTGTAGGGTGTGCGGATCCACAGGTATCTCTCGTCCTTCGCGTCCTTCTCCACGGCCCACCCGCTGCTCCCCCAGTCGATCTTGCCCACGGCGGTCGAGGTGGTGAAGTGGGGGATGGCCCGATCGGAGAGGTGGGCCCTGAGAAAGGCGGCCGCCCGCAGCCCGTCCGAGATGGGCGCCCTGTATTTCCGGTTCCCGCAGAGGGGGCTGCAGGGCATGAACACGTAATGGATCTCCGCCCCGACCGACCTCAGTCGATGGAACAGACTCACCAGCACCTCGCCGCTGTCGTTGCAGCCTCCCAGGAAGGGTGTTTGAACGTAGACCGGAATCCCCGAACCCACCAGCTCGGATATGACCTCGAGTCCCTGCACCGATATCTCGTCGGGATGGACGAAATGGGTCGCGACCTCGATCATCTTGTTCTTCTGCTTGAGCTCCAGCTGCTTCCGCTTCAGGGTGTTCAGCCAAAACCCGTCGTTGGCGGTGAACAGGGCCGGGTGGTAGGACAGGGAGCGTGTGGCGATGCGCAGCGTTTCGACATGGGGTATCTCCTTGAGACTGTCGATCGCCATCATCAGCGTGGCACGGTTCATGAACGGGTCGCCACCGGTCAGCACGATCTCCTTGATACCCGGCGAGTTCCTGATGTATGAGACGGCCAGGCTGACGTGCTTCTGTGTCGGCGCCTTCTGATTCCGGCATTCCTTGTGTTTGCGGAAGCAGAACCGGCAGTACACCGGGCAGCTCATGTTGAGGATGAAGATGACCCGGTTGGGGTACATCTGCTCCAGGATCCCGCGGTGGAACTGCCCCACCCAGGTATGGAGGAGGCCTTCCGGGTCCAGTTCGTCGACAAACGGCAGAAACTGGTAGGCCACCGCCGGAGAAAGCCTCATCTGGCGGATGACGTGACTGGAGAGCCTCACCGGGTACTGGTCGATCACCCGCTGCAGCCCTTCCCGTTCGGACGGAGGGACCTTGATGTTCGTCAACTTCTCGAAGCGGCGCACACCCTTGACGGTGAATATCTGTTCACCGGGGATCATGTGCTCCAGGAACACCAGCAGCAGATCGCGGGGCAGGGCGATCCCGTTCACTTTCACATCGGCCGGGGTCTGGCCGTTGGCCTGCTCCAGGTGCCCCAGGACCTCGGCGAAGAACCCCTGGGCGTCGTCCCTGTGACCTGCCGCCTCGAGCAGCCGGTTGAACCGGATCTCGCCGTCCCCCTCGCCGATGACGGCCCGGAACGCTTTCCCGACGACCGGTTCCTCGCCGTACAGTTCGAGGAACTCGACCACGCCGCGTTCCAGTTCCGGAAGTGACACGGATTGTCTCTCCTGGGAAAATCTGAATTCGATGTTGAACGTCATGTCCTGTGCCTGCATTCCATATACCTCATATATAAAATTTTCATATATGAATATTATAACAGAAAGCCGGGCCGCTGCCAACCGGCGCAGGGAACCGGCCGGGTACCATGGAATCCGTCATGGACGTGCCGGGTACGGGACCCGACGACCGGGCGGCCCGAAGGCCATGGAGAAGTACAGGCGCCGCGCCGGCGCGGATCAATCCGTGAAGCGCTTCAACAGCAGGGTGCCGTTGGTCCCGCCGAAACCGAAGGAGTTGGAGAGGGCGTATTGGATCTCCAGCTTCCTGCCCGCGTTCGGGGTGTAATCCAGGTCGCAATCCTCGTCCGGGACTTCGTAGTTGATCGTGGGCGGGATGAAGGCGTGGTAGAGCGAGAGGGCCGTGAAGATGGCTTCGGTGCCGCCGGTCGCCCCCAGCATGTGGCCGGTCATCGATTTGGTCGAACTGATAGGCAGCTTGCGGGCATGGTCGCCGAACAGCCGTTTGATGGCCAGGGTCTCGTACTTGTCGTTCAGGGGCGTCGAGGTCCCGTGGGCGTTGATGTAGTCGACATCGGTCTCCCGAATGTCGCCTCCCTGAATGGCCAGTTTCATGGAACGGTAGGCTCCGTCTGCCTGCGGGTCCGGCGCCGTCATGTGATAGGCGTCCCCGGTGAAGCCGTAACCGACGATCTCCGCGTATATCCTGGCATTTCGCCTGGCCGCGTGCTCCAGGTCCTCGAGTACCAGGACCGAGGCACCCTCGGACACCACGAAGCCATCCCGCTCCTTGTCGAACGGCCGGCTGGCCTTCTCCGGCGCGTCGTTTCGTGACGACAACGCCTTCATCACCGAAAATCCCGCCATACCCAGGGGTGTGATGGGATACTCCGCGCCACCGGCGAGCATCACGTCCGCCTCGCCCATTTGAATGATTTTGAAGGAATCCCCGACCGAATGGGTGCTGGTGGCGCAGGCCGTGACGTTGGCCAGGTTGGGGCCTTTCAACCCGTACTTGATCGAGATCTGCCCCGTGGCCAGATTGGCGATGGAGGCCGGCAGAAAGAATGGAGACACCCGGGTCGGGCCCCGCTCGAGCAACACCCGGTGATTGGCCTCGATGGTCGAGATCCCTCCAATCCCCGAGCCCACGTAGACACCGGCCCGATTCCTGTCCAGGTTGTCCAGTTTCAGGCCCGAGTCGCTGACAGCCTCATCGGCGGCGATCAGGGCGAATTGGATATACGGATCGAGTGCCCGCAGCTCCTTGCGGTCGAAGTGGGCCAGCGGGTCGTAGGACTTGACCTCGCCGGCCATCTGTGAATAGTGATCGGTCACGTCGAATCGGGTGATCCGAGCGATGCCGCCCCGACCGGCCTGCAGATTGCCCCAGTTTTCCGGAACCGTTTTCCCCAAGGGGGAAATGAGTCCCACACCGGTGACGACCACCCTGCGCAGGGGGATTGTCTTTCTGATGAACTCCATTATGTGTTATTTGATCTTGCCCAGTATGAATTCCACGGCCGCACCGATGGTGGAGAGCTGCTCTGCTTCCTCTTCCGGGATCTTCAGATCGAACTCATCCTCGAGCGCCATGATCAATTCCACCTGATCCAGAGAATCGGCACCCAGATCCTCGACAAACTTGGCATCCGTGGTTACCTGGTCCTCGCCGACGTTCAACTTCTCCGACACCACACTCTTTACCTTTGCCAAAATTTCTTCTTTTGTCATGTGATCCTCCTCGATTAGATTACCAGTCCTCCGGATACGTTGACAACGATTCCGGTGATATATGAGGCCGAGGTCGAGGTCAAGAACCATACCACCTCGGCGATATCCTCTGGTGTCCCCGCCCGTTTAAGGGGAATCTGGGACAGATAGGTCTCCTTGACCTTTTCGGGCAGCGCGTCGGTCATCTCGGTCTGGATGAATCCCGGCGCGATGGCGTTGACCGTCACGTTCCGGCTTCCCAGCTCCCGCGCCATGGACTTGGTCACGGCGATCAACCCGGCCTTGGAGGCGGCGTAGTTGGCCTGGCCGGCGGTTCCCAGAAGTCCGGCCACCGACGCGATGTTCACGATGCGCCCGAACCGGCTTTTCATCATCTCCTTGGCGGCCGCCTGCGAACACAGAAAGGCGCCCTTCAGGTTGATGCTCAGCACGCGGTCCCACTCCTCCTCGGACATGCGGATGGACAGGTTGTCGCGGGTGATGCCGGCGTTGTTCACCAGGATATCCACCGATCCCAGCGTCTCCTTCGTGGTTTTGATCAACGCCTCGACATCCGTGAGCCTGGCGACATCGGTTTGCACGGCCAGGGTCTTGACCCCGTGCGTCGACAGCTCATCCGCGGTCCGCCGGGCCTCGTCCAGGAGGATATCCGAAACCACCACGTTGTGCCCGCCGGCGGCCAGCCTCGCGGCGATGGCCTTGCCGATGCCCCGGGCCGCTCCGGTCACGATCGCGTTCCTTGCATCATCAGACATATTTCAACCCCTTGAACACTTCCTGCATCGTATTGATTTCCTGGGAGATCTTCTCCAGGACGTTTTCCTTCATGAACCTGACGCTCAGGTTGATCGCGCTCTTGATCGCCTTGGCCGACGACCGCCCGTGACCGATGATCACGATGCCGTCCACGCCCAGGAGGAGCGCGCCGCCGTATTCCTGGTAGTCCAGCTGCTTCTTGATGCGTCGGAGCGAACTCTTGAGAAAGAAGAAACCGATCTTGGACAGGATGCTCGACATGATTTCGCGCTTCAGCATCGACAGCATGACGTCCACCACCCCTTCGGCCACCTTGAGGGTGACGTTGCCGGTGAAGCCGTCGGTCACGATCAGGTCGGCCTCGCCCAGATAGGCCTCCCTTCCCTCGATGTTGCCGATGAAATTGATATCCAGCGCCTTGAGCAGCTTGTGGGTGGTCTTGATCAGCTCGTTCCCCTTGACATCCTCCTCGCCGATGCTCATCAATCCGATCCGGGGGTTTGGAATCCCCTGGACGTTCTCGAGGTAGACCTTGCCCATCAGGGCGAACTGGACCAGGTGCCTGGGCTTGGAATCGACGTTGGCGCCCACGTCCACCAGGAGGGAATTGCCCTTCAACGTGGGAATCATGATCGCCAGGGCCGGCCGATCGATGCTCTTCAGGGGACCGAGCACGGTTTTCGCCAGGGCCATGATGGCGCCCGTGTTCCCCGCCGAAATCATGGCCCGCGCCTGACCGTTCTTGACCAGATCCAGCGCCTTCTTGATCGACGTCTCTTCTCTCTTGCGCCAGTAGGAGAAGAAGTGTTCGCGCATGGAGATCTGCTCCAGGGCGTCCACGATTTCCACCCTGTCGCTGGGAACGGGTCGGTTGCGTTTCAGCTCCCGTTGAATCTCCTTCTCCTTGCCGACCGCCAGAATTCCGGATTCCGGGTGGTCCCTCAGATACTCGCAGATACCCTCCACGATGGCCTGGGGAGCGTGATCACCGCCCATGACATCCACGGCAATCCGAATCCCTTCCATCGCGGCGACCGTCTCCCCGCCCTATCCGTCTTCCTCGCCTTTCACGACCCGCCTGTCCTGGTAATGACCACAATTCGGACAGACCCGGTGGGGCAGCTTGGGTTCCTTGCACTGCGGACAGACGGACAGGCCTTCCAGCTTGAGGGCGTGGTGGGACCGTCTTTTATTCTTTCTTTGGTGGGAGTGTCTTCGTTTGGGAAGCGCCATGTTTACCTCTTTATTTTATCAAAAACCGATCCCGTGTCGCTGAACGAACGGTCGCATCTGCATTTCACGTGATTCAGATTGACGCCGCATACCGGGCAGATTCCCCGGCAATCTTCGTTGCAGACGGGCTTGAATGGAATGAACAGGTTGACCTGCTCCATCAGAATCTTCACCAGATCGATCTGATCACCCTCGTAGAAAATGTACTCCGTGTCCTGGTCGTTCAGCACGGCGCTGGTACCCTGGATGAGGCCGATGGGGAACAGGATGATATCGAATTTGGACTGGATCGGCTGCTCGAACGGCTCGGTACAGCGCACGCAATTCAGGGATATCGCGGTCTTGATCTCGCCCTTGGCCCGGATGCGGCGATCGCCGTCGAGCGAAAAGTGAACGGTGTATTCGAGGTCCTTCAGAAAATAACCGCTCTCCTCGATGAGCAGGTTCTCGTCCACTTCCACGTTGTTGTGGAGGACCAAACCTTCTCTGCTGATTTTTTTCACGTCAATTAGCATGACAACCCTGCGATATTCCCGAATTTAGAATAGCTATCTATTTATCACACTTCGAGCCCAAAGTCAAGAAATCCGCCACCCCGTGATCACGGGGTCCACGACGGCGAAATTCGGGGCGCGGGCGCGCCTAGTAGGTGCCGTCCATCTTGAATTCGGCCATGTCGAGCCAGAACCCCGAGGAGTGGACGGAGTCGAACTGGGCCTGCAGCAGGTCGTAGTGGAACATCTCCTCCTCGCGGATCTTGTTGAAGACACGCCGGGCCCGCTCGTCGTCGGTTTCGGCGGCCGATTTTTCGAAGAAATCGATGGCGCTCCGCTCCAGCTGCATCCCGATCCGCAGGGCGGCGAGTTCGCCGCTCCGGCCCTCGGGGTCGCCGCCCGCCCCGGCCTGGCGCAACGCCTCGATCAGCGGCGATCCGCCGGATCCGTCCTCCTCGTCCACGTACTGCTTCCATTCGTCTCCCCCGGTGAGCTCGCTGAAGATCTCACCGAAGGTCTGCAGGTGTTTCACCTCGTCCTGGGCCAGCTTGGCGAACATCTTCTTGCCCTTGGCGTTTTCGGTCGTCTCGGCCGCCGCCTCGAAGAAGGCCCGGCCGTTGACCTCCAGCCGGATCGCCTCCTTGATCACGCCGATCATCGCGTCACTGATGGATCCCATGGTCATCTCCTTCGCCGGGGGATGAATCTTGCCCCGGTGCCCCATTGTAACCAAACCACTCCTCTATTTCAAGCGAAACAAAGAGAGAAACCGATCGCTGTTCGCATTTCACGGGTCGAATCTCGGATTCCCCTCCGTTTCGGATTTCGCTATTCGGATTTCGAATTTATTCGGGGTCGGTCTCCCTTCCCCGCAGCGAGTGGGGTCCCACGGTCTCGACCCGCACCCGGCGGAATTCGCCCGGAGCGGCGGTTGAAGGGAAGTTGACGACCCGGTGGCTCTCGGTGCGTCCAACCACCTCGCCGCGGGCCCGGGGATGCGGATGGGTCACCAGGACGTCGACCTCGCGACCGATCAGGTCGCGGTTGTTCTTCAGCTGGATCGCGGCCTGCAGGTCCTGGAGCCGCCGGAGCCGCGCCTTCTTCACCGCGGGGTCGATCCCGTCACCCAGCCCCAGGGCCCGGGTATGCCTCCGGGGCGAGTAGACAAAGGAGAAAATGGACTCGAATTCCACCCGTCGGACCAGCGAGAGCGTCAGGTCGAAATCTCGCTCCGTTTCGCCGGGAAAGCCGACGATGAAATCGGAACTGAATTTGAACCCCGGCACCGATCGGCGGAACCGCCCGATCACATCGAGGTAGTCGGCGCGGGTGTAGGCCCGGTTCATGCGCCGGAGAATCCGGGTGGATCCCGACTGGGCCGGGAAATGCATGTGACGGGCGATCCGGGCGTGCCGGGCCACCACCTCGATCAGGCGCCCCTCGAAGTAGCCGGGGTAGGAGGTGATGAAACGGATCCAGTCCACCTCCACCTCCCGCGCCAGGATGTCCAGGAGATCGGCGAACCCGAGGCCGCCGTCCCCGTCCCGCCAGCTGTTGACGTTCTGCCCCAGGAGAACGATCTCGCGGTAGCCCGCGGCGGCCAGGTCCGCCGCCTCGCGCCGGATGTCGGAAAAGGAGCGGTACTTCTCCCGTCCCCGGGTGAAGGGCACGATGCAGTAGGAGCAGAAATTGTCGCAGCCCTCCATGATGGAGAGGTAGGCGGTCACCGGGCTCTCGCGTGCGGCCGCATCGGGCACGACCTCGCGCCAGTCCCGCGAGAACGCCGTGGCCGACCGCCGGGAATCCCCGCCTTGGTCCGGCCCCAGCAGATCGGCGATGCGGTGGAACTGGTGGGTTCCGACGACCCGGCGAACCCGGGGATTCCTCTTGAAGATGTCGCGGCCCTCGGCCTGGGCCACGCAGCCGGCCACCACCACCTCCACCCGGGCGGGCAGCCGCCCGATATAGGAGTAGATCTTCTCCTGGGCCTTCTCGCGCACCGCGCAGCTGTTGACGATCACCACGTCCGCCTCGGCCTCGGAACCCGCGGGCGTCAGGCCCCGTTGCCCGAGAAGAAACCGCATCTTCTCGGAGTCGTTTACGTTCATCTGGCAGCCGAAGGTCTTGATGAAAAACCGTCTCGCCGCTGGCATCGAACCGCGTGCCCCCCCGCCCGGGCGTCTCTCAAAACCGCTTGCGGGCGGCCTCGCGCAGATTCCTGGCCGCCTCCAGCACGTTGTGGTTCACGTCGCGGCCGGCCATGAGCCGGGCGATCTCCTCGACCGTGCCCTCCTCGCCCAGTTCCCGGGTCGAGCTGAAGGTCTGGTCGTCCCGGACCTCCTTGTCGATCAGGAAGTGGCGGTCGGCGAACGAGACGATCTGGGGCAGGTGGGAGATGCAGATGACCTGGTTGGACCGCGAGATCTTCTTCAATTTCTCTCCCACGAACTGCGCGGTCTTGCCGCCGATGCCGCTGTCTATTTCATCGAAGATGTAGGTGGAGGATTTCTGGTCTTCCACGATGGACTTCAACACGAGCATCAACCGCGACAATTCGCCCCCTGAGATGACCTCCTTGAGCGGTCCCGGCGTCTGCCCCGGATTGGATGAGAAATGGAACTCGATCCGGTCGGTGCCGCGGTCCGAGAGGTTGTCGAGCCCGGGTTCCACCACCTGCTGGTCCACCACGAACCGGGCCCGTTTCATCTCCAGCTTCTCCAGCTCCGTCTCCACCACCTCGCTCAGGCGCCGGGCAGAGGCCAGCCTGCGGTCGCGAATCTCCCCGTTGAGACCGCGGTATTCGGCCAGCAGCGCCTCGATCCGCTTCTCCACCTCGCGGATCGAGATCTCCATGTGGCCCAGGCGGTCGCGCTCCTCCGCCAGCCTGTCCCGTTTCTCCAGCAGCGCGTCCAGCTCGCACCCGTACTTGGCCTTCAGCCGGGCCAGGGCGTGCAGCCGTTCCTGTATCGCGTTCAGTTCCTTCTCGTCGTACTCCACCGCCTCCGCCTTGGACATCAGGGTGGATGACAGCTCCGGGAGCAGGCGGTAGAACCCCTCCAGGTCCTGGTGGAGCGAGGCCAGGTCCGGGTAGATATCCCGGAGATACTCGATGTCCCTGATGCGGTCGGCCAGCAGGGCGTACAGGGAGGCCTCCCCCTGATAGAGGTCTTCGACCACCCGCTCCGCGCGCAGCAGGATGTCCTCGGAGGAGGAGAGGATCTTGGCCCGCTGCGCCAGCGCCTCGTCGTCCCCGGGTTCCATGTTCAACTTGTCGATCTCGCCGATCTGGAACGCGATCAGGTCGAGACGGTCCTGGAGCTGGTCCTGCTGGGACTTCAGGTCGTCCCGTTCCTTGAGCGCGGCGCGAAGCCGCCCCACCACCCCGGACAGCCGTTCCAGCAGGGTCGTGTTCTCGGCGAAGCGATCGAGAAACAGGCGGTGGTTGGCGGCGTTGAGCAGGAACACGTGCTCGTTCTGCCCGTAGATGTTGAGAAGCTTCACCGCCTTGTCCTGGAGCACCGTGAAGGGGACCATCTCGCCGTCCACGTGGCATAGGGATTTCTTGTGGCCCACCTCCCGGCGCAGGACCCACTCCCGTTCGCCGTCTGAGAACAGGGCCTCGACCCGCAGCCTGTCCTTTCCCGTGCGGATGGCCCTCTCGTTGGTCTTGCGATTCAGGAACAGGGAGATGGCGTCGATGAGGATCGATTTTCCCGCGCCTGTCTCCCCGGTAAACACGTTGAGTTGCGGGGAGAAATCGATCTCCACCTTCTCCACCACCGCGAAATTTTCAACCTTCAAATGGGATAACATCCATCCACCAGTGAACGAACCGGCACCGATCTCGCACGGGATGCCGGTCCACCGAGAGTACGATCACTATACCCGAATTCAGAACCGAAGTCAATCGCCATCCCCGCCCGCCGCAACCCCCCGCGGTGGGCCGGCGATCCTGAAGCAGTGGCGGGAGACCGGCTCGTCCGTTCCGACGTCCACGCGAAGCGCGCCGCGGCAGTCGCGGGCCGGAACCGCGTGCAGCCCGCGTCCCTTCAGGAGGAAGTCGACGTAATCCCGGGGGTAGATCAGGCCTCCCAATCCGCCGCGGCGTTCGAAAAGCAGCTTCGGCCGGCCCCGGTGTCTCCGCGTGTGGCGCGCGGGAATCGATTCCCGGATCCGGTCGACGACGAGCACCCGGTCCCCGGTCTCCGCTTCGCGGACCGCCTCCCCCCACCGCAGCAGGTCCTTCCCTTCGGCGGCGAATGCCCGGTAATCCCGGCCGTCCTGGACGTTCAGAAGCACGGAGAGCAGGGCGCTGTAAGCGATGAGGGCCAGGCCCAGGTATCTCCAGCGGGAGCGGACCCGGGCCAGGGAGACCAGGGCCACCGCCACGGCGGCCGCCGGAAAGTAGAAGAATCGGGAGGGGATACGGCTGGAGAACAGGAAGATCAACGCGGGTGCGCCGTACCAGCTCAGGGGGAGCGCCCAGGCCGCGGCCCGGCCCCGCCGCCACAGAGCCATCCCCGCCGCCACCGCGGCCGCCAGGAGGAGCAGCGCGAACGGGAACGGGGGGTAGGCCGTGAAGGGGAAGAGGGCGCGGAACCCGTAGAACACGAGCCGCAGCGGGATCTCACCCGCGGCCGGTGCGCCGCCGTACCCCGCCAGGGCCACGCCGGTGAGCAGGGCCGCCGCGGCGTGGACGGCCGCCAGCGCGGCCGCGGCGCACAACCAGCGCCAGCGCCGGGCCAGCAGGAAATAGACCGGCAGCACGAGCCAGAGTTCGTAGGACAGGGAGGCGAACACGAGGCAGGCCAGGGCGGGTCCGGGTTTCGCCTTCTCCACCCAGAAGACCGCGAAGCAGCAGAAGACCATGCAGTAGAGAACCGGTGCGGCCGACACCCAGAAGACCGCCTCGTTGTGTGAGAAGTGCCCGAAGAAGAGCAGGGCCGCGGGCAGCCCGACCCCCGGCCCGGCCGACCGCTTCAGCGCGAGGTAGAGTGCGAACGCCGCGGCGGCGTGGAGCGCCAGGGAGACCAGGTTGAACAGGACCGGTCCCGCCCCCAGGGCCCGCAGCGCCAGGAAATGGAGGCGCGCGATCGGCTTGAGTCGGCCGCCGACCGTGTCCAGGAGGCTCGCCAGGGTGTCGGCCTGCAGGAAGAGCGGGAAGTCGTCCAGCATGAAGAAGCGCTGGAAGGAAAAGAAGAGATAGATACCGCCCGCCAGGAGCGCGGCCGGGAGGAGGATGGCCGTGAGGAGCGGGTCGCCGCGCCGCGAAGGCAACGGATCCGGCCCGGGCGGGGAATTCATTTTTCGCGCCGGTTCACCCGGAGTTCCAGGTCGATCCGGTGGTGCTGCACGCCCTGGGGACCGCGGTGGCGCCAGGTCCAGGTGAACGTCTTCTCCAGGGATTCCTGCGAATAACACGGCTTCTCGGGGATCTCCAGCCGGTTCGATCCCTCGATCACGTCGAGACGGTAGGGCCGGCCCGCCATCCTCCCGCTGTTCTCGGCACTCCGGGGCAGCCACACCCGGCAGGGCCCGGTGTCCGCGCCGCCCAGGAGCAGGGGCGTCATCTCCAGTGCGAAGGCCAGGGCCTCGCCCTCGCGGACCACGTAGCCCACCTTGAACCCCGGTTCGCGGTGGCCCGGCGGGGTTTCCTGCATCCGGCCCGTGGTCAGGTCGTATTGGAACTCCCGCCACGCCATATCCCGGATGCGCTGGGAATCCTGGTACAGGATGTAATCCCCGTTGTCCCGCTCCATGGCGCCCCGCCATTCCAGGTGAAACCGGTACGATCCGGTAAACTGCAGGGCGCCGCAGCGCAGGTCATAGGTGCCGTTCACCTCGCCCGTCAACGTGACCGGCCACCACAGCTTCCGGTGGGCGGGCGCGTCCGCGACCCCCCCCCAGCAGAGGCCGGCCAGCAGGAAAAAGAGCCCCGTTTTTCTCATTCAAAGATTATGGCACGTTTCCGTCGCAGGTTCAAACACCGCCTGTTCCAATTCCCCGGCCGATCGTCTATAATAAAAGGTGGAAGCGACCATGAACGGCATCTCCCTGATCGTCCCCTGTCACAACGAGCGGGAGACCGTTCTGCAGACCGTGGAGACGGCCGTCGAGGCCCTGGCCCGCAGCGGATGGGCGTTCGAGGTCCTGGTGATCGACGACGGCTCCGGCGACGGCTCGGGGGAAAAACTGGCCGGGTTGAGCGACCCGCGGATCACCGTGATCACCCATCCCGGCAACCTCGGCTACGGGGCCTCGCTGAAGACGGGGATCGAACGGAGCCGGTTCCCGTGGATTGCCATCTGCGACGCCGACGGCACCTACCCAGTGGAGCGGTTCGGGGACCTGCTGTCGCAGGCGGAGGCGAACGACATGGTGGTGGGCGAGCGGTCCGGCACGGTCCGCGCCATCCCCCTGCTGCGCCGCCCCGCCAAGTGGTTCCTCAACCGCTACTGCTCCTACCTGGTGCGCCGGCGCATCCGCGACGTCAATTCCGGCATGCGCCTGTTCCGCAGGGAGGCGGCGGAGCGCTTCCGGCACCTGTTGCCCGACGGCTTCTCCCTCACCACCACCCTGACCCTGGCCATGGTGCTGGGCAAGCAG
>Ga0180434_10000890_pt1 | contig 43785 bp, 63 predicted proteins | sample SS_ome_7_FD_132453 | JGI IMG/M metagenome (GOLD analysis project Ga0180434, IMG submission 132453) | Hypersaline lake sediment archaeal communities from the Salton Sea, California, USA - SS_1_D_2 metaG | ecosystem: Environmental > Aquatic > Non-marine Saline and Alkaline > Hypersaline >... | reverse complement strand
GTTGCGTTTTGCTCATACCCGAACCGATTAGCGTGTGGCTGTTTTTTCTATCGCTGCCGCCGATATAGCAATTGAATTCCTCTTTCATGCCGGTGCTCAAATGCACAACGATTTGGACTCGCACACCGTAAACTGAATAGTTATTCTTGTTCATCACAGTATATTCGACACCGTAGAGAAAGCCTTTCTTGACGAATCCACCACTTTTGGGTGTGCCCGGATTATCGCGCAAAGGTTTCGTGCTCACCACTTTGATGCGATAGAGATTTACTTTCTTCTCTTTCGGCTCTTCCTCTTTCACATCACTGCCGTTCGAATTATCTTCCTCTCTGTCATCAGCCTGAGCCACCTTCGACGGCTGCGCTGGCGTCGAAACGGCTTTCGTACCATATTTGAGAGTTCGAATAATCTCTTTGTTGGTCTTCAGAACAGACTCGATATACCTTTTCTGCTCGTCGTTCAGAGTCTTGTCCTTTTTCATCGCAAGCTCAATGTCATAGAGCTTGTTGAAAGCATCTATCATGCCGAGTTCATTTTGCATGTAAGAATGCAAGACCTTCTGAGCCTGCACCAGATACTTGTCCGTCGGCTCCTCCGCGACACACAGCGCAGGAAGAAAAGCCAGAACCAAAACCAGCATTGCCTTTTTCATTGTACTTCTCCTTGTAAAATTGCCTTAGATTTTGCCTTTCATATTATCTACCAACAGTGCCACGGGTAGCTAATCCGCATTTAAGGGCATCGGTAGTCACCAAGCGGAAAACCGCTTGGCCGGATAGGACATTTGCCCACACTGTTGGCAGATTTACACTTTTCCTTTCGCAAGCATACGAAGACACTCTTTACACGTCACTTTATTCTTGTTTGTTGTAGCGTTATCGGCATCCAACCAACGATGACACGCGCCAACACTACTCTCACAATGAGAGCGATAATGGATGGGTGCGTTCTTGCGAATCTTTTTCTTTCTCAGAAGGTCAATCTGTCTCCCAAATTCCGTATGAATCTTTTCGAGAAAAACGATTGCCTTCTCCTTGGGGAGAACTTTGTTTGCAAGAGAGACGATGCTCTGTGTGCCTGCGCAAAATTCTTCCCTTAGTTCTTCTACTTTTTTCTTGTTCATTCTACACCTGCCCTTTCACAAAGAGCCTTGATTTGCCGAAGAATTTCCCTGTCTCGGCCTTCCACAACAACAGCCTTATCGAGTGACCCATAGTGATGTTCAAGACACTGAAGCAATAGTTCTTTGATTGCAGCTTCATCAGGCGAATGTCTTAGAGAACTCTTGGTATAGAGACTTTCAAGCTCCCTCTCCTTAGTTTGGAAATACTCGCGCACCTGAGGCTCCGTCCAGTCTCCGCGACGAATCGCCTTAAGCTGTTCGCGATTGCGTTCCAAGTCGAGGTCTTCTTCGGTAAGAATCTGCTCAACCTCGTTGAGAAGCCTGACAATGTGATAAGCGAACTTCAGGTCAAATCCATATTTCTCTACCGTTTCCCTTCGCTTCCCCAATGGATTCTTGTAAGACATCTTGTGCATTTGCTGAAACGAGTAACCCTTGAAGGTATGCCATGCTTTCTTGCTCAGGAAAAGCTTGCGATTCTCACGAATAATTTGTCCCACATTCGTGATATGAAGGATGCACCTTTGTGGAACATAGATGGAGTCCACAAGATTGGGATTGCACATCATCAGAAGATGAAAGTATTTGACAATCGAGAAAATCTGGAAATCATATTGCTTACGAGATTCCTTATCTTTGATATGATGCTCTTGCCATTGCTCGAACCGCTTTTTCTGGCGTCCGAATCCGAGAATTTCTCCTCTGAGATGAGGAAAAACATCGTGCTTGGGAGGCACTACGACTCCATAAACATCTACATCCGATGAATCTGAAGAGCACCCATAAGCAATACTTCCCATCATTACCAGATAGGCAGTGTTATTGGGAAGCCACTTAGGGCAATTGACCAACCCTTTTTCCTGCAACTTTAGTAGGAACATAGCCAATCTTTTTCCTTAACTGAGAAACATGACGCAGTGAACGTTTCCAACCGTAGTTCCTGAAATCTTGCATTATTGCAAGACAACACTCTTTATTATTGAAAGAAAAATCTGCTAAGTAATCTCGCTCCCACCCAAACAGATTCGGAGATTTCAGTCGCTTGACCCGCACCAGCTTTTCAAATTGTTTCTTCTTCCTCTGTAATGGTTCTGCTACATCCTCGATGGAGCGATACATGCTTTGTAAAAGAACCCTACCGGACAAACCACAAAGACACGCTATAAAAAATTCTCCATTCTTTGTGCTTCTTTTTTCAACTGAGTAGGCCAAATACATGTTGTTAAGAATCTGCAAAAGCCAACCAAAGAAATCCCGACTTGCGCAACCAAATGCAACTTTCCACGAGTTTATTGACCTATTACGAGAGATGCTACCATCTCCATCAAAAAAACCAAGAAGAAAAGGCATCCAATATTGCTGCGCTATCTTAGGTTTTCGCAAAATTCGGGACTTTCGTTCTACACATCCAAGAGAGACAAGCCTTTTGAAAAGATGTCTCGAAGAATGACTAACGTGATACTGTACTCCATTCTTCTTGCTTGTCGAATGAACTTCTGAAGAAGAACGCAAAAATCTCCTAAGCTTATCAGCAAGTTCGAAATCAGAAGACGAAAAACTTACAGTATGCCTGCCACCTGTAGATGCGCAAACACAACCATCTGCAAAAAGCAGCCCAAGATAATAAGCTTCCTTTCTTCCGATTTCGTCAAAAACCGTCTCATCAAATTTCACTCTTCTCCGCGAAATATCGTGCTTCCTCAGATTGACTCCCTCGCTCCGGTTCCTGCGCTCAATTCCTCTACTAACCATGACCCAATAAACTTCCGAAGGAGAAAGACCAAGAGAAGCAGACACTTGATTGATAGACATCTTTTGCCCATAGAGACAACGAATTGCGTCTTCCTTCGTCAAAGCAGGGTCACGCAAATCAACTTTCATACTTCCGGCTCCCTTCCGGCTTCCAACAGATAGTGTCTGATTATCTCTTGTTCGGTGATTTTTGTTTCATTCGGGCCAGCACGATTCGCCGAGATTATTTCCTCTCTCGTGAAATGTCGAGACGAAGTTCCCGTCTCATCAACGCGCTCCATCATTTTTTGAAAGTCCTGCATTCCAAATCTGCCGTACTCTTCACGATAGTATTGCTCAAAGTCCTCTCTTGTGAGAAGATAGGTAATAGGAGCGTCCACCACAGAAGACCACTCAGAGTAGTAGTCTATCCCTTCATGCGTGAATTTGAGAACCGCTCTACCCATTTTCCTCCCTCTCGGTTTCATCATGCTGTTGTCGCATTCTTCTCAAATCCTTTGACTCCTCAAATTGCATCTCAAGCCATCTCTCAGGGTTGTCTCTTTCCGAGTTGTAGTAGTCCTCAAAGAACTCCTGTGGCATCGAATCGGTTTCAAGCTTGTGCTCCATCTCATAGGGACACCATTCTGGAGCCTCATCCGTCAAAAGCAACATTTGAGGGTCATCAGAACTATCATCCGGTGGAAAACAGTCAACTCCCCAACGCCTTACAGAGAACCCTTTTTCATCATAAAGAGGCTCTGACACTTTTCCAAGCTTACACTGCTTACATATCCTCGGCGAAAGCATACGCTGCTCCACTCATCCTGCTGGCTACACCCTCCGGCACAAATTGCATGGACAACACATGCTCCAGCCAGAAAGGACAATCTTTCGGAGGCTCATCTTCCAGTCGTAGATTTTGTAATCCAGAACAGGCCAGAAAACAAGCCGTCTCCCATGTGCAACCGTCAATGTCCTCCTGAATACACTCCTCTCCTCGAAACCTGCACTTCCTACAAATCTTGGGATTCAACATCACAACTTCCTTTCTCACGCCATTTGCTTCTTCATACTTCTTTACGGCAAATGCGGAGATTTTCGGCAATTTTTCAGGAAATTTATTCGGGAGTCGGCAAGGGGGTTTCCGTCCCATTCTAACTTATTGGGCTTAATAACGTTATGAATCTCATCCTCCTTCTCTGCCATCGACTGCTCCAAGAAAAACTCGCAATCAGGAGGAGGATTTTGCCGCTTCTCGCTTATGGGACGGAATTTATCTTTGTTGTAGAATGAATGTTGAGGTATGACTTCGCTTTCTTCTTTCCAGACCTGCCCCGCACACCACCATGAATCGGTGGAATCACTTTTCGGACTGTATCTCCTGCAACCTTCACAAATCTTCCTGTTCACCGAGAAGCTCCTTTATGGCCTGCCTGTTAGCCTCGGATATGTTCTCCTCGCCGATTCCTGCCTTGATAGCCCTGATGGGAACTTTGCCTTTGACACCCAAAAACGCCAAATATATCTCGTCAGCCACATCCTGCGATTTGAACTCATCACCCGTAAAAAAAAAGCCCTCATTTTCTAAGCGGCTCCAATGAAGCAATCTATCCCCGCGAATGTATCGGGTCTGAACATGACCTTTATCGCCAATAGTAACGATTTCCTCGCGCCCTTTCTTACCTACCTCCACCGTGGCTGCTTTAACAAACTCTCCGATGGTAACTCCATCCACCAAAAGAAACTCCTTCATACTGCCGTTTTCCTGCGGCTGTCGAAATATTCCCTTGATTTTTGCCCAACAAAATCCGCTTCCTTGAGGAGAGTCATAGGCCACATATTTGCCGACAACATCTTCAGGTTTCATCGTAGGTCACTCGTCAAGAGCATCCCGATAGGAGCAGCATATTTCTTAGGGTCATAGGCAAGCAGAGCATCCACGGATATGACTTCTTTTTGCATGTCCTCCTCGGACACTTCAGGAATATCCTTAATCAGAAGAAAGAGTCCTTTGGCAATTTCGACTTCTTTGCCAAACCCGTATTTCTTGAAGAACTCCGCAGGCAATACCAGTTCAAAGACAAAAAGCTCACCTGCTTCAATATCCATTCTGCTGATGCCAATACCCTTCAACTCCGATAGACGAAGAAACGTCTTCAAGGCCTCGTGAAGTTCGCCCGACCCGAAGTGACACCAGTTCATGTAGTCAAGAACAATTCTACCCATACTTTTCTACACGGAAAGAGCCTCGATTTTCGACAACTATTCTTTCTTTTTCTTCTGCTTCGGAAGTTTCGCCATGATAATGCCCTGCAAATACTGCGAGGCCAGCTTGCAAACCATCCCATCAGGATAGATAAGACGTAAGCCAATCAATCGCTTCAAAACTCTATTAACCTCGTGCTCCTGCAAACCTGCTATGATTCCAAACTCCTTGGAGTCATATTCAACCACGCTCCACATCCAGTTCCATTGCTGCGTCTCGGATAGGCTATCAGGCACGACAAGACTCCCGCTCTTCTTCTTGACGGAAACTGACCTCCAAGCGACAAGAGCATTCCTCATTATCGGTTCATCCAAAGCCACCAGCGTCTCAGGAGCTTCATTCTCCTTGAATTCTTTGAGTAGCTCTTCAAACATCATAGGTCACTCTCCAATCCGGCAAACTCGTCTTCCTCCTCTGACTCCAATGTCTTTCCTGTTGTGGTCTTAGCAATCTTGGATGTGAAACGCTGCCATCTTTGAACGATGCGGTCACATCCTATAGGACTCCCCTCCATTGCACAGCATTTTCTGTTCGTCTTCTCCGCTGCAATGATGACTGACCCCGTACCAGCAAATGGATTGAAAATCAGTTCGCCTTCGTTCGAATAAAGAAGAATCAATCGTCTCGGAACTTCAACAGGAATGCCTTCCTTGTCGGATTCCCACTCTATGTCCCAATCAACTCTCGCCGCCCATTTATCAGGAAGCACATTCTGTCCTCGATTGTCTGCTCCCTCTTTGTAAAACATCAGGAATTGCTGCATTTCCGAATCAAAAATGTCTTCCTGCGGACTCTTGAACTTGTTGACATCTCTCCCCCAATGTCGAACGTTTCTGAGCTTCCAACCCTCTTCAAGATAGTATCTCACCCACTTGTCCGCAAGTAAGAACAATCGCGTATAACTTGTCGTCGGCCTAAGATTACAACAATTGATAATGATTCTGCTGTCGTCATCCTTCATTGCCGAAAGAGAAGCTTCAACCGCGCTGCCTACTTTCTCCTCTACTTTCCCTTCGTCGTCTTCTGTGTCCATCTTGAAATCAGGACTGGTAATAAGCAAATTTGCCTTGCGCTTCCTGATTAGTTCCTCCACGTCTTTTCTCTTGCTTCCGTCTCCACATAGCAGAATATGAGAACCCAAAAGCCAAATGTCTCCTTTCTTAGAAACAGCCTTGGTGGGAACCGCAGGCAAATCATCATCAACACTGTCCTCATCGTCATCACCCATGTGGCTTAGCTTTTCCTTCAAGTCATCTATGCGAAGAGCAGCGAAAAGCTCCGGCGTTTCGGCCTCGATGGATTCCAAGACATTCATAATGGTGTCGTCCCACTCTCCCTGAATTTCGGGATTGTTGAGGGCGACATTCAGAGTCACTTCTTTCTCAGGCGGCAAATCCACAATCACCACTTCTGTCTCGTCAATCTTTTCCTCTATCAGGACTGCGTATCTCTGATGGCCTCCCACAATATTGCCAGTGCGTTCGTTGAAGATAATAGGTTGGAGCAATCCGAATTCCGACATCGACCTTCGAAGCCCTTTCTTTGCTTCTCGACTGATTTTCCTTGGGTTGTAATCGGCGGGACGAAGTTCTGAGACCTTCATTATTCTCTTTTCAGGCGTCTTAATCATCATGTTTCCCTCGAAAAAGTAAAGGGCAGACAGGAAACATTATCCCTATCTGCCCTGTCTTCGTTTCCTAAAATATTGTCAGGCTTATCGCCTGTCTTTTCCGATTCGCACCAGCTTGCGCTTGACATTGTATTCGACTTCAACTTCATGGTCGCCTTCGAATACGTTGCCAAATGCCTTTGCCTCCGGTGGATGGTCATTGATGTCGTATTTCTCTGCTCTCATCTGAATGCCATCCAGCACTTCATTGATTCGCTTCAGGTTATCCGGCCCAATCTTGTCAGTTGGCACATTGATATTGCTGACCGCCGCAAGAATCGCATTGAAATAGGCCGTGTACTTGGGAGGAATCAGCTTATCCAGTTCTGCCCGAAGCTCACCCATCGTCAAGTCAGCCACATGTCCGGTCTGAAGGAACTTGCGGATTTCCTTGACAATCTCAACCGTCTTCTTGATGTCTTCAGGAACTTCAGTCTTGGGACGATTGTCAAACATGAAAGCCGCTGACACCTGTCCGGCTCCATGCAAGCCTGCCCGCTGCGTATTCAGACCGGCATCGGGCGGCTGACATCCCATCATGGCCCAAGTTCCTATGAACAAAATAGCCAGCAAAACTTTTCTCATCCTTCATCTCCTTTTAACAAGTTACCCGTAGAAGCCGCTAAGAACTCTATCCACAACCTTCGCTGAATCCACAAACCGGACAAGCATGACAAATACCCGTTCGTTGCATCGGATAATGCCCACACTTGCCACAAATAAGCTCGTCACCTATTATATCCTTTTCCGCTTCTTTTTTGACCTTTTTTTCCTCAATGCCCGATAAATCTTTATTGTGCCCATTCGTCTCTTTGGCGTTTACCTCCTCCTCATCAAGAAAAACGTTAGTCATCCAACGGAAAATATAGTCGATAGGAGACCTCGCAAACCCCACACTTGGAACATTCGTAAATCCGCTTGGCTCAAAACGTTGGAAAGCAAACTTGTCCATCAAATCCTTGAAAGGAATGCCATATTGCAACATGATACTGACTGCTATCGAGAAACAATCCATCAGCCCTGAAATCGTACTGCCTTGTTTGCTCATTTTGACAAAGAGTTCGCCTGGTTCGCCGTCATCATACAGACCGATATTGAAATAGCCTTCGTGCCCCCCGATGGTAAATTTGTGTCGAATACTTTTGCACGTGTCGGGAAGCTTGTATCGTCTCGGAACCTGACGCAAATCCGATTTGTCCGGCTTCTTTCCCGCTGAAAGAGGAGACACCTTCGAACCGTCTCGGAAAACACTGACAGATTTCAATCCCAACTTCCACGCTTGCCAATAAACCTTCTCAATCTCCTCTGGCTTCGTCTGCTCAGGAAGATTCACGGTTTTTGAGATTGAGCCACTCAGGAAAGGCTGAACAGCAGCCATCATCATAATATGACCCATATAGCTAATTGGATTGTCTCCCTGCGCACATTTGAACACGGGCAGATGTTCCTTATTGAATTTCTCCATACCCTGAAACGTGCCCCTCTCGTAAACATACTCGGAAATCTCAACGATGTCCTGCTCAGAATACCCCAACACCTTCAAAGCAGGCTCGACACAGCGATTGATAATCTTCATTGTCTCGCCATTGATGAGCTTCTTGTACTTCAGCAGAGCAAAATCAGGCTCGATACCCGTCGTATCGCAGTCCATGAAAAACGAAGTGGTGCCAGTTGGTGCAAGCAAAGTCACCTGAGCATTGCGAAACGATTTGCTGCCGAGCACTTCTTTCCAGAGCGCATCCGCTTCCACAAAGAAATCGTCGTAAGAAGTTTTCTCTTCACGAGCAAGACGCTTGTCATTTTCGGCTTTGTGAAGCTTCATCACTTCGCGAAAGGATTTGGCATTCTTACCATATTGTTCGAATGAACCCAAATTCTTCTTTCTCGCCAGCATGGAAGAAACAAGAAATGCTTTACTGGTCATTAAACTGGTGATACCGGCTGCTACATGATAGGCAAGCTCGGACTCATAAGGAACACCCATCGTCATCAACAAGGCTCCGAGATTCGTATAGCCCAAACCAAGCGGCCTGAACCTGTGGCTGTTCTCCGCAACCTTCTTGGTGGGATAACAAGCCCTGTCTACCAGAATATCCTGAGCCGTTATGAAAACTTCAATCGCTTTCTTGAATGCTTCAACATTAAAAGTGCGCTCGTTCTCATGCCAAAAACGCAATAGATTGATACTGGCAAGATTACATGCTGAGTTGTTAAGGAAACAGAATTCGCTGCAAGGATTCGTGACAAAAATGATTCCACTTGCCTTACAGGTATTCCACTTGTTGAAGGTATCGTGAAACTGGATACCAGGGTCTCCACAGAAATGAGCCGCCTTCGCTATTCGAGAAAGAATTTCCTTCGCCTTGAAGGTATCCATCACTCGACCCGTCGTTACGGCTTTCGTATCCCACTCAGAATCGTTTTCATAAGCCAGCATGAAATCGTCTCTGACCCGAATACTGAAATTCGAGTTCTGATACATCACAGTTCGATAAGCATCTCCCTCTATGCCGCCTGTGTATCCTTCCCGAATCAAAGCATGGGCCTTCTTCTCTTCGAGCATCTTGGCATCAATAAACTCAAGAATGTCAGGATGGTCTGCATTCAAGGCTTTGAGTGCAGCAGCCCGCCGAGTTTTACCACCTGACCGAACTACTCCTCCAATCTGGTCTGAGATGCACATGAAGGAGAGTGGCCCGCTTGCGAACCCTCCTCCAGAAATCCTTTCTTTGCTGGAACGAAGCGTACTGTAGTTGACACCAATGCCGGAACCGTATTTGTAGAGCATGGCCTCTGCTGTTGACAGAGCCATAATGCTGTCCATCGTGTCATCAAGAGAGAGGATGAAACAATTGTGAATTCGAAAATTGTTACTTAAATATTCACCACTTTTTGTCTGAATATCATAGACATCGTGAACTCCCAAATATTCAATATACTCGACAGTAAGTGATTTAGAATTCTTACATTCAAATCCTTTGAGTTCTAACTTTTCTTTCACCTTGATATTCTTAACTTCATCAAGAAAACCAATTATTTCAGCAAATCTTCGTCTATCCCCCAATGTGTTGATTGAAAGAGAAAAAACATTATGCCTGTCTTTTCTCTTATCTATTTTGGTTCTCACTCTGCTAAATATACCCATACTTGCCAGAAGGGAGGAAAGACCTCTGATAACTTTCTCAGAAATCATATCGCAAGCTATATGATGATTGTTTTTAGAGCCAGTTACGTAGCCTTCAGCTTGAAAAATACTTCTCAGATAGGCTATCTTTTCTTCTTTTATGCCAGACTGAATTTTTTCTGGAACTTGCATCTTTATGCCACGTTCCAAAAGATTCCACTTTTCGACAAAAGGACGAAGCACATTCCCATATAATCTGATTCTTTTACAAGAAAGAAGGTCGTTTTTAAGCTTTTGTTCTCTAACATGATAATGGACATTCGGGAAAACTTTTTTGATTTTGTCCATTACCCATTCAAATTCAGCAGGAATAACAGTGATGGCTTCAATAGTCAAAGACTTATTGCTGTTTGTTTTATATTGTCCAACAAATCCATCAGATTGTAACCAGCCAGCCAAAGCTGCTTCCGCAATTGCTTTTTCATTACACTTTCCAGAAGAAGCCACATCCGTTCGAATCCAACGCAACCTATCACCACGCTTTATTTCATCCAATCTCACAAATTTACCACTACCATTACTCCCTCCTGTTTGTCTCCAAACAAGATGGTCAGCAGTTGCATCAAGAAAGTGACCTGATTTCGTCATAATTCTATAAACAGGTTTCTTACCATTTTTCTTTGTAGCTACAACTTTCGTCACACCAGATGCGTCAAAAACAGTCAAACCTACCATATTGTTCTCTGCAATCTCCCCAATTTTCATATTTCCTACAGGAGTAACAACAGAAGACCAATAAGGTTGACAAGCTGAGACTTGGGGGTGTAAAAGCGTGTCTGTCGCTTTTACGACTCTCTTTTTCTCGAAATCGTAGACGTAAAAATTTCTCGACCTTTCATCCTTGATTCCATAAACCTGATTCAAACCCACATTGAAAAGCACGGGGCTGTTGAAGACACCATACTGATGCAAGCAAAGCCATGTCAGTTCGCGATAAAAGCACTCGGCCTCTTCTTTATCGGCGAAATAGCCATCTGCAATGCCCCAATCTGTTATCGTTCGCGAAACTCTGAAGATAAGCTGCTTGACGCTGCTCTCTCTCTTCTCTCCCCCGTAGAAGTATTTTGACGCCACTATTTGAACCGCTTGGTCGCTCCAGAAGGAAGGAGCTTCCACTACGTTCTCATAGATGGTCTTTCCCTCGGCGTTCTTGAGATGGATATTACGGCTCGTCCACTCGACGGTGGAAAAGGGGTCGGTACTTTCACAAAAGTAGGGATGAAATTTCATACTTTTCCTCCTGTGGACAGGACGCTTATTGTTCTTTTTCATCGACATGCAACAGCCTCATAATCTCATCCATATTTTCCTGAACGATTTTCAGGTCGCCGAAGGTCATCCCTGTTGCTTTTCTATACATCCACTGTTCCTGCTTCTTGTTGAAGAATGCACGTCGCTTCTCAAGGACGGGAGTTTTTGCATTCGCCCACTTGATGACCATGAGGTCGGTTCGATTCGTATCGTTCTGCGATTCCCGATGAAGCATCTTGAGAACAGTATGCTCGTAAAGCTCGGCTTTCGGATTGAAACTCTTTGCCATCATGTTGTCTCCATCAAGAGAGATTTATCCTGCGTTTCTCAGCCGCTTCCTTGGCCTTCATCTCTTTCTTCTCCGCTGCCCGCTGCTTCGTTCGCCGAAGAGCCTTCCGCTTCCACTCTCTCCGCTTTGCCTGCCTCTTCTTCTCGTTGATTTCTGCTTTCGCTTGCATCTGGTCTTTCACAAGATTGCCCTGCATCTTGACATCGTTGTACGCGCTCTCAAGAGCATTGGGGCCAGTGCCAAATGGACGCATCTCCTCGACGCCATAGTTCTCTGCCAAGTCAGCCTTCATGTCGGCTCTGCGCTGCTGTTTGTCCTTGCTTTTGATTTTCGCCTGAGTGTTGCGAACGATGAAACAAGGAGGAGAAATCAACCGCTCAACATCGGTCGAACCGCAGGACTCACAAGATATTGTAGGTTGCTCTTTGATGCTATGGAAGATTTGGGTGACGTGCTGACAATTTCGGCAAGAGTATTCGTAAGTAGGCATCAGCCATTCACTCCCAATCTCATAACAGTTCGCTACGGTAGGAACTGGAGGTAGGAAGCCACAATCCTGTCGGCAATGCAATCGCCACTATACGTTTTTTTCTGTCTTCGGGACTTGAGTTCCTTGACAAAATCGGCAGGAGATACATAGTCGTTACTGTTAATTTCATCTGCTATTGTTTCACCAAGCACCCAAGAAGCTAACAAGAAACGGAACCATGTGTCCCGTTGCTCTTCCGACGCTATATTATACACGAACGTCTCAGGGCTTATACCGCATTTCTGGTACTTTTGGAAAAAATCTTTGAGATGATTAGTAAGTTCATCATAAGCCCTGTCCAGCTTCGATGTCGTGAAGCCAAACTCCTTCTTCATCTTGGAGCGCGTGGACAAATATGCTCTCCTCCAACTACTCATCTTGCTCTTTAGCTGCCTTTTCTCTTCCTCCTGCATTATCTTGATGATTTCGCTCTTCTCCCAATCGGGGTCTTTCTTCAGCCGGTCTTCCACCCTCTCTCTTCTTCTCTCCAACTCTCGCTGATGCGATTTAGTCCATGCACGAAAGTTTACCTTGTCCTGAATGATTTCGAACATCTTATCAAACGGAAAATCTCCACTGACGGAACCCAGGTAATGCTGAATATCGCTCACGCATTCCTTGAACTTCTTCACCATCTCTGTATCGTAGGTCTCCGTAACACTCTTTTCGAAGAATTCTTTTTCCTCCCCATAGGGAACCTGTTTGATAAAGCGTTCGCCGTGCCGTCCTCCCTTCGTCCTGAGCCAGTCAATCAAGTTATTCTCAAAAATCCTCATAATCAGATTCTTGAAATGATTCATGTCGAGAATCTCTGGATTGTCCCTCTTAATATGAAACGGCCAATTCTTACCTTTGGTCAGCCATTCCTCGGCAATCTGGTCTTTGGCATAGTTCATGCCTTCTTCCATCATCAGGTCGCCAAGATTAGCTTTGTATTTGGCTATGCTGTAAGCCATCCCATCCCATTTGCTTCCGTATTTTGTCTTGAACTTATCAAGATTGCGAATGTTCTCCTTCCAGATTTCGACCGTCTTCTTGTCGTCTCCCTTCTTAGGGGCTTCCTTGATGAACTCTTTGAAGGCATCGACGTAAGCTTCGATAATCTGGTTGACATAGACATCAAAACCTATTTTGATGGGAATCGCGGCAATGAGCCACTTGATGAAAGCAAATAGTCGCATCGTAATCCTCCGCGAGTAAGCTTGTCGCTCTTACTTATAAGAGGATGATAAAAGAATTATCAGAGCAGAATCTTCTCCCACTCCTTCGCCACGCGCTTGATGTTGAAATTCTGCTCGACATTCTTTCTGGCACCACGAATAAGCTCCATGCGGTAAGAAGCGTTATCCAGAAGAGCCTGAATCGCCTCTTCCCAAGCCTCCGGCGTGTTCTCCACAAGCAAACCATTTTGACTGTCAGAAATGGCTTCTTTATAAGGGGTTACATTAGAGGCAATCGTTGGAACCCCTGCTGCTGTGTATTCGACATATTTTATGGGCGACTTAGCGTGATTGAATTTCGTGTTCTTCAAAGGCGCGATAGCGACCTCTGCCCTGAATTGCTTTAGCAGGCGCACATAGGTCTCCAGATTCTCGAACTGCTGAAACTCCACACGATAATTCCACCACGGTTTGTTAGGGTCTTGAACACACTCCTGAACCACAGGCGGCAAGAAACCCATGATGACGAGATGCAAATCATCGTTCTTCTGCATGATGCGGTCAACGGCTTCAATACAGACGTTCCAATCGTCCGCATGAGTGTGACTGCCCTGCCAGAACAATCTCCTCCACTCATTCACGTAAGCGAACTTCTTGGCATCCTCTCCTTTTTGGATGATACGCCAGCCATCATCCAAGTCGATAGCGTTGGGCAGAACCACAGTCTTCTCAGGAAAACCAAGACGCTCCTTCAGCACTTCGCTCGGCGTTGTAATCATGTCGCATAAGCCAATGATTGCCATAGCCGCCTGCTGCTGGTCATCTCGGATAACCTCGTAAGCCGGATTATTAGGAGGAATGTTGAAAAGGTCATCGTCAATTTCGTAAACGATTTTCTTGCCCAAACGCTTGAGCTTTTCCAAGACGTAGAACTCGTCCCATCCGTAAAGCCGCTGCACTACGATTGTGTCATAGGCAAGAAGAATGTCATAAATGACCTTCACAGAGGCCACGTCAATATAGAACTTCTCGGCATCTATGTATCGAGCAGGCGTAATCATCCTCCAATAGCCGCAGCCGCTCTTGTCACTGACGAAAAGAACATTCCGCTTGTCTCTACACGTCTCGTCGCTCTGCCTGCCGATGATTTCGGCTGCCCGCTGGTGTATTTGCAGAGCCACCGGAATTGTATTGATACTCGTCAACAACCCCTTGCCTTCAATAAGCTCCTTCCAGATTCTATTCGCCACTTCCTTCACAAGCAAAAAATCATCCTTCTGCAAAAGCTCCTCGCTATCATTCCATTGCAGGCACACGACATCCGGCTTATTCTGATAGTTCGGAGCTACACGTGCTCCTGTCATAAATTTGACTACCGCATAAGGCAGAATTTCCTTCTTCATCTGCGGAGGTATCCGATTGATATTCATCTGCGTCGGAATTTCCCGTTTCATCTCAGTCATTTCTTTCATCGTTTATTCTCCTGAAGGTCTTGTCCCACTCGGCAATGCAAGCCGCGTATCCAAAACGACTCTGGTCTACCCATCTCCTCCACGATTGCCTGTAATCATCCGTCAAGTCTGGTAAATTGCAATGCAGGCTGCTGTAGGCATTGAGAAAATTGTCCTTGAAAACCGTTACCGCTTTCGGAAGATAACGTTGAATCTCCGCTATCTCAGGATTCCACATGGAAATCACAGGAACCCCGCAATGCAAAGCAAGACACGCACGGTTCGCACTCTTGAATAAAGCATGAAACGTGTCTATAAAGAAGAGCAACGCCACATCAGCTTCTCCAATGTCTTTGTCTATCCTTTCCCACTTCCACGGCCTCAAATCCACTTCCATTCCCTGATTGAGAAAATCCTTCTTTGCCAAATCCAAGTGAAAATCCATATCCGTAATCACAATGAGCTTCTTGAATATCTTTCTCAAGATGTCCTAATACTGCTTGGCAAACCGAACATTGTGGTAAGTGCCGAAGATGACGGCTGTCGAAAGAGACTCTCTCAGCCCGCAAATTGCATACTCCGGCGAGTATTCCAAAACATCCGGCGTAACAAGGACGGTCTTGTCTGGAAATTCGGATTGGATGTCAATCTGAAGCATCCTTGTGGATACTGTCACGACATCAGCGGCTTCGATGGCTTCCTTGAATCGCCCCGGTCGCGCCAATTCTGTGCTATCACAAACATCCACCACGGCTTTCGTGCCAGACGATATTACTTGATAAATAGGGATAGGATTGAAGACCTTCTGGAAAACTACTATGTCGTAGGATTGATTGGGGTCGTGCAATTCGCAATAATCAAGGCCACGAATCAAAGCAAAAGCCCGAAGCCCATTGCTGTATGCCCGCACATTCCTTCTGTTGCTTGGTTCTATTCCTACCTTCACAGCACTCGTTCCCATTTGAATCTTATCTTGTCCAAGCTGAAGGATTTCTTGCCTTCTCGCTTCTCCTGAAGCAGCTTGGCGTTCCAACTCGTGTCTCTATCCAGTCCCCTCGTCCCATAATGCACATAGCAGATAACTCTGATACCCTGCCAGAAAACGTACTTCATGCCGAACATGTTCTGTCTGCGCTCGTAAGTCAACGTATCGTCGTAGCCGTAGTGCCCGCAAAAATCCTCGTCATAACCACCCGCCTTGTGGAAATCAGATTTCGCCACAAGATGCACATTATGCGGACTGCGAAGTGGTTCCCCTTTCTCAGACACCCGCGCAAAGTGATAACAGTTTCCTATCCTCCAGTTTCCAGCCAACATCTTCTTTGTGTTCTGTTCATCCACTACATGGTCTATCTGTCCGTGAAAACACCATTCCGTTTCAGCCACCTGAAAGCCCAAGTTCGCCGCGCCCGGTTGGTTCCAAGGAATATCATCGAGAATGCGATACGCCTTGATGTCAAAAGTGGGCGCGGGCAACTCCTTCAGGATGTCTCCAATCGGCTGTTCGGAATGGTCATCCAAAATGACTATCTTGATTTGCTTTCTTATTTCCTCGGCAAACCCCAACCACATTTCGTATTGCAGTCGAAACATCTGCGGTTGGTTGTAGTAAGGAAAGAGATAGCTTATCACTTCAAATGTGCTCCCATAATCACAAAATAGCGTCTAAATTCGTCCTGCTCCATGATGTTGTATTCCAGCTTCTCTTTCCAAGCCATGTACGGAAAACTCAATTGGTCTCGCCTGCTACCCTGCTGCAATTCTTTCCACCATGTCTCCATTGCCTGAGCTACATGCGGTTTGTTGTGCCTGCGAATCATTACTCCACACTGGCAGAGACCATTCCTTCGTGGGAAACCCTCCTTCTGATACTTCTCCATCTGTCTGGACATCACCTTTGGATTATCTTTCAAGAGCTTCAAGCAGGCTTGATGTTCATCATAGACACATCGTCTTTCCTTATGCCGAACCATCATAATATCCTTGTCGGCCAAGTGTCTGGCAATCAATTCAGCGACATTGCCGACAACCATGATATTGGCATCCACATAAACACTGTATTCGTATTGCGGAAAATACTTGTGCGGAAGAATCTTCGGATGGCGCGAAGTCCGATGAGGGTCATTGTTCATTACGGGAAGATGAATAGGTTTGTATACGTCCGAACGAAAATCCTTCCGGTCGCTGAAGCACACATAATCAAAATCCATGTTCAGAAAACCGGGATTGGCAAGCTTGTCATAGCCTCCAATGTTGGCCGTGTAAACAACAATGATGTTCTTGCGGCTGGTCTTCTCCTTCTCTTCCCATCGAAACCTGTCAAACCGCGTATTCTTCTTGGAATACTCGAAATAACAGGATAATTCATGGTGTAGAAGCTGTCGTCCGCTTATCGAAAAAGGAAGATTTTCTTCATGTTGCTTTCTGCCATATCTTGCCGTTACCGCACTACCATACGAGCTATCCGCTTTCAAGATTATCTGGTAGGTAACACCCTTCTGAAGGTCTACTTCTATACGAAACTTGTGAAAAGCATTGTCCTTCATCAGGCTGACCGAATCTGCTACACTTTTCAACACAGTGCCATCAAGCTTCGCCACAGCCAATCTCATCGAGCCTCTATTCTTTCGCATGTAAGTCGCAAGATTCACAGCCACATAACGAAGATGCTCGGAAGTAGCTACGAAAACTTGGCTAATCGTCATGCCTCTGACTATCTCGCCGGTAATATTGACGGAATCGCCATAGACATTGACGACATTCAGATTCTTCTTCTCTGTCTCCGCGTCATAAACTTCCATCATTCGTGTTCTTTCAAAAAAAGACCCCAAATCCCTTGGGGTAGCTTATTATACCTTCATTGCAGATTGCTTGGAGAGAAAATTTCATATTGGTGATAATATTTTCAAGCATACATCCGAGAAACGAACTCGACCGCCTCATCGACATTGCACGTGTGAATCCTTCTGGCTCCAGTATCCGACTCCGCTCTGAAACACTTGTAATCGTTGAAGAATATGATGTCTTCGAGTCTATCCTTGGCTTTTTTTGTGGTTTTTCTGCCCAAGACAAACATCAGTTCGTTTCTTGGCCCGTTGACAACACGAATCCAGCCATTGTCATAAGCCATGTCCTCGGCTGCCGCTTCGTCTTTCTTCCAGTCGCCAGTTAGGTCGAGATGCTTGCCAAATTCCTGCAAGGCGTACTCGCCGTGCATGAACTGTTGGACGTAGACAACCCGGCCCTTATCTGTAATCCAGGCCCCGTATTTGCTCTTGCTGAATTTGAAGCCACAAATCAGCTTGGCGAGAGTCACAAGTTGACGGGCTATCCGCAAACGATTCACTGGCTATTCTCCAACATCCTCTTCAAGTTCTTCAATGAGAGCGTCCAGAGATTCTTCCTCATCGCCAGGAACATACTCGATTTCGACCACGGCAGCTTTGCGGTATCTCCTGATGGCATCTTGGACTACTCGCTTGGCAATTCTGGATTCGTTCATATCTATTCCTTCCAAATAACACGTGTTAGAAATACAACGTAAATCCTCTTATGTAGACAGAGACTTGACCATCCGTACTGTTAATCCAGTAATAAATATAGCGGCTTCCTCCTGATTCCGTAGAAGGCATTTTCACCATCGTAGCTCCTCTCGTGCTCTGACCGTAATTTGAATAACCAAGTGCCTGTGTGTTTGTTCCATCAAAGCCAATATAACTTGTTGCACCGCCTCCTGTAACCCAAGATGTCCACATCATGTAACTTCCCACACTGGCAATCGGTGGCAGATAATTGGAAACATCTATAGAAGTATACGAACCCGCCGTTCCCCCTACCAAAACTCCAAAATAAGAATTGTTAAAAACCTCTCCATTATACTGAACGAAAGCTATGAAATTGCTACTGGCGTCATTGTAACGAGCACTCACCAGACGTTTCTTTGTGTATCCGCTTGGCATCGTAGGGCTGGTGCTGGAAACTGAAAACAGTCCTGCAACTGTATCTGTCGTGGGATTGTAAATCAGATAAAGATAATACCACGTTGATGAAGCTTCCGAGCCTGTATCCAATCCATTAGCTCCACTTGCTGTAATGTCTACCGTAATCGGAGATGAAACCTCCATGATAACCGAGCCATCGTCAGCACCCACGAGACCCGAATTGATGTCTACTTGATAAGTCGGATTGCTGGCATTCGACTTGATTTCCAAATCTTGCACCAGCTTCTGCGTTGTAACCGAAGCAAGCTGGTCAGCAGTTATTTGAGTTACCATTAGCTCTCTCCTTCTTCGTCGTCAAGTTCTTAGCCTTCGCCTTAATCTGCTCCACGCTGGCACTCACTTGCTTCTTCGCCTTCTCTGGAGTGCCATATACCTTCTTTGCAATCACCTGTGTCATGTTATCTGCTCCATTTCCTGTATTTGATTATCTCCGAATGAGGATGCCCATCCTTCCAGACCAGATGCTCTCGACAATCGGCACAGAGCCAATAGATATGCTGATAAAAATATTGAGGTTCATACAACGCAAACTCTTTGCAGCAACGAACACAATACTCTCTTTTTCTACCTCCCATCGTTCGCATCTACACATCCCACACACGCTCCTGTTTTACTTAAGAACCACTTTTTTTCTTTTTCCGGTCAGGTCTTCCATCTTCCTGTCCGAGATGATAATCTGGTCTATCTCAAACATATTTCCCTGTCCGCTCGGTGCAGGCTCGTCAATTCGATGAGCGAAAATCGTAGTCGCAAGCCATGTGCTGTCGAATTTTCCATTCTCATCGGCAGTTGTATAGACAGAACTTGGCCTTTCGAAGTCCTGAGTCGAAAAACCCCAATTGGGCGGCAATCTGTTGACCTTCAGCTTTCCTTTCAGAATCCGATTCGCTTTCTGAAGAAGCCGCTTCGGGTCAATAATGGAATTCTTCTCAAGCTTCAAGTAGGAAAGAACCTGCTTTGCCAATCGTAAAAGCTTTCTTGCAAGCTTGACATTGTTCATTTGCTCTTTCCTCAAGGCTTCTTCATGTCCTGTTCTATTTGAGCCATCAACTGCCGGAAACCTCTGTTCAAATCCAAGATTTCCTTCAACCGCCGCCTATCTATCTTGCCAAGAGTCACCTGCCTCGTGACATAAGCGAACAAGCTACTCTCCGCTGTCCGAAGATTATCGAAAAGCTCGTTCAGCTTGCCGTCCATCTATCATTGCTGTTGCTGTTTCGGAGACTTCTTGACTACGCGGTCGCGCTTCAGCTTACGACCTCGCATGTACTTCGTGAAACACTTCTTCGCTTGGTCTGCCATTTTTCAAACCTCCTTAAAAGGTTTCATTTACAGAGTTAATTCAAAACCTTGCACATAAACATGACATCGAATGTTTGACGATGAATTGCGATAATAAAAGTCCGGGTCAGACGCATCTCGAACAGGCAATGCGCTTTGAGTCGCATTATAGAAAAGCGTAGTGGTGGCGGGAGGGCCAGCATAATCCAACTGAAAACTATAACACAAGAAAAATGGATGTGAACCATCCCAACCAACACTGGATGATTGAACAGAAGCATCACTGCTATTAGGAAGAGAAGCCAAATGCAAAAAACTTCTGGCTGCCTTACTCGTGGGAACATAATTGTCCAAATTGATATTTGTCCAACCCGTAGCACTACCGTTGAACAAAGCAACTTGCGTCCCGTTGTATGATACAACATAGTTGTTCTGAATGAAATTCAGCAAATCTGAACTATTGTCGTTCCTCACTGCACCAATCAATCTCTTTTTCGTATATCCCGAAGGCAACGTAGGCGAAGTCGATGATGTCGAGAACAAACCTGCCGTCGTGTCTGTCGCGGGATTGTAAATCAACCAAATGTAATACCAAGTGTTTGCAGCTTCGCTACCCGTATCCAGACCGTTTGCTCCTGATGCCGTAATGTCCACAGTAATAGGAATATCGACACCCATCAGCATGGTTCCATCATCAGCACCAACAATGCAAGAATTGATGTCTACCTGATACGTGGGATTACTTGAGTTGGAAACAATCTCCAGAAGCTCCAACTTTCTCATCGTCATCCACGTATGAAATTGACTGGCTTTAAGCTCATGCACCATTTTCTTTCTCCTATGAGGCTACATCCTTCCTCAAATCGAGAATCATCTCATTCAGGGTGGAAGAACTTCCAATCACTTTTCTCCATCTCAAAACAAAAGCCGACTTCTTCGACCCCCAAATCCGCTCCGCAAAATCCTTCACGTCAAAATCCACAACCACCTTCCCGTTCCTTCCCACAACGTCCTTCAAAGTCCGGCCCAATCCCCTGCCAGACAAGAATTGCATGACAATGCGCGGGTCAATGTAAGCTCCAATCGTTGTGTCCACGCTCTTGTGGCTCAACTTCTCTTGAGCTTTCTCGAAAACCCTCTCCAGTTCAGCCACAAGCTCATTCAGAAGCTCTTTTTTGAACTCTTCCTCTGCCAAGTCCTTCAGCTTCAGAATCTTCTTCAAAAGCCGCTTTTGAGCCTGCTTGAGACCCCTGTAGACCGCATTGGTGGCCTTCAACTCCCGAAAAGTCGTTGGGTCTATCTTCCCAAACCGTTTTTCAAAATACCGCTGAATCGTGTGATACGAGACCGGCTTTCCATTCTTCTTCACGAATATTGGCCTGTCAGCTTTGTCCACATCAGGAACCGTAATTATATCGCTGTGCTTGCTCATCTCCTGAACCATGTGCCAAAGCACCTTCGTCAACTTCGCGCTCTCTATCTTGGCGACATTGATTCCACCCTTCTTGCCCATGAATTCAATCGTCGCAAATCCTTTCCTGACATGTAAATCCAACTGCCTCAAAAGCATGGTGCTGGTGCCGAACGTCCGCACCTGTTCGACTTCGCCATCCTGCTTCTTGATGTTAATCTTATTCTCTTTTCTGCCAGGACGTAAACCTGTTTCTATCGTGATAGCCGCAATGGTCGCACAAAGCTTCGTCGTTTCATTGCCATTCTCAATATCCGCATAGACATCTCGAACAATCTGGTTCCAGTTCTCCACGGCATCGGAAATCTGAGCCGCCTTCGTCATCACGCTCTTCCGCAAATCCTTGCTTTCCTCGTTCAATCTTCTCCACCACTTGCTCAATACTTTGCCTGCATCCACTTCAACCTGCAAGCCCGCAGGAAGAAACTTGAATAGCGGGTCTTCATATCCCAAGGACTGCAACGAAGCCCTGTTAAAGGTCTCCGTGGCGTTTTCCTTGGCATATTTCTGAGCAGCCGCATAATCCAGCTTGCCCACCGCTATCGGAAAGATGAGCTTCACCCATGCGTCATTCACACGGGATTTGTCCACCTTTCCCGTAACCTTCGCCGAACCTGCAATGTGGTTGACCAATCTCGTTATCTCAGGAACCTGCAATGCTTGGCTCAGAATGGCCTCGCGGAACTGCTTCCGCTTCTTTCCCTTCAAGTCCTCATAGTTCTGCCCGTCAAATTGTTTAACAACATTATTGTAAATCTTCTGCAAGGGGCTTTTCTTGTTGAAACAAGCCTGACGCATCCATGTATCCAGATTCGCCAGATACTCGTTGACGAGCTTGACATCCACTTCCTTGCGCTCGTTGGCCTCCTGCAAGAGCGAATCCATCGTGCTCTCAAGATTAGCGAATGCTTGGGCTAACCTTCTCATCCGATGTCATCCTCCACCTGCTCTTCAATCTCGTTCAAACCGCCGTTACCGGGAATATGCTCAATTTCGACAACAGCCTGCGCCAACTTCTTCTTCCTGCGTGGGCCTCTTGGAAGGGTTTGTTTGGCAAATTCCTGTGCGTCAAATTTCACTATGATTTTACCACCGTAGCCAATCAAATCCTCCAACCCGCGCTGAAGACCCGCACCGGACAGATAACCCATCACCACTGTCGGATTCACATAACGGTCAACCACCGTGCGGAATTTCTTCCTGTTGATTTCCTGTTCGTCTTCAGTTTCCTCTTCGTCTCCTAAAGCCTCTTTGTGACTCAAAGTCTTCGCAGCCTCAGTAAATGCCGTCTTCAAAGCACCGACCACCTGATTGATTATAGCCTCCTCATAAGCAGGAAGACTCGCAAGCTTGACTCTCTTTATCCTCCTCATCAGGTTCTTCTGCTGTTCTTTCAAGGAATCGTAAACTTCCTGAGTGGCTTTCAACTTCCTGAATGTGGTTGCCGTAGCCGCTCTGCCGAACGTTTTCTTGAAATACTCCCAAACCTGATGATAGGTAATTTCCACTCCCCTGTCCGTGAAAAAGTTGTCCATCTCATTCTTTGGAGGCTCAATTTCGTCTGTCGCTTTCTTGGTCACTCTGGTCATGCGTTGAACCATCTTCCAGAGAACTTTGGTCAATTTGCTATTGCTAATTGTAGCAACATTGATGACACCTTTTTTGCCCCTGAATTTGATTGTCGCAAAACCTTTTCGAACATGAGTAACAAGATGCTTCATCAGCATTGTCACCACTCCGAAGGTTTCCAGCTTGTCCAGCTTGCCATCCACTTCTACAACAATACCATTGCCGAATCTGCCCGGCCTCAAACCTGTATGAATGATGACAGCAACAATACAGGCAATCAAACCAAGCTTGTTGTCGCCGCCTTGTGTGCAATCAGACCATACCTGCTTTACCGTCTCGTTCCAATGCTCGATAATCCACTTCATCTGCTCCGCTGACGCCATCGCATCCACGCGAAGCTCTTCCCCTTGACCCCTAAATCTATTGTGGTAAGTCAATAGTTCGCCACTACTGGCATCCAGCGTAATCCTGAGAGGCTTAGCCGGTAAAAACTCAAAGAACTCTCTGGCATAGCCCCTTTCCAGCATGGGAGCCTGCTCTCGTATCTTCTCGCGCCTCTCGAACGCTCTATCAGCATATTCATTGCCCCACTTTTGAGCTTCTCCCAAACCTTTGAAACCACCTACAGCGATGTCCTTAAACTTCCTCACCACATCACCGATGCGCTTGTTGTCTTTCTTGTAAAGTTTTGTAATGTATTTCCTTGCAATCTCTGCCGGAACAATCTCCTCGCCATATACATTGATGGTCTGGCCCTTTTTACGCATGTTATCAAGACGCTTCTGTTCTTTGATGTAAACCGTGGGTGCTCCGGCCAGATAAATCGCAAGTTCCATCAAATCAGAATCCGCTCTTATGGCCTTTGTGAGCCTTCTTTCCATTTCGGCCTTATCATACTCTTTCTTTTTGCCCTCAAATTGCTTCTTAACCTCGTTGTATACTTTCTGAAGTGCCGAGCCGCGCTTGAAAAGTGCTTTCCTCATCCACTCATCAACAACAGATACATACTCTTTGCGGTATTGCTTGTCATCCTGATAAAGCTGATTCGCTTCCGTGAGAATATCATCCAGCCTTTTGACGAACTCTTCATACTCGACAGAAACAATGTGACGCGCATAAACATAACGCTGTCCATTGATGTCAATCTCTGAAGCAATGACATCTCTGGCAATCCTCACAAGCTCTCGAATCAGATTATCCATTATTCGTTCCCTAACAAGTGTTCAACTCGATTACAAATCTTCTATTACGAACCTTGCTTTTTGCCTTCTCAAGAATTTCACTGTCTTCTCTATATCATTCGTGAATTTTTCCTTCGTCTTCGTGTTAATCAACTCGATAGCGGTTCCAAATTGGTCTTTAATCTTTTCGCCAACGACAAACTCAGTCCCGTTGGGCATAACAAACTTTGTCCCTTTTCTCATGTCATGGGTTCTTATGGGCAAGGGTCGATGACGAGCAGCCATCAACTCCCTCGCCGTCGCTATCAAAGAAGCCATTTCGCGCTTCCTGAGCTTGCCGACGAAATCAATTGCTCCCTTGATAACCGCTTCCAACTTCTCTGGAATCGCTTCAAGTACATTGACTTTCTGCATGGCTGTAACCACTACTTTGAATTTTCCTCGTTTGCCCGACACAATATCAATCTTGTAAGGGCTTTCATAACCATTGCGGCCTTGGGGTTTGGTGCGCATAACAATCGTTATCCCTTTGTCACCGCTCATTGCATTCCAAACAAAAAATCCGGTTACTCCCTTGTAGCGTTTGAATTTCCTTTCAAGGTCGTCAACAACATCCATTACGGAAGTCTCACCAATCTCCACCCGCTGCATCGCTTCAAGATGGTCTAAGATGCCATCGAATTTCTTGCCCGTGTTACGCCAGTCCATTTCCTTTTCCCAATAGACAGCAGGCAGAAAACCAGTAAAAATCAACAACGCAATCTGATGGCCCGCTTGGTCAGCCAATACTCCAAGAGTGCCTTCCTCGAATTCTGAACCGCCTCTGGCCTTGAAAAGCGGCTGCCCTTTTAACTCCTTGGCAAGCCCAACCGCACTCTTTCCCTTGAGAAAGGTCTTATCAGGACGGGCTGCCATCAATTCTCTGGCTACCTGAATCAGTTCAGCAACAATTCTCTTCATGGCTTATTCCTCTGCTAACTGTATGATGTCAATAGCCGCTTTCTGAGCTTTCGATAACGTCTTACGCGATTGTGATTTCAGCCTCTTGAGAAGCATCATCATTTGACCAAGCTCTTCCTGCACGTCGCTAATTTGCCGCGAAAGCTTCGGGTCTGGCTCACCTACAAAAGCTCCCACGGAAAACTGAATCACCAATTTGTGCATCCGCTCATATAAGTCGTCTATCTCAACATCCACGATGTCTTTGTACGACCTCAAAGCAGACCGGAGCTTGTCAACGCTGACACTCTCAGCCGCGATTTCTCTGGCTATCTTCACAAGTTCTTGAGCAACTTTTCTGTTCATTTCAATTCACCTGTCAAGAAAGTTTTCAGCCGTTTTTTCCACTTCTTCCCAAGTCTTTATGCCGCCTTTCGAAGCTTCCGGTGTCCCGTAGGATTCATCTCCTACAGCAACAGAAAACTCATTCTCGTTCAAATCCCACTTGATATTAAGAAAGTTGTCGCCATCTCCCATTATTGCGCCCATCTCTCCTCTACGCATCGAAAGAGCAGGCCTTCCCTTCATCCTCAAATCTCTTGACAACTGACGCACTCTTTGCTCGAAAAAAGATGAAGGCTTCGCATTCTCTTTCAACAAGAACTTGAGCACATCCTCAGGGTCGGAGTAATAACCAAGCACACTTCTGGCTATCTTCAGAATTTCTCGCGCTGCCTGTTTGGGCCTCATTCCTCTTCTCCTTCATGCTGCTCGGCGGCTGCATCCATAAAAGCCTCATTCAAACTGCCGCTGCCCGTGCTGTCCGCATAATTGCCAAGCCGCTGCTTCAGGAATTTCTCCAAGTCAGGAATATCTTTGTTAGGCGTTACGAAAAATTCGTCCCAATCGCCATCCCAAATGCCAACTCCCTCTCCCCGAAGCGTCATCAGTACAAGAAAAGGCCCTTTAGCATCAAACAATGTGTCGTCATCAGAATCATTTTTCATCCGATGGCGATTCCTGCCAACCCACTGCTGCAAAGCCCTCTTCAAATCACGCTCGAACTTCCGAGCCTCGTTGATGACATTCCGGTCAGCCTCCATGCCCTTCCAGTCATCATACTCCATCGACTCGCCAGCCATCTCTACAAGCTGGTCGAGAGTATGCCTATCCAAAGCGATTTTCTCTCGACTCTTAAGCTCTCTGGCTATCTTGAGAAGCTCATTTGCTATTTCCGTCGTTTTCATGCGCGACCCTCTTTCTTGACTTGTGCATTCTTTCCAGAGCCGTTCTTATCTTTTCACGAAGCGTTTCCGTGGCCTGAAACATCTCTTCCTGCAAAAGCTTATTCTTGAGGTTCATATCCATTTCAGAATTCCTGTCTGATTTCCTCAAACCTCGCCTTGGCCTCGTCATAGGTATCGAAAACTTCCTCCTCAATCACCGTCCACATATCATCCTCAAGCTGATAGACCTCTACCTCGTAACCATCCTCTTCCGGCTCAATAACGACCTTCAGGTTGTCATCACCATAGGCCACTTCCAGATAATCCTCCTCACCCTCCTCGCTCGGAAACTGGTCAGATTGAGGACATTGAGGAGTACCGGAAAACGGGCCAGTGCCATCGGGAATCCCCGGCCCAAGAATACTTCCCGCAATCTTCAGAAGCTCCTTCGCAACCTCTACCCTGTCCATGATGCTCTCCTTCTTACGGGATGAATTGATTCAGACTACCGAAACGGGCATAGTACAGAATCTTCTTCGAAATGCCATAAATCGCCATCAGGTCGCTGCCATTCCAGTATTCCTTGGCGTCATCCACGCTGTCCGTGCTGTCGTTGGGAATGCCAATATCTGAAACGACATTATCCGCAGCAGCCGTGGAATCAATATTCGGCACACGCTTTGGAAAAGCGTTCTTTGGGTCGTAAAGAGCGTTGTAATCATACTTCGCCATGTTCCGTTCCTCCTTCTCAAGTAATCATGTAAGCTTCACCACTTTTACTGTCATACCAGTAGCCGCCGAAAAGCTGACGCCGCGAATCTTTCCATTCCAAACCCTTCTTCTTTGCAAAGGCATTGATTTCATCCATCGTGCCTCTCGTTATTACCTTCAGCCGTGTTATAGGAGTGTCGTTCATCACATCGTCCATCGTCATGTGACGAAGCTCGTAAGTCTTCTCGGCAGCCAATGCTCTCGCCAGCTTCACAAGTTTGGCGGCAATGATTCTGTTATTCATCGCTTGCTCTCCTTGACAATTCAGCGTAACGCCTTTGCCATCTTCTCAAGGTCTTCGAGGTCAACATTCATCCACTTGCTGTCTCTCGATGGCCCTGATAACTTGATTCTGATAAGCGCGTATTCGCTGGTCTCAAGGTCTTTCTTGTTATCCTTGATGAAATCAAGAATAGACCTCTTGACCTGAGCCGTTTCCGCACTCACCAAACCCCTTGCCAATTTTACAAGCTCTCTGGCTACCTCTTTGTCACGCACTGTAACTCTCCTTATTCCTTCTTTTCTTCTGCCGCTGCTGCGGGAGCTTCTTCCGTCTTGGGAGCTTCCTCGACTTTCTTCTCTTCCGCTGGTGCTTCGACAGCAGGCTTGGCTTCCGGCTCGGCTTTCTTTTCCTCAACCTTGCCACAACCCACAAACATCGCCATTGCAAAAACAGCAATCAGAACCCAAAACATTCTACGCATTTTCTTCCTCCTAACTGATGTCGATGTCTCTCAAAATCATCACGTCATCCGAGAGATAGTCCCACGAGTGAAGATTGAACTCCTGACTTTCCACTTCAATCATCTCGTCCAACCTTTCAGCCACCTTCTCCACATCATCCTTGTTGACCTTGCCGGAAAGTTTCTTGGCTTCGCTCAACATATCCTTCTGAAGCTCGTCCAGACGCTTCTTCATCTTGTTGAATGTCTGAAAGAGACCCTGCTGAAACTTGCGCATTGTAGCCTTGTCCTGAGCCTCCAGAGCTATTTTACCGGCTATCTTCAGTTCGTCCATTATCTGAAATCCTCAAGACTCACAGTGGCCGCTTCCGGCAAGCCTGCATCCACTTTTCCAAGCACCTTATTTTCGTCCAGATTCAAACCGAAAATCTTTCCAAACTCCAACAACCCTCTTGGCCCTTCTCCCCGATAACCCCAAGATAAACCCTCAAATGTGTGTCCCGGCCTTTTAACTTCGCCAGCCCGACTAAAAGTGCAAAACAAATTCCATTTCATTTTTTGCGCGTCGTAATCATATACTGTGCTGGCTACTTCATAACCAGCATTTTTTATCGCTTTGGCATTCTCGATGCTCACGCGGGTTGGCCCTTCTTTCTTCAGACGCAAAGGCTTCATCACCGTGAAAATGTCTTTACCTGCACCAAGACATTCTCTCGCTATTCTTCGAGCAATCTTCGCTTCATCCATGTTACTTCTCCAGTTGCTCGTCTAATTCCTTCCAATCGAACTCCAGCGTGATTTCGAAATCGTCATGCACGACCATTTTCTTCAAACCTGCACCCTTGGCCTTCTTAAGCGCACGGTGGGCACTTAGAAGGACATCCGCAAACTTCTGAGCTTCTATCCTGTTGATGTGCAAGAAGATTCGCGACTCCAAATCCGCTACATCCGTCCCCGCTACCGACACACCAAAGGATTTGAATATCCTCATCGCTTTTTTTGCCCACTCATCAGCATGATTCGTCCGAGCATTGTAAAGCTCATCAGAAATCCCAACAAGACTCCTTGCAATCCTCGCCAGTTCAAGAGCTACTTTTTTCCGGCTCATTTCTGCTCCTCCTCTTCCGCAAGCAAAAATACTTTCGGTTTGATTTTAAGCTGATTGGCCGTCAATCGGCTCTTCTGAAGTTTGAGACAATATTTCACTATGTCTTCACGAGTATCTCTTGGAATCTCCACCTTGTATTCCCTTTCCACTTCATCCAACTGCCGATTGACATTTTTCTTCAAGTCTTCAGACTGCCTGAGCAACTTGATGAGCTTGTCCACAATTTGAACAAACTCGTAGCTGCGATAGCTGTACTTGTTGCTGGAAATCCAATTGGGCTGCACCGGCAGAATTCTGTCATTCGTGATATATCGCTTCAGAAAGTAGTCCCCCGGCAGAAATGAAAAGAACATGACCTGTATCCCGCCTGTAATCGGCATGTTCAACGCCAGAGACTTGCCTTTCTCGAACCAGATTGACCGCACTCCCTTGTCCACTCTGGTAAAATGCTTGTCCAGCTTCGCCATAGCCGCTTCGTGCTCTTCCTCAATGTTCGGATTTTCGCCGGGAAATATCTGGTCAGGCATTCCGAATCCTTGACCGAGAATCCCTCTGGCTATCCGAAGAAGCATGGCGGCTGTTCTTTTGTGGCTCATCTTACTCTCCTAAAAGTCAGATGTTTCTGTAACGCCTGCCAAATCCTCTGCCCATGCCCCTTCCTATACCGCGACCCATACCAAATCCTCTGCCCATACCACGCGGCCCAAGACCCATTCCCTGCTGAACCGCATTCTGGCGAGGAGTATTGCACGTTCCCATCCCACGTCCCGTCATCGGCCCTTGTCCTCTTGGCCCTGTTCCGTCAAAATTAGGCATGATAATCTCCTTTCTTAACCGTGTTCAATCTTCGTCAAGCCTGTAAACCAGCTTGGATGTAGTCGTGCCGCCAATTGTTTCGACAAGCTTGTAACCCTGATTCTCCAAGCGAGTTTTCATACGTTCGGCATCTCTGATGCTCTTTGAACTGTTCCAATCGACTTTAATCACTTTTTGGCTGCCTCTCGATGTCAATTCTTTCGCCAGCTTTATCAACTCATAAGCCAGTTTTTTATTGTCCATTTCCACTCCCCTTTTACTGGAACCGCTTGAGAATCTCTTCAAGCTCATCAGCAACGTGAGCAACATCCCCCACCAGACCCCAATTCTTCGGGTCTCTTTTCTGTTTCCTCTTGTGACTCTCCAAAAGCCGATGAAGCTTTTTCATAGATTCGTCCAATCGCGCCGAAGCCTTCTCATAAGCTTCTGGAGCCGTAAGCTCTCTGGCTATTCTAAGCAGTTCAAGAGCAACTTCCCTGTTCATTTCGCTTCCTTTCAGGTAATACGGCCCATGCTCCGTGTGCCCCCTCCAAGTAGCATCGTCTTTCACGTTCCCACGGGCATGTTTCGCTGGCTTGCTCCAACTGGCAGGCTTGAAAATGTCTCCCGTCGCCTTGTCCACAAACGCTACTACGGATTTTGAGCTTCCGTTGGCATCTTCCCTGAAAATCTTATGGAACCGGCTGCCCCGCTTGAAATCATACTTTGGCGGCTGCAAGTTCGGATAGTATTTTTTGAAGCTTTTCTCTGCTTGGTCAGTCAGGAAGTCGATGTATTTCTTCACTCCCTGCTCAACCTCATCCGCTGATTTGATGTCGAAAGGAGCCGCCATCTTTCTGATAAGCCGATGAAGGGCCTGCGCCGACCTGCTTCCCAACTCATTCAACTGGATTTTTCCACCTACCCACTCAGCCACTCCCTTGCCGCCTATCCAATTTCCATCCAGCCTCTTTCCATCCGTATCGAGTTTCTGGCCTGAAGCTGACTTCTGGTCGAGAAAGGCCCTGAGTACGGCTTTGTCTTTTACACCGAGCGTAATGGCTGTACGTCTCATCATTTTCCCCTCTACTTCATCGTTTTCAGGAATTTCTGCAACTCTGTTATGTTCTCTTGGAGTTTTGCCAAAAGAACGGACATATCACTCTCTGGAGGCCCCGGTTCTCCCACTCTATGCACTGGCGCAACCGCTGCCCATTCCTCCTCAAGGTCATCTATCAAATTATCCATCTTTTTCACTGTATCCATCGCGTCTTTGACATTACGAATTCGCTTAGCTGTCAATTCTCTGGCTATCCTGAGCAGTTCAGCAGCTATCTGCTTGTTCATTTTTCTCTCCTACGCCGATTCCTGTTCCAATTGCTCTTCCCAAATATTTTTCCATCTGGATTCAATCAGGTCAACTTCGTGCGCTGCGTTCCAAATCGCCTGCGCAACTCTGAAATGAGCCTGCGCCTCCTTTGATGTTCCGTAGTGTCTTTTCCAATCATTCGCCTCTTCCAGCTTGATATTAGCCAAGAACTGCAAAATCCTTGAGACGCTTCCTCCCTCGTTTACAACCAATCTTTCAACGTCTCTCTCTGTGACTCTGGCTGTCAACTCTCTGGCTATCTTCAGGAGTTCAGCAGCTACTTTTCTGTTCATCCCCTTACCTCCGAAGACGATTCTCGCTTCTTTCGTCAAGCCATCTTCCTTAGTCACGTAAACTGAAGCTCCAATGTCGCCCCCAAAGCCGCTCAGAACGACTCCTAAGCCTTCGGCTTTGTCTTCACGCTCTGGATGCCTAAAACTCTTCTCGGTGGCGTCTCCAAGCTTCTCCACAAACTCCGGCCAATCCTGCATCGGGCCTCCACCGTCACTGAGATAAGCCGGGTCGCCCAACCAGCACATTCCTGAATCAAAGCCAATCTCACCAACATATTCTTCGGGCATCTTTTGACCCTTAATCCAGAACTCTTCCTGCTCTATAGTATAGGCCGAATATAAAAGAATTGTGAAACCAGAGCCAGTTGTAATGTAAGAATGTTCTCTTATAGATACCCGCCTCCAGAACCGCCCAAGCCTTTACTATAAGGGGCCAAAATAGGCCATCCTGCTTTTCTGGAAAAATCAGCCTGCAATTCTCATCCTTCGGGGTATAATAGGTCATGGCTGAAGACCGATACAAAGTCCTCATCCGGCGCGTCCGAGCCTCCAAAGAATACCAAGACTGGATTCAACAAAATAAACACGTCGCATGTTATAAGTGTCATTCAACAAAGAGTTTGCATTTGCACCACATCGTTCCGCTCCATGTGACCATCAAGCATCTCGAAAAGATTCACGGAAGTTTCGAGGAAATCTTCCAACAGATGCTGGCGCGGCATCGAAGTGAGCACGAGGAAGGCATTACTCTGTGCGAGGATTGCCACAATCTGCTCCATGCTGGCAAAAAACTGAATATCAGAACTGAAACAGTCGAAGTCAATCTCTCGAACTGGATAGCCCTGCCGCGCAAGCTCAAAATCCCCTTCGCCCAAAGCACCAAGTCCAGCGAAGGCATCGGTCTCTTGGCTCTTCAGTCTCTCATGCTGCTCGGCTGGTACATCCTCAATGGCAAAATGGTCAGCAGAATCATCGAAATCCCTGCAAGCGAGGCCGGAAAACTCCTTGGCAAAAAATACAGCGGCTCAGCCAAATGGATAAAACGATTACATGAGGCTCTCAATGACCTGTCCAAATACGATGTGCTTGCTGGAGTACATCCGAAAGAGGATGTCTTCGAAGTTCACATAGACCCTGCCTATCTTGACTCTCTGAGCAACAATCCTTGGTTTTTGCCTCTGGAAAAAGTACCTGCCAAAAACATGCTGGCTCTCACCCTTCGACTTTTCCTAAGCTGGCAACGATGGCATCGTTACAACATCGGCTTGGAAAAGTTGGCACGAAATCACCTGAATGTGCAGGAAAAGCAACTAAGCAAGTTTGCCAAGAGGCTCGAAAAGGTATGCAAAATTACCCGAAGAACCCGCGTGAAGATTGCCGAAGGACAGGCCCGATTCCAACTCTATGACAAAAAGCCCGTGCCCATCCACACGCTCAGAGACACCTTGGAACATGCAATCATTGACGGGAGATAGAATCAGGCTGGCACTATCTTCTTGCCTCTCAGTTTGGCATCGTCCGTAAGCTGAAATGTCTTGCGGTCTGTCTCGGCAACAATACTGGCGTCCACCATGAACGAAAATAGCTCAGGATATTCACCGGAAATATCCATTGCCAGAGCCGATGTCTTGTCCGACGTGAAATACTTGCCTGCCGGAATCTTCTGCCCTCTCTGCCAGTTCTGATACTCTTCAACACTCATGCCACGATAGAGCTTCAAGAATCCCTGCTTCTTTTCCGGCAATTTTCCCGACCTGAAGTATTCTACCAAGTCGAAATAAGCTTTCTGCTCAGCCATGTCTTCAAAGAAATCGGCGTCTCCAAAAGAGAGCACGTCTTCAGGGTCGAACTTGTTGCCCTCAACAAAGAGCGTGAAGTCCGGCTCTCTGCGGCCCTTGAATTTGACCGACAGAGAAGGGTCTTTCATCACGTCCGTAAGGTAGCTATCTCGAAAATCAGGCTCCCGCAACGCAACTTCAAAAGCAAACGACTGGCCCGTTGCCGAGCAGAACTTCTTAAGCATTGTAGTAACTCGCCTTAGGACAGGCACTGCATGTTTCTTGTAATCCGTCCAGACTTCTTTCTTGATGTCCTTGATTTCCTCTTCTGGATGTTTCAGGCTGTACTGTGCGTGAACATAATCCACAAAATCATGGAGCACCCTCGTGAAGCCAAGAGTGCTGAAGTCCTTCTCCTTCAGAATCTCCCGTGACTTCTGGTTCATCTGCGTGGCTAATCTCTTGTAATCCGCAACGCTCTTCCCACTCTCAAACTGCTTCAGATAACCCAATGCGAGAGCTTCGAGTTGCTCTGCCTTTTGTTCATCCTCAACTCTTTTCAAACCCTCTTGGAATTTTCTCAACCAACCTGAACGAGTGTAGGGTTCCAGATTCTCTTCGTAGCTTCGCCAGATGGACTCACTCAACTCCTCGATTTGGTCATTGACAGCCTTTCTGAAACGACGATTCTCTATCGTGACAGAGCAGCCTGCCAAGAGGATTTCAGCCACTCGAAGTAGTTCTTGGGCAACTTTCAACTCTCGGCTTCCTTTTCCATCTTTTTCAAACGTGAATAATAATCCTTCGCTTCGGCCAAATGGTCGAGGGATATGCGCTTGGCAACTTCTTTATCTGGAATATGCTCCAATTCGACCTCGATACCCATCTTCAATTCCTTCGGGTCAGCATCTTTCTCTGTGAAACCTTTCTCGTTCGCAAAACCTCCCTTCAGAAAAGCCGCAAACTTTGAAGCCAGCACATAAGCCGCAGCTTCCAAAGCCGAGGTATCCCTGTCCTGAGATTCTGCCCAATCATGGAATTCCGCATCCGTCGGGTCAGGATTCTTGACAAGGAAATCCGCTACAAGATTTTCATCCTCTCCCAACTCTTTTGCCAGAATCCCTCTGGTAATTCGTGCTACGATTTGCTTTTCGTTCATGGCTCTATCCTTTCACGTAGTCCAACGCTTCTTCAACATCATCCGTTCTGATTCTCTTCATTGTATCATAGTTATCTCCGATGAACATCTTGAACTGGCCGGAGAATATCAAATCCTCAAGTGCTTCCTTGGCTTTGCGACTGGCATCCCTTGTCATTTCGAAATCCAATGCTTTTCCGGCTCCTCTCTCGAAAATCACTCGTATCCAACCATTGGCGAAAGCCGCCTCATAAGCCGCATCAGTGTCTAAGGAGGACTCGTCCTCATCGGGAAAGAATTTTTCCGCTGCTATTTCGATATGTCCAAACGGCCCTGAAACATACAGTGGCTTGCCCTTGTCTGTTATCCAAGCTCCATACCCCTTCGGTTTGAAAGCTAAAAGCAATCGGGCGATTCTAATGAGTTCTCTGGCTATCTTGAGCATCATCATGCCCTCTTGATGAACTCTATGGCTTCTTCTGGCTCTTCTGTGAAAACATCTCTTTTGAGCGTCACATTCCAGCCCGCAAATTTCTTGAAACCCCCAAAGAAAATCAAGTCTTCCAAGGCTTCTTTAGCTTTGCGCGTCGTATGCTTTGAGATGTCGAAGTTCAACTGCTTTCCGTCAAACATCACTCTTGCCCATCCACCTTCATAGGCAGCAGGATAAGGGTCTCCAATGAGGTAGACGTTCTCAGGCTTCTTCTTGCCCCAATAAGCCCAAGCCACATCAAAATGGCCTTGATAGGGCACAAAAAGAGGCTTCCCATCTGCTTTTATCCAAACTCCATAACCCCTCGGCTGGAAGGCAAGCAGGCAACGAGCGATTCTGAGAAGTTCTCTGGCTACACGAACATTGCTGGCTTTCTTTCCTTGTTCTCTAACCATCTTGTTATATTCAGACTTGGAAATGGGGTCGGCATTGTGAATGAACTTGAACAGGTCATACTGCACTACTTCCTTACCATTCACCAGCATCACAGGATACTTCCTCTTCTTGAGAATAGCTGGATTTCCGTCCAAGTCAAAATATTCCGTAGACTTCTCGGCCAAAATATCTCGAAGGAAAGCTGCCACTGTTTTAGCTCCTGTTGCCTTTTGCCACGCACCATTGTAAATCTGCTGTTGCTGCTGACGCACTTTTTTGAACTCATCCCATTCCTCAGGCGTCATATCCGAGCGACCTTCTTTCTTTGCTTTTGCACTAAGGCCTCTGCTGACCTCATAGAGTTTATGGGCTTTGGATTTGGCTTCCAACATCGGCTTCACATGAACCTGCAATTCTCCAATATGACCGTTCGGAAACTCGACGTTCATCATTATATCGCGATAACCTTCGGTCGTGGGATTGGCAAAACGATTCTTCGGCTTCTTCGCCAGCTTCATTCCCGACTTACGTAACTCTCCCATGACTTCGCCAATCTCATCAAAGCTATCGACTGCAATTGAAGCCCTGACGACATCCGTAAGCCGCGACCAATCACCACCATAGTCAGCCTCAACCTTCTCCTTGGCTCTTTCTTTTCCTTTCTTTGGAGCCGTAATGAGAACCCTACCCGGCTCATTCAAGTCAGGAAGACCTTTTGAAGCATCATAATGCTTCAGCCCAAGTTTCTTATCAAGACCTTGAGCCATATTGAGCCACTTCATCATGTGATTTTGTGCTTCATCGGCTTGCTGATAAAGCTCGTCTTCAGAATGAACTTTAGGCTGCTTTGCTTTGGCAGGAAGAGCCTCCTCTTCTTCCGTGAAAAGCTCCGCAACAGGCTCCTTCTTGCCCTCTTCTGGTTTGATTTTCTCCTTGACCTTCTCCTGAATTTTCTCTTTGACTTTCTGTTTGACCCTATGTTTTACATCTTCCGGTGCTTCTTTGGGAGCCTCCTCTGTCTGCTTGAACTTCGGCTTGATAGTCGTCGCAGGATGCTCTTTCTTGTATTCCTCCCATTCTTCCTTCGTCCACTGATAGGATTCCCAATCCTTCTGTTTGGGCTTTTCCTTTACCACAGCCTGAGCCAGCCTCAAAAGTTTCTTAGCTAAAACAATTCTATCCATGATTTACCTTCCAAACTTTTCAAGCACTTCTTTTTTTGCTTCGTCTTTTGTCAACTTTCTACGGTCAGATGCGTAATCATCTTCCAGTTCCAGCAGAAAGCGTGTTACTTTCCCCACTGTTGGCCCTGACTCGATGTCCAGAAGCTCCATTATCTCGTTGCCGTCCAGTATGGCCTTCTTCTTGACGGGAAGCGGCGATTCTCTTACTTCTTGTATCAATTCTCTTAACTCAGGAGCATAGTTTTCAGGAGGCAATTTCCCAAGCGCGTCGGCTTCAGCCAAATCCACAATGGCATCTACTGACTCATCGCCAACCTTGCGAATGAATCGTCTCAATATCTTCTGGATACGGCTTTCATTTCCTCTGGCTTTCGCAATTTCGTCATGGATACGATGAGGACGCATGTGATTTTCGACAAGCTTCCTCACCGTTTGTACCGTTGAGGCGTCAAACTTCAGCCTTCTCAAAATGGCTTCAGCTATTTCACCCGATACCTCCTCATGCCCTCTGAAGGTAATAGCATCTTCCACAATTTCCTGTGTATCCTTCTTTCCTACATCATGCAGAAGAGCAGCCATCTGTGCTTCCACTGTCGGCTTCGCATTCTTCAACACCATCATTGTGTGTTTGAACACTGAACCTTCCTTGTGATGCCGGACATCCTGCTGCACCTGTTGAAGTTCATCTATCTCAGGCATCACGTATTTGAGCAAACCTGTAACCTTCATCAGACGAATTGCTTTATCCAGCTTGCCAAGCTTCATAATCTTCTCAAGCTCTCCCATGATGCGCTCGGCTGAGACTATTTCGATACGCTTGGCATTGCGTCTGACTGTTTTGAGCACGTCCATAGGGATGTCCCATCCATACTTTGCCTGAAACCTTGTGAGACGAATCATCCGAAGTGGGTCATTCTCGAAAATCTTATCCAGCGAAACTTTTGGATGACCTCTCAGGATACCTTTTTTCAAGTCGGACTTGCTCACGCCTGTTAGGTCTTTGATTTCACCATCCGTCAAGTCTTTGATGAGCATGTTGACCGTGAAATCTCTTCTCTGGATGTCTTGTTCAAGAGTTCCGTACTCTGTCTGTCTCTGACGGCTTTCAGGGTCAGGATAGGATTCCGTCATCGTATCGGCGAACTCGATGACGGCACCTTTCGTCTTATAGGTTTTTCCTTGATAGTCGATGTCCTGCTTGAAAGTAATCTGCCAAATCGGATAACCAGCACCCAATTCACGCGGTCTGGAAACCGATTTCCCCAACTCATCTCGAATGAAATGCGTTAGTTTTTTTGCACCGTCCTTCATCTCCACTACAATGTCCAAATCCTTGGCCTCAAGTCCGAGGAACTCGTCGCGCACATAGCCGCCCACAGCATGAGCTTTATGAGCGAAAGCCGTGCCTTTGAGAAATTCCTTAAGGAACTTCTCGACTTCTCTCTCTGCACGAGTAGCAAGAAGAATCTTGGCTACTTTGATAAGCTCTTTAGCGACGTTCATTTCTACTCCAGCACCGCTTTGAAGAACTCCTTGACGGCTTTCTTCCACTTACCCTGACCTCTTTGCAGTTTGAGGTCTTTGAAAAAAATCATGCGTTTTCGCATTAAAGCAAGATACAGAAGAAGATTCCTCACTCCCTCTTCATCGCCTTCCTCAATATCAAACTGTTCAATCAACTCATTTTCACTCTGACTACTTGTTTGAGCAGACGCAAAAAACCCTGCAAGAGTCTTTTTCTCTTCATTGCTCAGGGGTCTACCAAGCTTATCCTCTAACCATTCTATCCCTCGCCTAAATGACTCAACGGTATCCGCTAAGTCTGTATAGAATTCAATGTCGTCCAGAGAATGAAAAGCATCCGGCGTAATGCCTTGCCTTTTCAATCTCCTCACAAGTTTTTGCGCTTCGGGTGTCTTCACCCTCATCAGCTTCTGTCTGACTTCGGGGGTCTTGATTTTTTTCGACGGCTCACCCGGTATTGTCTTTGTTTCCAATGCAATTTTCATAAAGGCTTGCGCAAAATGAAGTAATTCATGGCGCAATATCTGTTTCAAATCCTCCAACGTCGAAGAAAGCTCATCAATCTTCAAAGGAATGCTCACATGGATGATATTCTTCTGAGGATTATAATTAGCCGCTCCAGAACGCAAATCTCCGTTCACAAGCTCCACCGTCAAGGGGTCAAACCAATTCATTGCTATTTGGTATTTCGGGCCATTCTTGATAGTATCAAAATATCTCCATGCCTTGAAATTCAATGAGAACTTTCTTTTGACTCTTGACCATTGCCGAATCTTTGGTTTCCTCTTGGATTGACGCAAATATGACATCCATTCTTTTATTTCTTCTTGATACTCATCCAATTGCTTCTGCACTTGCTCAATATCGTCCTCGTATACCTTACGAGTCGCTTCAATATTACGCTGGAGAATAGCTATCCGGTCGGCTGCAATCTGACCATTCATCCATTGCGAAATCTCCACGACCATGAGCGGAGGCGGCTGAAATAATCCTCCCATGAGAAACTTGGCTACTCTTAAAAGCTCTCTCGCTGCGTTCATCTATCTTCCTGCATCATACTCTGCTCATGCTGCCACAACGCAAGACCCGCATGAATCGTCTCAATAGAGGTATCTACCCAAATCTCAAACCCAAGCTCTCTCAAACGGCTGCAAATCCAGTAATCTTCCGAGAGGTATACTGACTTGTACTTCTCCATGTCCTTCACGCCAACTTGGAAAACGTCATAGACAGTGAGTTTTTCCTCAAAGTTTGTACTGTCCGGTTCCGTATAGGTCGGCGCATCCTCAATCAGTTTCATCACTGCTTTTCTGGACAGCATCAAGCAGCCCGTGCCCACATGCTCTACAGAAAGCAACGTACCATTCTGTTGATATATCTTTGCCGAACCCAAGTTGTTTCTGATTTCTCCATCCGATGACTTCAAACGAACTGGAGCAGCAATCACGTCCTTCTTCGCATTAAGCAACCGCCATCCAGCCAAGTCATCCAGCCCTATATCCGCATCCAGAAACCACAAATGCGAAAATTGCTGCTTCTTGACAAATAGCGCAAGTAAATGGTTTCGTGCTCTTGTAATCAGCGAGTCCGCATGAATAGACGACTCAAATGGGAATCCATCCAAAGCCATGCTGACTACTGTCTGGTGGTAAACCAAGTGAATTTGGCCCGCATAAGCAGGCGTAGCTATCAGAACGTATTGTTTTTCAGTAGAAGATGCCATAAGCCTCTACCTTGAGGTAGTATTTGCCATTCAATACTTCAAAATCCAGCAGGTGCTCCGGCGAGATATGGGCCGTGTAATGGAATTTCCTCTTGCGCTTTTTCTTCCTCTTCTTGTCGAAGTATTCCCACCAGACCTGCAAAATTACATCCGGCCCGCCCAAATCAGCCTGACTGGTTCGAGCATTCTTGACAAGCTCAGCTATCGAATCCTTATCAACCTTCAGATTCTTCACTTGGGCTGGAGCCGTCAAGATAGCCACAAAATGGTAGACATCTTCCCCTGACTGATTCTCTGTTTTGCCCACAGGCTTCACGGCCTCTATCTTGAAGTCCCTTGGCTTCAAATCGAAGATATGCTCGTAAACACCCTGAAGACTCTCATTGCTCATAAAATCAGTCCTCACAAAAAAATATGCCCTCTTATAATTAAGGGCACATTATAAAGAAAATATAATGTTCAGACGACCTATCGAGTCGAGGAAGCAATTCGAACTTGCTCAAGAAAATAAGACATGTTGTAAGAAGGCCGTTCGCTCAGGATTTTCTTGCAAATATCTATCTGGTAGCTGGCAAATTCAGATGCCAGAACCGTCTTCTTCAAGTAAGCGCAAACCCTTGCCATATAAGCTAATGCACAAGCGTCTGCTTGATTATCATCCTTGCATTCGACCGCCCACTTCCGATAGACTTCACGAATGACGATTCCCTTTCCCACATTACCCTTGCTGGTGGCAAACTTCTTAAGCTGATTGGGAGACACCACAATGAAAGGAAGCTTGGCTGCGTAAAGGCAATTCCGCATCAGCACACCAAGACCAATGAGCTTGATAGCCGCATTGAACTGCTGTTTGGATTGCGGAACAAAATAGTCCTCGATACAGATGAGCGTCACATTCTGCGGAATATTTTTCATCACACAAGCGACAATGTGATTCATCCTGTCCAAGTCATTATCGAAGTCGGCAGGCTTGGTCTTAATCGTCTTCAGAAGAACATCCGCTCCGTCTTTCAAACAAAAACCTGTCGCAGTATAGCTCATATCAAGCCCTACCGTGACAGGCAGAACAGGCATACGCTCCATGCAGGCTCTACTCCTTCAGGCCAAGCACTTTTTCTGCCTCCTGCAAATTCTCTTCGGCCTCTTGTTTGAGCTTTTTCGACAGCGCAGGAAGCTCCTCGACGGGCACCTTGAACTTCTCCTTACACTCCTTTTCCTTCTCTGCCTTTTGTTTTTTCAAGCCGTCGAGTTCGCCTGAAAGCCGAGCCTTGTTCTTCTTGACTTCTTCAACCTTCTCACGCGCCGTATTAAGCCTTTCCATCTGCGATTCAATATTGTCCGACATCGGGTGCTCCTATACCAAACGATTCAGGGTCAGATGAAGCCTTAAAGAGATTATCCGCTTTACCACAAGCAGGACAAGGTTTTCTTGAAATCAATTTGAACCTTTGCATATCAATCTTCGAATGACTTCTGAAAATCCGACCACATTTGCATGTGCAAGTGTCTTCGGGCTGTCCATCAAAAATCGTCCAGTCGATACTCATTTCATTTCTTCTGGATAATCGCCAAAGACCATGTTCTCGACCATCTTCGAAAGCATCTTCGATGGCAATGTCTGAAACTCACCAATGCAACCGCTCTTGCATGAGCCATCCTTACAGGGACAATCTCGCATGAATGTGTCAAAATCCGAAGCTACAACCTTACCTGATTTCATGTATCGAACACCAAAACACTCCCTCTCTGTATTCTGGCAGGCCAATACATAAATCGGCAAATATTCATCCTGCATCGAGTCAGAAGTGAACATGGAAATCTTCGACTTGATGACCGCTGTAACAGTTCCGTCCACTCCACGAACGATAACACGGTCTTTCATGTCACGCAGAAGTATTCCGCTAACTGTCTCACCGTCAATGCGAATCTTGACCTGTTTCCCGATGAGATTCCTCATATCCTGTCTTCCAACAAGTCTTTTCTTGAAACCGGCATTCTCACGATGCCCGAACAGGAAGCAGTAATCGGATGTAGGAAAACCGGACACACTTCAATGGAATCCAGAATCTCCTTTTCCTCACGCAAGGCTTCCTGAAATGCACTCTCTGCCAGCGAAAGCCGTTCCTGAAGCTCCGAACGAGCTTCCAGTATCTCATTATACTCCTCAGCGAAGGCATTCAACGCAGAAATCTGAGAAAATCTGGCTTCAATCTCAGGGATAAGTCTTTCAGGGACAGCTACATCAGGAAGCTCCTTGAAACGCTTTTCTGCTTCTTGGATTTCTCCGTCAATAGTTACCATGTCCTCAACGGCCTCTCTCGCGCTCTCAGAGGCCCTCAGAGCCTCTTCTGCCCTCTTCAGCGGGTCTTCGGCCTTCTTCGGGTCTATAAGCTCATCATGTTCCTTCTGGAGCTTCTCAAGCTGCTCATTTAGAAGGCCACATCCCAAGCTGAAGCCCTCTACTTTTTCGGCATCGGCTTGCTTTTCGTCAGATAGCTGCAAATGCTGCTGAACCCTCTCCAACAGGCTTTGCTCGGCCTGAAGTTGCTTCTCATCATGCTTTTTGGCCTCTAAATCCTTATTGGCCTGTTCCAACTTCTTGATTTCTCTTGAATTACGAGAATTGTCAAGACTTACCGACTTGATGAGTGTCTCGATGCCAGTCAAGCCTGAAATCTCGTCGATGATTTGCGCACGTGTCGAGCCGGAAGCCTTCTTTCCTTCCAGTTCGTCCATCATAAAGTGACCTTCAAGCTGGTCACTGACATTGACCTTGATTTGAGAATCGCCAAGTTCAACGACATGAAAACCGATAATCTCGGCGGCTTCTTCCAAGACATTCTTACCAATGCTCTTGAAGGGAGGCAACGGCTCTTTGCCCTTTGGCGTGATTTCCCAAATGTTGTCCTTGCCTCTTGTGACTTTGACTTCGCCTCTTTCCGTTTTGACTGTAATCTTACAGTTTTCGGCTCCAACACGCAGCGAACGCGGGTCAAAATCATTATAGGCTGCGAGATTCAAAGCGCGAACAATGGAAGTTTTTCCTGAATTGGAGAGGCCTCGAACCAGATTGAAACCCACAGTGAAATCAAAGGTGGAATCAACATAGTTCTCGAAGTCCTGTATGCGAATGGATTCAATCATGCTATCATTCCAAAGTTGTAATAGGAATTCTCCTGAGTAACGGCCTGCGAACAATCCCATAACTAAAGTCGAATCTTCCAGTGGTTAGCACATCTTCATATCGTAAATCATAATATTTTCTCGCTATAGTTGGATATTGTTTCTCAAAACCCAAAGCATAACGCATGACAGAAGACTTGCCACCATTTCTCTCGGCGTCTCTCATAAACATTTGACGAAAGCTCATCTTCTCGAATATGTGCGGTTGATTTATCCAAGCAGCGAGAGCCACATACATGCCATACATCTCACTATCTTTGAAATCGACATAACGCATGAGGTAAGGAATGGCCTTGTATTTAGCCAACAAAAAGATTCGTTCAAAAATACTGATTATGTCCATTACGTCGGTAGATTTGTAAGCACACAACACGTAGAACTTGACTTCTTGCTTGTGATATTTTCTCCAAATCTGTAATTTTCTTTCGACCAATTCCGTGTCGTTGATGTCATCAAGGGCAAATGTGAAATGCCCATCGTAACTTGCCGATGAAAGTGCTTTCGCTTTATCATCAGTCATTATACGCATGTCCAATCCTTGATTGAACTGAAATTTTCTTTTTGTTCTCTTAAGTTGTTCCAGCACGTCGCCCCAATCTTTGTAGCCGAGCACGTTATCATCCAGCAAGCAAATGAATCTTCTCGCAGGATTGAAAAACTCCTCAATCGGACTCGCTTTGTGTACTCTCCTGTATCGCTTGTTGACACAGAAAGGGCACCTTCTGAAACAACCTCTTGTCATAAAACCTACCGAATAATCCAAGTAGTATTTGAGGGCTATTTGTTTGATGCCTCGACGCAAAGAGTGCAAAATGAAATCATCATAGAGTTTATAGTCCGGCATTGAGTGCTCTATTTCCTCAGGTAGAAACGGAGCCTTCTCAAAAAAAAATCCAGTGCCTCCATACTCCAAATTTGGAAGCTCTAATACCCATTCCGGCACTTCAGTAACAGTAAAGACTTTTGAGAGATAAATCTTGTCAAAAGACAGCAATCGCTCTCTATCGTATCCTTCCGCTAAGACTACATGGTGCCCTTGTCTCT
>Ga0180434_10000888_pt1 | contig 43827 bp, 35 predicted proteins | sample SS_ome_7_FD_132453 | JGI IMG/M metagenome (GOLD analysis project Ga0180434, IMG submission 132453) | Hypersaline lake sediment archaeal communities from the Salton Sea, California, USA - SS_1_D_2 metaG | ecosystem: Environmental > Aquatic > Non-marine Saline and Alkaline > Hypersaline >... | reverse complement strand
TCCAGCGTCGTGCCTCTCTCCTCCATGGCCATCACTTCCTCTGCCAGGCTGTTCTTGAGGCAACGCATCGGATTGAAGATCGATCGCATGACCAGGGCGGTTTCCTTTTCGCCTGCCTGTACGACCCGCTCCTTGACGGCCGGATGAATCGGGCATTCCTCTGTGACCATGAACCGGGTTCCCATCAGGACCGCCTCGGCCCCCATGGCCAGGGCCCCCAGAAGCCCCCTGCCGTTCGAGATCGAACCGCCGGCAATGACGGGCACCTTCAGTCGGGATGCGGCAAGAGGGACCAGGATGAAGGAGGCCACATCATCCATGCCCACGTGGCCGCCCGCCTCGAACCCGATGAATGTGATCGCATCCGCGCCGGCTGCCTGCGCCTTTTCCGCGTGCCGAAGGCTCGTGACCTTGTGGATCACCTTGACCCCTGCCTCTTTGAGCTGCGGCATCAAGGGACCCGGGTCCCGTCCCGCCGTTTCCACGGCAAGGACCCCCTCCTGGCAGACCACGTCGCAGAAGGCCGTGGTCCTTTCCTGGACCTTGAACTCGGGAAGCATGGAGATGTTCACGCCGAAGGGCTTGTCCGTAAGATCCCGCATCTTCCGGACCTCTTCCCGCAGATCCTCGGCCGTCTCGAAGGACTCGGCCGTGATGAACCCGATGGCCCCTGCATTGCAGACGGAGGCCACGAATTCCGCCCTGCTGATCCACTGCATCCCGCCGCAGAGGATCGGATGGTCGATGCCGAGCATCTCGGTTATCTTGGTGGTGAAGACTTGTTCCATAGGCAGCCCCTCCCGTCCTCCCGTTTGGTATTAGGTATTAGGTATTAGCTCCCAACCCGGCCCCCCAAAGGACAAACCGCGGAGGAGGGGGGAGGGCTAATACCTAATTGCTAATACCTAATACCAGAATATTCACCTTGCGAAGTATCGGCTTCTCAGCCCCCACCCATCTGCTTCAGCAGTTCCCGTATGATGATCAACTTCTGAATCTGGGTGGTTCCTGCACCGAACTCGATGCCCTTCACATCGCGGTACATCCTCTCCACGGGGAACTCGCTGATAAACCCGTAGCCGCCGAAGATCTGCATCGCCTTGTCCACCGTTCGGATGCCTGCCTGGGAGCAGAACAGCTTCGCATAGGAAGCCTCCAGCCGCACCCGCTCTTTTGCCTCGCACTGGGTCGCGGCCCAGTAGGCCAGAATTCTTCCGGTCTGGATGTCCGTGGCCATGTCGGCCAGCAGCTCCTGGATCATTTGAAAGCTCGCGATGGGGGCCCCGAACTGCTTTCGTTCGGTGGCATATCTGAGGGCTTCATCAAAGGCTCCCTGCGCAGTGCCGATGGGGGAGATCGCATAGACGATCCTCTCCCGGTCGAGGCCGCTCATGAGCACACGGACCCCCTTGTTCTCCTCGAGGAGAACGTTTTCCGCGGGCACCTCGCAGTCTTCGAAGATCAACTCCCCCGTGGGCGAACCCCGCGCCCCCATCTTTTTGAGCTTCTTCCCGGTAGAGAACCCGGGGAAATCCTTCTCCACGATAAAGGCCGTGATGCCCTTTGCTCCGGCCTCCGGGTCGGTCTTGGCGTAGACCACCGCCACATCCGCCACCGGTCCGTTCGTGATGAACATCTTGGTCCCGTTGAGAATGTACTTGTCTCCCTTTCGCACGGCCCGGGTCCGCAGGGACATGGCATCGGAGCCGGCCTCGGGCTCGGTGATGCAAATCGCCCCGATCGTCTTGCCGGAAATCAAGTCGGGAAGGTACTTCCTCCGCTGGGCCTCGTTTCCGTTTCTGTAAAGGTTCTCCGTGCAGAGGATCGCGTGAGCGCCGTACGTGTTTGCTGTTGAAACGCACCCGCGGGACAGCTCCTCCATGACGAGAACACAGGACAGGAAATCGGCTCCGCTTCCACCGTGCTCCTCCGGAATGGAAATTCCGAAGAGCCCCATTTCCGCCATTTCCCTGAAGCTCTCTTCCGGAAACCGCCCGTCCTCGTCGAGTTCGGCGGCGCGGGGAATCACATTGTTGTTCACGAACCTTGCCACGGTTTCCTTCAGCATCTTTTGATCTTCGGTCAACTCAAAATCCATGATTCCTCCCAAGCCCTCGCTCGAACTTGACTCATTGCCAACCTCCCCGCCTCAGGCGAAAGGAGAAAGGGCAAAGGTCAAAGGGGCGGCCACTGTACGTTGTGCAACAAACAGATATCCGTTTCGTCATGATGCCGGTGGTTCGATGCCTTTGAAGATAAATCTGCATAGATCTTCCGTCAGGTCGTCTGGGGAGATCTCTCCCTTGAAGATCACCCCCGTGAGACACACGTGCTCAATGCTCCCGAAGATGACCTGCCGGATCAATTTGGGCGGGACGTCGCCCCGAATCTCCCCGTTCCGAACCCCCTCTTCGATGATCTCCAACAGGATCTTGCTGTATGCCCGAATGAGGTGGTAGGTGTCACTGCTGTAGTAGTCGAGGTGATTCCGCACTTCGAGAAACAGGATCTTTGCGAAGACCCTGTTGGCGGAATAGACGCTGATGTGGCCCCATATCAGTTTCCGGATCTTGTTCAAGGCCCCCTTGATCCCCTTCAGGTCCCGCTCGAACTGAACGAGATACTGCTCGAGGTACTCCTTGAGCACCTGATGAAGAAGGCCTCTCTTGTCCTCGAAGTATTTGTAGATGAGCGCCTCTGTGACCCCTGCCTTCTTGGCGATCTCTGCTGTCGTGATCGAGCTGAATTCCTTCTGCTCGAGGAGGGAGACGAATGCATTGGCGATCTTGATGCGGCCCGGAGGAAAAGGCCGCTCGCGCGCGCTTTCCTTTGAGGGCCTTTTGCCCTCCTCGCCGATGACGGTTTTCGGTCTTGCCATGTCTTGGCTAGTCTCCTAGTGCGGCGAAGCCGCAGGTCAAAGGTGAAAGGTCAAAGGGTCAAGATGAAACAAGAAAGGGGCTAGACCATGCACCCGTGTGCGTACCCGAACCGGAATTCGAGGACGAGGACGAGCGATAGTATTGGTGGGCAGGCGCGGTCCTTTCACCTTTTCCCTTTGCCCTTTCACCTTGTTCCGTTTGCCTATACGGAGGTTCTGCCAACATCGACCCAAGAATCGCAGATGTTCCTATGAATGACATCAATGGCCTATCGTGACAGAGAGGCCTGCTGCTTCCATGATGCCCTTCAATCTCTCCAATTTTTCCTGACCTTCCGAGGGCTCCCCTTCGAAGGGATAGTCTCTCCCCAGGAAGCCGTACTTGGGTTTGCCCCACTCGTGATAGTCCAGGAGCGAGATCTTCTCCACACAGGGGAATTCGGGGACAGTCACTGAACTCGGCGATTGACGGCCTGTCCCCGCATTCGAGTTCAGTGACTGTCCCCGAATTCCCCTCCCCGGCGTTCTTGCCAGCAGGCTCGCCACGGCTCGTATGTTCTCTTCCGAATCATTGTATCCGGGAATCAGCGGAATCCGTATCCACACCCTTGCCTTCCGGGAGTCGATCGTCTTCCTCAAGTTCGCAAGGATGATGTCGTTCTCCACGCCCGTCCCCTTGCGGTGCATCTCGGGGTCCACGTGCTTCACGTCGAAAAGGACCAGATCGGTGTACATAAGGATTTCCTCCAGCACCTCCCAGGGTGCGTATCCACTGGTATCCAGGGCAGTGCTGAGACCTTTTTCCTTGCATGCCTTCAGGAAATGCAGGGCAAACTCCGGCTGGTAGAGGGGCTCCCCGCCCGACAATGTCACCCCTCCGTCGGAGTTCCTGTAAAAGGGCTCGTCCTGACTGCACTCGTGAACCGCCTCCTCGATCGTGATCTCCTCGCCGGTCACCTCGAGCGCGCCCGTGGGGCAGGCCTCTACGCAGTCCATGCAGAGATCGCACCGCGCCCTGTCGATCGTGACCCGCCCCTCGACCAGCACAGCAGCTTCCCTGGGGCAGGCGGCCACGCATTCTCCGCACCCCTCGCACTTCTGCTGCCTGACCATGACCTCGGGGCCCATGTTCTGTGACTCCGGGTTCGAGCACCATGCGCACCTCAAGGGGCAGCCCTTGACGAAGACCGTGGTACGGATCCCGGGCCCGTCCTGGATGCTGAACCGCTGCATACGGAAGATGCGGCCCTTCAAGGCGCCGGCATCACACTCTCTCTGCGCGACAGCCATTTCTCTCATAGTGCAGAGCATGCGCTCTGGGGCGTTCTGTCGATGATCGCCTCTTGGAGGTTCTTGTCAAGATCGATGAAATATGCAGCAAAGCCGGCCACCCTCACCATCAGGTTCGGATAGGCCTCCGGGTGTTTCTGCGCGTCGTGCAGCAGGTCCCTGCCCACGGTGGTAAACTGAATGTGGTGAATCCCCAGATCACCGAAGGTCTTGAGGTATTGCGCAAAGAGCTCGGCATTGTGACCCGTGAGATACTCGGGAACCACGGTCTGGTTGAAGAGGTGGTTCCATGTCTTCATGGGATCCACCTTGGAGACGGACTTGAGGACCGCGGTGGGGCCCTTCTTGTCCCTACCCGTCATGGGGGATATGGTCCCGTCGTTGAAGGGGTCCCCGGCCACCCTGCCGTCCGCGGTTGCGGCGCAAACCCGGCCGAAGCTCCACCAGGCGGTCGAGGCGGTTCCATCCGGGATGACGGGGGAGCCGAGATTCGTCTTGCACTTCATCGTCTCCTCGGAGACTCTCCTGGCAAACTCCAGGGAAAGCAGATCCACATAGTCGTCATCGTTTCCGAACTTCGGGGCCTCCAGGCACATCTTCCGGAGCTTCTCGTAGCCCTGCCAGTTGTTGCGCATGGCCTCGATCAACTCCTCCATGGACACCCTCTTGTCGTCGAAGACCACCTTCTTGATGGCGGCCAGGGAATCGGCGACCGTGTTGAGACCGAAGAGGGTCACGTCCCGGTAGTCGGGCTGGTAGTTCCAGTCCCGCACGTCCTCGGCCCTGTCGATGCAGTCGTCGATCAGGGTGGAAAGGAAGGGCCGTGGGGCGTACTCCTTGTACAGGGCATCCGTGATGTTTCCAATGAGCACGAGTCGGTGGATCACCCATTTGTAGTTCTCCACCGTGGCGTCGAGCAGTTCGTCCAGGGAGGCAATCGTCGCCGGGTCGATCTTGTTCGGCCCCGCGTTCTTGTAGAAGGGAATCGGGTCCGGGATATCCAGAGCTGCATTCAGGCACATCGGAAGGGGCACACCGGCCGCCCATGCGGAGATATGATTGAAGTTCTTGCCCGGAATCGTGGGCACCATGCAGTTGTTGATCGAATACTCCCTGGCGTCCTCGATCGAGCACCCCAGCTCGACCAATCGCGGGAGGTTCACCTTGTCGTTAAAAATGGCCGGCTGGGGCATGCCCGAGGCAAGGACCTCGATCGCCTTCTTGACGAGTTTCTCAGGCATGTCGTCGTGCCAGCGCAGCGCAAGGGGAGGGACGATCGCCTTCACGGTCTTCACCGCATCCAGAAAGATGTAGCTCATCTCGCTGGTGATGTCCTTTCCCTGCGAATCCACACCGCCGAGCGTCACCGTCTGGTACCCCAGGGTGCCGCCGCCAAAGCCGGACCAGAGCGGTGCGTGCAGAAAGCCGGTCTCCTGAAACTTCACGATCAGGAACTCGACCAGCTCCTGGGCCTGGTCCCTGTCGATCCTGCCCTCCTTCAGGTCCTTTTCGTAGAACCGATTCATGACCTGATCAAACCGGATTCCGGTACCCACCATCGGTATCTCGAGGAAGTTGATGATCAGATGAATGAGCCAGTAGCTCTGCAGGGCCTCATGGAAGGTGCGTGCAGGATTTTCCGGAACCCATTCGCAAGTCTCTGCGATCGTCTCCAGTTCTTGCTTGCGCGAGGGATTGGTTTCCTTTGCTGCCTTGTCCCGCGCCAGCTCCGCATACCTCTTTGCCCACCGAATCGCCGCTTCCAGAGACAAGGCCATGCCGTCCAGCTCGTCCCGCTTCCTCACAAATTCCACGCCGGTCATCGACTCGGCCATGTACTCGTCGTCCAGCCTCTCCTTCCTCTGCCGGACCTCCTCCAGGATCCCCTTCAGGCCGACCCCCAGAATCTTCTCGTAGTTGGGTGTGCTCGACTCCCAGTTGAAGATCCAGAAAACCTCTTTCAGCTCATCGGGAAGGTATTGGCGCAGCCTGTGGTGCAGAGAAGAATTGCCCCAATAGTCACAGATCTCCTTCAACGCATCTCTGCCCTCGTCCGTGAGCATGCCGCTGTAGACCTGGCCGGGCGCCGTGTCGCGGACAATCCATTTCCAGGCAAATTCCGGGTAGAAGGGTACGCTGTCCTTGTCGCACGCGTAGTTCCCGACAATCATCTCGTCGGACCGCATGTAGATGGTCATGTTGTCCAGGATGTGGGCCAGCGCCTTTCCCCTCCGGACGGTCATCGACTCGTTCTCGGTCTGCTTGTACGACTCTGTGAGAAGCCGTGCCCTTTCGAGGTCCAGCTTCCATTCGAATCCAGGCCTCGTGGCCCTCATCTCGTCGGTCAGTTCCTCCAGGGCGACCTGCTGCGCCTTGATCGGCGTGTTCACCATCAACGCTTCTGTTCGTTCCGACATGAGTCCTTCTCCCTACCTCTCTGCTCTGGGTTGGTAATCATTACTAAGCTTGTTTTTGTATAACTATCTGTAAATAGTATGTATTTATTTTCCAATCAGACCGCATTCCTCTCATTATGTTAGTTTTACCCACTCGGCTAATGGTTGTCAAGTCATTTTCCTGTGTTAGCATGGGTAAAAGGGGTCCGGGACATTCACCGCCTCCCCTTCCAGGGCCCGAACGATTCGGGGCCGATTGTTGGGACCCGCTAAAGACATTGTTCTATCTTGTTGATCTCTGCGCGAGTTTTCGCTAATGTTTTCTGGACTAGCCCCGATATAGATTAATAGACACTAAATAGAAGCCACGAAAAACGCTCGACGAATCCGCATCGTTCCCTCGGGCGGAGAGAAGAATGAGAAGACCACGCCTTGTTTTGTTTCTGTTGATCTGCACCCTGTCCTTCGGGTGCAGCAGAGATGAGATCTATTACGAGGGCAAATCCACGAGCCAATGGGTCAAGATGCTCAAAGACAAGGACCCGGAGGTAAGACAGTCCGCAGTCGTTGCCCTGGGCAACATCGGCCCGCAGGCCGAGGCGGTCGTGCCCGCCCTCGTGCGCAGCCTGGACGACAGAGACCGGGTCGTTCGCGTACAGGCCATCATCACTCTGGGCGAGATCGGCCCGCAGGCCAGGCAGGCCTTGCCCGCCCTCACGGCAGCGGTGAAGGACAGCGACAAGTGGATCAGCCTGCACGCCGTGTCCGCCCTGGGGAAAATGGGCCAGGGTGCCAGGGATGCTGTTCCGGTGCTCATCGCGGCCCTGAAGGCCCGCGACCGGAATGTCCGGCTTCACGCCGTAGCCGCCCTGGGGGAGATGGGTCCGCAGGCAAAGGAGGCCGTGCCGGCCCTCGTCGAGGCCCTGCGGGATGTCCGCATCCGTGACGAGGTCCTCAAGGCCCTTGACAACATCGGCTCAGAGACGCCAGAGGCGGCACCGGCCTTTATCGAGACCCTCAGGATCGAGGGGCTTCGCATGCTGGCCGCCGAGAAATTGGAGCGAATCGGCAGGGAAGCGGTTCCTACCCTCATCGACGCGGTGAAAGACGAGGACGCCGATATCCGTGAAACATCGGCCAGAATCCTCGGGAATCTCGGCCCCCGAGCCGACCAGGCGGTCCCGGCCCTCACCGCGGCCCTGAAGGACCCGGACAGGGGCGTCTCTGTGCAGGCGGCCATCGCTCTCGGCAAAATCGGTCCGCGTGCCAAGTCAGCGGTGCCGGCGCTGTTTGAAGCCCTGAAAGACCCTCGGCTCTATGAAGCCAGCATGAAGGCACTGGAGAAGATCGGTTTCGATTCCAAGGACGCCATCCCGGCATTGATCGAGGCGTTGAAGTACGAGGAGTTGCGTACGTATGCTGCCGACCGATTGCTGAATATCGGCCAGGAAGCGGTTCCGGAACTCATCCGGGCCCTGGAGGGCGAGTACGGACCCATACGCGAGTACGCCGCCTGGATCCTCGGCAAGATAGGCCCGGAGGCGCGGGCGGCGATCCCGGCCCTGACCGAGGCATTGTGGGACAAGGACAAGCGCGTACGCGGCACCGCGCAGAGGGCCCTGGAAGATATCCAGCGATAGGGACGAACCGGTTCGGTTCGTCCTTCGCCCCTTCCGGCCCACCTTCCATTTTCACCAATTATGTTTCATAATGCCACGTGCGACGCAGGAAAGGCCCGGCTCGTTATCGCCTGTTTTTAAAACGCTTTTTTCGTATCCAGGAGAACATGATGGCGCAAGAGACCCTGAGCATGTCCGGCTTCCGCAACCTGTCCGTTGAAGAGCGCCTGTCCCTGCTGGTGCAGCAGGGGGAATTGAACGATCAGGACGTTCAACTGCTCGTCGCCGCACAGGAGGCCGTGCGGGTTGCTTCCACCACGGTGGAGAACGTAATCGGTGTTGCCTCCATACCTCTCGGCATTGCCACCAACTTCGTGATCGACGGCAGGCCGGTGCTCGTCCCGATGGCGATCGAAGAGCCCTCCGTCATCGCCGCCGCCTCGAACGGCGCCAAGTTCTCACGGGAAGGGGGAGGCATCACGACGGAATGCGATGACCCCTGGATGATCGGGCAGGTAGAGATCCGGGGCGTCCCGGATGTGGCTGCCGCGATGGAACGACTAAGGAGGGAAAAGACGAACCTGATCGAGCAAGTGGACGGGATCCATCCCCGCCTGCAGGCGCGGGGCGGAGGCGCCCGGGACATAGAGTTTCGCGTCCTGGAAGAGACGAACGGTCACATCGTCGTACACCTTCTTCTCGACTGCAGGGACGCCATGGGGGCAAATCTCATCAACACGGCCTGCGAGGCCATGGCCGGCACCTTCGAGGAAATCACAGGAGGAAAGGTGGGCCTGCGAATCCTCTCCAACCTGGCGGATCGGCGCTGTGTGACGGCTCGCGTTCGCATTCCGGTGAACGCCTTTGTTACAAAGCATTTTTCCGCAGAGAGGGTGGCCGAAGGAATCGTGGCCGCGTCCCGCTTTGCCGAGCTGGACCCTTACAGGGCCACCACCCACAACAAGGGGATCATGAACGGGGTCGACGCCGTCATCCTTGCGAGCGGAAACGACTGGCGAAGCATCGAGGCCGGCGCCCACGCTTATGCCTGCCGGGACGGATTCTACAAGCCCCTGGCCGTCTGGAGTCTCGAGGAGGCGGAGGACGGCCGGTTCGTTTTGGGCGAACTCAAGCTTCCGATGGCGGTCGGGATCGTCGGGGGGGGCGTATCGGTCAACCGGATTGCCCAGGCCTGCCTGAAGCTCGCGAAGGTCCAGAAGGCATCGGATCTGGGAAGGATTGCGGCGGCCGTGGGGCTCGCCCAGAACCTGGCCGCAGTCCGTGCCCTCGCCACGGAAGGCATTCAACGAGGGCACATGTCCATGCACGCCCGAAGCATCGCCCTCACGCTGGGCGCGAGAGGCGAAGAGCTGCAGCACGTGGTTCGGGATGTGGTCAAGAAGGGGGAGATCACGACCGACGCCGTCCAGAGGGCACTGACCGACCTTCGAGGACCGGATGCAGGGTTGACGCGGGCCATCAACAAGGCGCTGGGCTATGCGCTGGACACCCAGGAGGCAAGCGGAAAATGGTCGGGCCTGTCCAGCCCCCGGATCTTCGAGACGGCCATCGGGGTGGTCGCCCTGGACAAGGCGGGCGAATACGAGGAGGCCGTACAAAAGGCCCGGCTCTGGCTTCGTGGGCAGGCCATTCAGGATCATCACCAGGTTGCCCAGACCTACGAACAAATGGCCTACTCCCTTGCCATGGAGCGATTCGGCGCCATCGATCTCTCCGATCCCCTCCTGTTCGATCCGGTCTTCCAGCGCAAGACCGAGACCCTGGCGGCCCTGGCCACATTTGCCGGACGATCTTTGAATTCTCACGTACCGAAGGAGAAGATCCTGAAAGGGATCCGGGAACTGACGGACACGGAGCAGAAGCGGGAGACCATCAAGCCATGGGCACTGGCCGACCTGCTTTCGGTGCGGGTCCTCCTGGGCGACCTGGAGGCCACCGAACCCCTCCAGGCCCTTCAATGGGAAGGCGGCTCGATCTGGAACAACCCGGTTTCGACGGCCATGGCCTTCCTGGCCTTCAGCGAAGCCAACCGGGTGCGGGAGGCGAAGCTGGCGGCCGCCTCCCTGATCAGCACGCAACAGGACGCAGGCCACTGGAACTACGTCCGCCTGGACATCTGGGGCACTTCGAGCTTCATCCATGCCTTCTCGACCGATCTGGAGTTTCGGCACAACGGCCTGCCGCAAGCGCTGGGCTTTCTCCTGAGAAACCAGAACGAGGACGGCGGGTGGGGCTATTCGGCGGGCATCGTCTCGGACAACGAATCCACGGCCCAGGTGATCATCGCCTTGAAGCAGGCCGAGCGATTCGAAGACGACGAAGAATTGAGGGAGCAGGTCAGGAGGGCGATGCAAAAGGGCCTCAAACACCTGCAGGGCGGCCTGCGATCCGACGGGCTCTGGTCCACCTGGCAGTCCGCGGGAGACGCCGTCGTAGCCGACGTGCTCGGGCACATCATGGAAGCAATCCGTCGGTGTGGAGGGGATGAGCCCTTTGACTTCAGCAAGCCGATCGAGTGGCTGAGCGGCCGTCAGGACCTGGACGGAGGGTGGACCGGGGGCTTCTACCGGAACTTCCCGTGTGTTCAGTCCGCGGTTCTCCGAGGGCTTCCCGCCCAGGAGCCGGTTGCCGTAAAGGGACGCGCCGCACTGCTGGCGGCGGTGAACAATGACGGAGGCTGGGGCATCACGCCGGGCGCCTCTTCCTGCGCGAGCGCCACGGGCATCGCCATTACCGAGCTGTGCCGCTGCGATGCGGACCGCTACCGGAGCGCAATCCGTAACGGTGTGGTCTATCTCCTGGACCGGCAAAAGGCAGACGGCGGCTGGCCGTGCAGGCCCGAGATGTACGGGCCAAGACCTTTGCTTTTCTACGTGGAGTCCGTCTCGCATGCCTTGGCCGCAAGCGGCCTGATTGCCGCTCGTGCCGCAGGGATTCATCCCTGACCCTCTTCGACCCGAGAAGGTCTTTACCATGATCCCCTGGTTCCATTCGATTCACATCTTTGCCTTTCTTCATTCTCTGTACGTCCACGGCAGGAAGTGGAGCCTCCTCTTCCTGGTAATCGGCTTCTCCCTGGGACTCGCGTCCGAACACGTGGGCGCCACGTACGGGTGGGTCTTCGGGAAGTTCCACTACCAGCCGGACCGGCTCATGTTCCTGGGCACGGTACCAATCTTCACGCCCGTGTCCTGGTGGCTGATCCTCTATTGCGCGTACAACACCACGAACCTGATCGTAGGCGGCCTGGAAAAGCTCGCGGGCAAGGGGCTGCGTCTTTCGCTGGCGGTCCTCCTGATGGCCGGCCTGGACGGGCTGATGGCAATGAACCTCGACATGCTCTTCGATCCGATCATGGTCTGTCCGGAACGCAAGCGGTGGGTCTGGGAATTCGGCGGCAGCTACTTCAACATCCCGATACAAAATTTCATCGGCTGGTTCCTGGTCGGGTTCACGATCAGCCTGCTCATCCGTATATACGACGTGCGGACGGGCCGCACGGTCGCCCTCGGAAGGCGGTTCATCCACTACCTGCCCTCGGGTCTGTATTTCTGCATGTTTGCCCTGTTCGCCCTGCTCAGCGTGGTCGACGGCTATCCGCAGTACGCCCTGATCGGCTTCGCGGGCATGGCGCCCTTTGTTCTGCTGGCAGCCGTCCGGGCGGTCCTCGTGCTCCGAGCCGAACGCGACAACTAACATTGGGTGGCCAAAAAGCCGATACCAAGGTTGGAGGAGTGCATCTCAATGGAACAGACAAAGGCCCTCGATCCCGGTGCCGGGAACGAGAGGGAACACCTCATGAAGGTATGCTACAGGCTCCTTGCGGATGCGATCATCGACCGGCTCAAGCGGAAGGAAGCCAATTCCCTCATCACCAACTTCATGCTCCTCCTTGCCTTCCACTTCGGGATCGCGGACATCGCCATCCGGATGGCCGTCACCTTTGTCCTGAATGTCCTGGTCTACTTCATCAATGATTTCATCGATGTGGAAATCGATCTGGCCAATGAAGCGAAGGACCATACCAAGGCGTTGTACATCAAGGAGCACAAGAGAACCGCCTTTGCCCTCATCGTTTGCGTGAGCGCTGCCCTGCTGGTCCTGACCCTGCTCTACAGCCAGAGCGTGTGTCTAGGTGTAATCCTTGCCCTGCTGATCATCTTCCTGTACACCGACTACTTCAAGAACATGGCCTATTTCGACATCATCGGCTGCTTCGTCTGGGGGGTTTCGATGGCGTGGCCGGCCATTCCGGATTTCTCCCTCCAGGGGATCAAGCTCATCCTGCTGATCGGAATCTTCACCGCCTCTTTCGAGGTGGTCCAGTGCATCAAGGACTACGAGGAGGACAAACAATACAATCTAAGAACCACGCCCATCGTGATCGGTATCCCCAGGGCCTTCCTGCTCGCTCGATCGCTGTACGTACTCGCAACGGTTTACACCATCTTCGTCCTGGGAGAGATCCAGGGAATTCTCCTGCTGGTGCCCATGTTCTTCCGCACGAACCAGGAAATGGACACCTATTGGATGAAGCTCCGGGTCGTGTACGGGATCGTCTGGATCACCATCATGGCGCGGCTCTTCTTCGGCTGTTATGCTGGGTAGAGACGAGTCGATACGGGGGCCTGGCCCTGACATGAACCTCACGGAAATCAGAAAAGTAGAGCATCTGAACATCTGCCTGAAGGAGGCGGTCGAGGCAGGCGATCCGCTCTTCGAGGACGTGCGTCTCGTGCATCAGTCCCTTCCGGAGACGGACCTGGAAGAGGTAGACACCTCCTGCGAGTTTCTCGACAAGAAGCTCGACCTTCCCCTGATGATCGCGGCCATCACCGGAGGCTGCGAAGAGGCCGGGCGGATCAACGAGGCCCTGGCACAGGTTGCCGAGAAGAAGGGCCTTGCCTTCGGGGTGGGGTCCCAGCGGGCCATGATCGAAAAACCGGAGTTGACACAGACCTTTTCCGTCCGATCCGTGGCGCCTTCGGTCCTGCTCCTGGGCAACATCGGGATCACGGCCCTGAAGCAGGTTTCGCCCGACCGGGTGGTGAACGCGGTCGAGGCGATCGAGGCAGACGGCCTGTGCGTACACATCAACCCTGCCCAGGAGATCTTCCAGAACGAAGGGGACGATGACTTCTCGGGTTGCGTGGATGCCTTGGCCAGACTCTGCACCGAGGTCCGGTTCCCGGTGGTCGGCAAAGAGGTGGGTAACGGGATCAGCCGGGAGGCTGCGGAGCATCTCAAGGAAGCCGGCGTACGCGCCATCGATGTGGGCGGCTTGGGCGGGACGAGCTGGACCCTGATCGACAGCCTTCGGTCCGGAAAGGACTCTTCACGATACAGGAAGTGGGGGATTCCGACGGCAGCAGCCATCCTGGAGGCAAAGACGGTGCGTCTGCCCGTCATCGCTACCGGGGGGCTGCGTAACGGCCTTCACATGGCCAAGGCGATCGCCCTGGGAGCGGATCTCTGCGGGATCGCCCTGCCCTTTCTCAGGGTCCTCGCCAAAGACGGAATTCCAGGCGTAGAAAGCTTCGTGGAGGCCCTCGAGCGAGATTTTCGTCACGCCCTGTTTCTGACCGGGTGCAAGAACGTGGCGGAGCTCAAGAACACGAGCATCATCCTCGGGGCAAGGTTGAATGAATGGGTCGACCAACGAAATCTTGGCGGCTAGCACATCTTGAACATCCAGACTCCTCGGACAAAACGATTACGATGAGATTCCCGTTCCGACGCCCTTCGATCCGATGGATTCTCTCCTGGGTGCTCATCCTCGGGCTCTTCCTCGAGCTTACCCTGCGCACGCTGACGGCGTGGAAGGAACCGAAGGGGAGGTTCATGTGGATGCTCGGCCGGAACATCCTGGAAGAGATGGGGCAGAGAGACGGGTACCGGTTCTTCACGGGAAAGAAGGGCCAGCGAGTGGAACACGGTGCCATTCGAATCGATTTCAACAACCTCGGCTACCGATCCAAAAAGATGGAAATCCTCCCGAAGACCGAAGATTCGTTCCGGGTGGCCTGTTTCGGTGATTCTGTAACGCTGGGACAGAACATGGTGGATTACTACGACACCTGGCCGGGGGCGATCGAACGCGTCGTGAACGCAGGCCCCGTGTCAAAGAAGGTGGAGGTCCTCAATTTTGGGATGGCCCATTATACGTACACCACCAATCTGGTGAATCTCGCCCTCATAGGAGAGTATGTTCAGCCTGACATCGTGGTCTTCCTGATCGGCCCGAACGACTTTGTCTGCCTGTATACCCGCGACTATGAACCGGACGGGAGTCACGACGGTCAATGGCTGCTCCCCATAACCGATGCGGTCTGGGGATCCCACCCGATCGGAAACATCCTGCAACACAGTCGTGTCTGCAACCTTGTGTACGGATCTTTTGTCAAAATCCTCATATTCCTGGAAGCGACCAAGCTCTTCAATTACCAGCTGTCAGAGGAAAACCTTCCGCTGCGCCTGGAAAAGATGGCAGACCACCTCGCATCGATCTGCACTCTCTCCAAGGCCCTGGGGGCCACCCCGGTGTTGTGCACCTACCTTTATGACGAACAGTGGGTGCGGGAGCGCCGAGGGGAAGAGTTTCTGGGCGTACTCGACAGAATCGACGATACGATTCGAAGTGTGGCAGAGAAGAAGGAAGCGATCCTTCTCGAAGCCAACGATCAAATGAGAGACCACCCGGATTATTTTCTGGACGATTTTCACTTGAACGCCGCCGGGGGGAAGAAGTTTGCTCAGATTCTGGTGAAAGGACTCAAGGACCACAACCAGTTGCCCCTCGAGGCAACCGGTTCCGACACGACACGAATCGAATCCGAAGAATAATCGGCCATGCTCTTCAACAGCACTCTATTCGGCATGTTTCTGCCCGTTGCGGTCGCCGGGTTCTGGTTTCTTCCCTTCGGCTTCCGGAAGTGGTGGCTCCTGGGGATCAGCTACATCTTCTACATGAGTGCAGTCCCAAAGCTTGCCTCCCTATTGTTTCTCGTGACGGTCATCAACTATCTTACCGGACTGTGGCTGGACCGGTGGCCCGGAAAGCGGAAACTCGGCATCTGGATCTCGGTCACCCTGAACCTGGGCATCCTTGCGTACTTCAAATATGCGAATTTCCTGCTCGACTCTTACATGAACCTGGTCCAGATGCTGGGGGGAGCCAGGGAGTTCGATGCCCTTTCGATCCTGCTCCCCGTGGGAATCTCCTTCTACATCTTTATCGGGATGAGCTACTCCATCGACTGCTATCGAGGAACGTTTAAACCCGTCAGGGATTTCTCCCTTTTTGCCTGTTTCCTCTCTTTTTTTCCACAGCTTCTCGCAGGCCCGATTGTACGAGCAGGCCAACTCATCCCGCAACTTCGGACAGCGGCTCCTTTCCGGCGGGATCTTTTCGAGGAAGGCCTTCGACTCCTGATGCTCGGGCTGTTCAAGAAGGTCCTGCTGGCGGACAAGCTCGCACCGATCGCAAATCAGGGGTTCACCGGCATCCCGAACCTGACCGGCACGGACGCGTGGGTCTCGGCCCTTGCATTCACTTTTCAGATCTACTTCGATTTCTCCGGATACACGGATATAGCACGGGGATGTGCAAAGCTGTTCGGCATCGAACTCCCGGAGAATTTCCGCCTGCCCTACCTGGCCAGGAATCCGAGAGAATTCTGGAGGCGGTGGCACATCACCCTGAGCACATGGTTGCGTGATTACCTGTACATCTCACTCGGCGGCAACCGGCGTTCCAAACACCGGGTGTACACCAATCTGATGATCACCATGGCGCTGGGCGGACTGTGGCACGGCGCAGCGTGGACATTCTTCGTCTGGGGTGTCTATCACGGCCTGCTCCTGGTGATGCACCGGAAGCTCCTCGAGTTCTGCGAGGCAGTGCCTTCGCTGGACAGGTTCCTCGAAACGCGCCTCGGCGAGGCTGTCTCGGTGGCAACGACCTTTCTGCTCGTATCGCTGGGCTGGGTGTTCTTCCGTGCCGACACATTTCAGGATGCACTCTCCCTGTTCGCGGCCATGGCCGGGTCCTTGCGGATGGGGCCGGTCACGGAGACGCTCCTCGATTCCCATGTGCCTATCTTCGCAGCCTGTCTCGTCCTCTACCATATGTTGCGTGTTTCCTCGAGAAGGTTTGCGGGGTTCTACCCTTTCCTTCGTCGACTCTGGACCTACACGGCCTTGAGCTGCCTCCTTCTGTCGGTGGTCTATTTCACAAACTACTACCCGGGAAAGGCAGAGGAGCATCCGGAACCCTTCATCTACTTCCAGTTCTAGCAGGCCGAGGGATTCTTGAAAAAGCTGTGAATGCAGTATAAGAAAGCAAGAATGGATTCCCCAATGGATCAACAGAAAGCTGCAGCCGACGGGAGGGTGCACATCTCGCGGTGGAAGTGCGTGGTCGCCCTGCTCCTTATCCTGCTCCTCGGGGCAAGCCTTCGTTTCTACCGGATCACGGAGCTGGAGCCCGGGATCTGGGACGAGGGGTCCTATCTCCTGGAGGCCCGCTTTCTCTCGAGTTTCTGCGCAGCGGTCTGGGACAGCGGGAGACTGCTCCTCGAGGAGAAGATGTCCGGCGAGGACCTCTGGAAGAGGGAGAAGCAGCTTTCGCTCATTCAAGAACACACCCGGGGCATGCCCCCTCGATACGGACGCATCCTCCACGACACATTCGTGGCCGCAGCGAACCTTCTGGCCGTTGAGCGCCCCTACATCGGAAACGTGGTGAATGCAATCTTTGGCACCCTGACCATCCTGGCGGTCTTCTTCCTCGCCAGGATGATGTATGACGACCGCATCGGCCTGATTGCCGCACTGATCTTCTCGGTGATGGGGTACCACGTCCACTACTCAAGAAGCTGGCTCGCCGAGGCGGACACCCTGTTTTTCCTTGTCCTTGCCTTCTTCTTCTACTACAAGAGTCGCTTCCGATATCCCGAACTCTCCCAGAAGGACCTGGCCCTATGCGGGCTCTTGCTCGGCATCGGCTTCACTGTGCACAATCGATGCATCGTTATCTTCGGCCTGATCTTCCTCCTGGATCTTCTTCTTTTCTGGAGACCGGGCGGCATCGCGCGGCCCGTGAAGCAAATGCGCATCTTTCTGCTGACCGGGTTCTTCCTTCTCCCCTCCTTTCTTTGGGAGGCCTTCTACCATCTGGTCTTCATCGTCTTCCGGCGTCTCGAGATCCCCATGACCACCCCCACCTATCTCGAACAGGTTCTCTACGGGTTCTGGCACTCCCTGCTGTGGGGCTACATTTCCGAGAATTTCCGGCCCTCCGGTTTCCTCACCTTCCCCTACCTTTACCAGCACACGAACGGCATCCTCGCCCTGCTGCTTCTCGTCTTGGGCCTGTACCTCGCTTTTCGTCGCCGCTCTCATGCGGACCGAATCCTCGGAGCCTGGTTTGTCTTCCCCTATGTGCTCTACAGTATCACCAATGCGGGCCTGACCCGTTTCTTCGTACTATGCCTGCCTCCTGCCGCTATCTTTTCCGCAGCGGCCTTCTTCCCGGTACCCGGCAACAAGGGAGGCATGTCCCTCTGGACCCGCAGGGTGCAGCCTGCCGTACTCGCCCTGCTGGTGATCACGGGCGTCGCCTACAGTTGGACCCGTGTTCTTCCGCCCGCGTCCGGATACGCGACGGCGATGGCATTCCTGAAGAAACAGGACACCACAAAGCAAATCGCCACGGGAATGCCCCTGTGCCAGGTCTATGTGGGCGTGGACAACGTGAAACGACCGCCGGAGAGCCTGGAGGAACTCGAAACGCTCTACCGGGAAGGCTTTCGGTACTATGTGATCGACTACAATCGGATCATCTACACCTACTACCAGATGAATCGCGTGGAGGTAATGGATAGCATCACAGAGAGGTTGCGTCCCGTCTCCTCGACGCAGAACGATTTCATCGGCAGGCCACAGAACAGCTTCGAGGGCAATCTCTACTTCTGGAAGACCCTTGCCATGAGGAAGAAGGGGAGAGAGCAGAAGATGGATCAGATCCGCATCTTTGATCTGGACGAGTACTTCCGTGAGGATTGACTTTCCCCTTCTTTGCGGCTGTCCAAAACGTTCCAGTAGAACCAGGTGAGGTTTGACTTTCCCTCTTCTTTGTGGCTACCTAGAAGGTTGTCGTTGAACTTGCCATGAGGAGGCTTTGAGGAAGATGCCGTCAGAAAGCAAACAAGCTCGGGAAACGCAGAGGCAAACCTATCAGGGCGCCATCGACAGTCGGCGTAGCTTGCTGGTCGAGAGAGGGGTGGACAAGGACCGGATCCCCAAGGACCCGCACCTCAAACACTTGCAGGCGAAGCTGCGAAAGACCGCGAAACGGCTCGCCGCCCTTGCGGCCCTCGAAAAGCAGAAGGAGGAGATGGCCCTCCGCAAGCAGCAGAAACTCGAGGCGAAAACGGAGAAGCCGGAAGCTGCCCCTGAACAGGGAAAGAAGAAGGAAAAGAAGGCGAAGAAGAAGGAGAAAAAGAAGGAAGACTCCTGAGTTGTTTGCCCCCGCCCCGCATTGCGGGCAGCCCTGGAGTCTTTTGAGACTGAGCCCGCACTCCTCCCGAACTGCCTCTCCACCTTCTCCATGCAGCGCAAGGGTGTAGTTGTGCGCCTGCGACTATTTCTTCGCTTTTCTTGTTGCTCGCTTTGTCGCTTTCTTCGTCACCTTCTTCCGGGCCTTCTTCTTTGCCTTCTTCTTTGCCTTCTTCTTCGGCTGGACGTCGGCTGCCAGCTTGAACAGACCCGGTTTGGGCTTGCTGAACAGCCCCTTGTCGTTCCTGTACATCATCACCCGGACCTGCGCCTTGAAGTCCTTTGCCCGGGTTTGGTAGTTCTTCTCCTCGAGCAGGGCATCACAGATGTCGTTGATCTTCAGCGGCCTCTTCTTCTCCTTCAGAATTTCAACGATGAGGGATGAAAGAGAAGGCTGGGCGACCCTTCTCCGCCTCGCCGTCCTGACTCCCTTCTTGGGGCGACCGGGCGCCGTCGCAGGCATGCCCAGGGACTCGATCTGCCTGACCACAGAGGCGAGCTCCTTCTCGAGGCTCTTCCTTCTCTTCTCGAGCTTTTCGATCTTCTCCTTCACCGGAATGGCGTTCTTCAATTCCTCCACGGTCACGGCTTCCAACAAGGCGACCAGTTCTCCCTTTTTCATGGCGCTCTCCTTTCCCCTTCCTACACTATAAGTCACCGACACATTCGCGTCTGTTAGCATTAATTTATTAGATGTATCATCTCCATCTTAAGGTTGCAATGCTTCGGCAACCTATCGAAGCATCTGGTCGAAGCACTCCTTCTCGAGGTGCATGGAAAGATCCAACACCTGATTGACCATCCACTTCATGTAGGCGTTCACCGATTTCTTGGTTCCTCGAATCGCCAGGGTGCTTCCGGAAACGAGTTGCCGGGCCCTGTTGCGGACGGCTTCCATCAGTTCTTCATGGGGCACCAAGTGGTTCACGAGACCGATGCGGAAGGCTTCTTCCGCATCGAGCATGTCCCCTGTCATCAGTAGTTCTTTCGCACGGTTCACACCTACGAGCAGAGGCCAGATGACGGCGCCGCCATCCCCTGCCACGACACCTACCTTGACATGCGTGTCACCGAGCCGGGCCTTGTCCGATGCGTAGACGATGTCGCAGAAAAGGGCAAGGGTTACGCCCAGGCCTGCGGCAGGCCCGTTCACGGCGGCGAGAATCGGCTTGTCCACCTCCAGAATGTTGACGATCAACTTCCGCGCCTCCCAGAAGATCTGTTCCATGGTCTGTTCGAGATTTTCCCCCTTGAGAAGGTCTCCGCCGAGGTCAGCCCCCGAACAGAACCCTCTTCCGGCTCCGGTCAGGATCATCACGTCCGCTTCGTCGTCTCTCTCGAAATCGGCATACATTTCCACGAGTTCGGTGTGCAGCTTCGCGTTGACCGAATTCAACGAATCCGGCCTGTTGAGCGTTGCCGTAAGGATTCTCTCTTCCCTTTCGAACAGAATGCATTCGTAGCCTTTGTAGTCGATCATGTTCTTCTCCTCTCTGCTATCCCTCTTCCGATTTCATTTCCTCCGGGCCCCGCCTCTCCCTGGTTCGAGTGGCCGGTGGGGGTGGCTGCTTATGTAAGCTTATACAAGTTTCAAGAAATATTAAAACCTTTTCGTGCCCTCACCCGTTCTTACCTGCAAACGGGAAAACAGCCCCACGACAACACTGCAAAGAGAGGACAAAAACCATGAAAGTTCATCTTCTGGCGGCCGCGATTCTCCTGCTCTTGTCCGTTCCGGGCTGGGCTTCGCCCCAGTCGGAGTACGAGGAAGGCTCCGGGCACATGGTCGCCATCCCTGAGGGAGAGGAAGGCTCCGTCGTGCTGCCCTTGAAACAGACCCGTGTGAACGCCCAAATCGCGGGACTGGTTTCGACCGTTGTGGTCACCCAGGAATTCGAGAACCCCTACACCACACCGATCGAGGCGGTCTATGTGTTTCCCCTGCCCCACCATGCAGCGGTCCATGGGATGAAAATGGTCATCGGAGACCGCGTGGTCGAGGGGATCATCAAGCCTCGAAGCGAAGCACAGGAACTCTATCAACAGGCGAAACAGCAGGGAAGGACCTCCTCCCTGCTCGACCAGCAGAGGCCCAACATCTTCACCCAGTCGGTGGCCAACATCCTACCCGGGGACAACATCCTCGTGGAGCTCTCCTATTTCCATGATCTCGACTACGAGCGGGGGCAGGTCGAGTTCGTGTTTCCCACGGTGGTTGGGCCCCGGTACATCCCGGGACAGGCCTCGGGACGAACCGGGGAAGGGTGGTCGGAGGACACGACACAAGTCCCCGACGGCTCCCGGATCTCGCCACCCCTGCTGCCGCCGGGCACGCGCTCCGGCCACGAGATCGAAATCGAGGTGCACATGGACACGGGCGTGCCTTTCCGGGACCTGGAGACCCCGAGTCACGCAATTCACGTGGACCGTCACGGACCCTCCCGGGTAACCGTCAACCTCTCTCGCCGCGACCGGATCCCGAACAAGGATTTCGTCCTCCGCTGGAAGACGAACCCGGAGGGTCCCGTAGCCGGGTGGGTGACCCACCACGATGACCTGGGCGGCTATTTCCTGCTGATGCTGGAGCCCGAAGCCCGGATACCCAGGGCGGAGACCGCTCCCAGGGAATACGTCTTCGTGGTCGACACCTCCGGGTCGATGAACGGATTCCCCCTGAACCAGTGCAAGCAGCTGATCGAAAGATGTTTGAAGGATCTGGACGAAGAAGACCGCTTCCAGGTCATCCTCTTTGCGGGCAGTGCCTCCACCTTCGCGTCCGCCCCGGTCCCTGCTACGGCTGCAAATATCCGCAAGGCGATGGAATATGTGAAGGCTGCCCGGGGCGGTGGGGGAACAGAATTCCTCCCGGCCCTGGAGAAGGCCCTGAAACACCCGGTGGATCGGGATCGGTCCCGGATCGTCCTGTTCCTGAGCGACGGGTACATCGGCTACGAGGCACAAGTGTTGAAGTACATGGACGAGAACCGGGGGGCTGCCAACCTCTTCCCCATGGGCATCGGCACCAGCGTGAACCGGTACCTCATCGATGCCATGGCCCGAATCGGCCGGGGCAAGCCCTTCTATCTTCGGCCGGACGAGAATCCGGAAGAGACGGTCGGAAAATTCTTCGAATACGTATCCAGGCCCTCGCTCACCGGTGTCGAGGTCGATTTCGAGAGCCTGCCGGTCTATGACTTCTGGCCGGAGAAGGTTCCTGACCTGTTTGCGGGCAGGCCAGTGACACTCGTGGGAAGATACGACAGAGGGGGAAACGGGAGTATCACCCTCACGGGTTGGCTCGCAGGAAGGCGATGGGAACAAACCCTGGAGGTGGAACTGCCGGACGAAGAGCCTGCGAATCCCGGCCTGCCCCTCTTGTGGGCAAGGAAGCGGATCGAGACATTGAGCGACCGTCTCGCGATCGGCGATCTGCAGGAAGACGAAGCCAAAGAACGGATCACGGAACTAGGCCTTCGATACAGCCTGATGAGCGCCTACACGAGCTTCGTTGCCATCGATTCCGAGGTGCGCAACCCGGGTGGAGAGGGCCAGACCGTGAGTGTCCCGGTCCCTCTGCCGGACCAGGTGAGCCCCCTGGCGGCGCCGGGCCATGCATACGTAACCCACAAGGGGAAGAAATACTCGGCCCCAGTGTGCTCGAACGGGGTTCTTTGGCGAAAGCAAGCCCTGCCGCCCTGCGGGGTCATCGGCAGGGATGAAAGGGCCCCGTCCGGATCTTCGGCAGGCCTGGCTCTGCCCGCTGAGTTGAGAGAAGAGAAAAGAAAGGAAGATGACGCGCAATACGGCATCCGGGAGATACGAATCCGCGGAACCCTCAATGAGGAAGCGGTGCGAAGGGTCCTCGAGGCCGCCCTCGACGAATGGGGCGACGAGGAAGATATGGCGGACATCCGGGGACCCGTGACGCTCGGTCTGATCGTGAACAAGGACGGCAAGGTCTCCCGGGCGTGGGCACAAGACAAGGAGGAGTTGGACGAAGAGCACCTGCGCGTACTCCTGGAGTATGCTCGGGGGCTCTGCTTTCCCAAGACCGAGGCACGGTCGACCGTCATCGTAGATTTGACGCTCTGATATGCGTCCGTCCCACTGCGGGACAAGCCGTGTTACGCCACGCCTCAGCCTCTCCCCTTCACGGGGAGGGGTTGAGGCCTTTTCAAGGAAGGCCCTTGCAACCGAGTCCCGTTGTGACATATCTTCTCGGCACGCCCGCATATTGCGTGCTCACGTTGCTCGCAGCAGAACGTTTCGTGCCATATGCGGGCTATCCGGAGGGTTCGACATGATGACCATGGACGCACCCGCCCTCCATCACGATTCTTCTTCAGGCTGGAGACCCGCGTTGGCCGAACGAAGCGACGAGCAGCTCATGCTGGCCTACCAGCAAGGGGATACCCGAGCCTTCGAGACGCTGCTGACGCGGCATGAGAAGGGCGTGTATGGATTCGCGTTGCGTATGCTCGGGGACAGCATGCTGGCCGAGGAGGTTGCCCAGGAGAGCTTCCTTCGGGTCATTCAGTCGGCCTCGAGATACAGGGCCAAGACGAGCTTTCGGCACTACCTCTACCGGATTGCCCGCAACCTGTGCATCGACCTCCTGCGCAAGAGGCCCAGGGAGCCTCGCACGCCGGACCTGGATGCCGGCTCCCCGGGCACCCCGGAGGGGATCCCGAACGGCAATCCGGGCCCGGAGAGCAACTTGGCGGCGGCGCAACTGCGATCCGCGATTCACAGGGCCCTCGCCACCTTGCCGGAGGACCAGAGGGAGGCCTTCCTGCTCAAGGAGGTCAAGGGCATGAAGCTCCAGGATGTGGCCGCCATAACCGGTGCGAACCTGAACACGGTCAAGAGTCGTCTCCGCTATGCCCTGACACGGCTGCGAGAACATCTCGTCGATCAGGGAATCGGGAAGGAGATGGGGTCATGAAATGCAAGCTCTGTGAGGACAAGCTCCTCGAATATCTCTACGGTGAACTCGGCGAAGAGGATGCCGCCGCCATGGAGCGTCACCTGGAGGCATCGGATGCCTGCCGACAGGCCTATGAAGGCTTTGCGTCCGTCCTGGAAACCGTTGCCGAGGAGGGCGAGGAAGGGCCGTCTCCCGCCCTGCACACCCGCATCATGGGACACGCGGAAGAAGCCCGCCCGGCAAGGCGCTCCTTGTGGGCGTGGGTATTCCGGCCGGCCGTGACCACGGCCGTCATCGGGGCGGTTGCCGCCGGCGTCTACTTCACCTCCCTCCGACACAAGCCCCCGAGCCTTCTTAACGAGAGAATCCTTTCCGGGGAATCCCTTGTCCGGGAAACGAAACAGAGAAGCACACCCCCATCCTCCATGGCCAAGGTCGATGCGCTCAAGAAGGAGGCAAAGGAAAAGGGCTTTCTCACCAGGCTTGCGGAGCCGCACCCCGTCATCGAGCAGGAAGAGGTGGCTTCTGAGCCCTTCGAGGTCGCGGAGAAGAAGGGATCGGCCTCGGATGCCATGCCGCCAGAGGAGGACCGCGCCGCTACGGGAGGGGTGGAGGGAGCAACGCCCCCGACCCACGAGACACGGCAAGAGCCCATGGCACTCTCGGCCTCACGGCGCCGGTCCCCTGCCTATGAAGCGGCGCCGGTCCCCCCTGCGATCGAACAGGCCCTGGAACTTGTCTCCGAGGGTAGATGCGCCGAAGCCGGAAAAGCGGTCGAGATCTACAGGACCGAGAATCCCGAAGAGCAGGTATCCGGTGTCGGCTGGCTGGGAGTAGCCCGCTGCCACGAGAAGAAAGGGAACACCAGGGCTGCCCGGGAGTTCGCTGAAAAGGCCCTCAAGATCCCCGCCTACAAATCGGAGGCCCGCAACTTCCTCGACTCCCTCCCCCCGCCGGCAGAGTGACGATGGAAGAAATGTTTCGTAACTATCTAAAATACATATGGTTTATAGTGATTTCGGAGCCTTCCGGTCGTACGCTAGTCACCCTACCATCTGGGTTCTGGTCCTGTCGTTCTCCCGCCAAACCGGTTTTCCGCTTGACCCATGAACATGAAAAAGCTAACATGGTCTTATGTAAAAAGAACGTTATTTTGTACTGTATGCAAAAGGCCCGATTCTCCATTATCGGTGGGCCTGACCTCAACAATCTCGGGTTTCAACGGGTCTAGAATTAGGATAAAATAGAGGGTCTCGCTCTGGACTATCCGAACGACACCCATTCCCTCCCCCATAGGAACGTCCTGATAATCGACTCAGCCAATGGGCGCGGGATAGAGATGAACGACAACTCAGGAGGGGCCGGCCTTGAACGGAAATAACGGTCGGAGGATTGCGTCAAGAATCAGGGGCGTTGGGGCCTATATACCCGAACGGAAAATAACGAATGATGATGTCCTTGCGCTCTTGAGGGCCGGCAGCGCCGATTATCTTGATGAGAGCGCCTCCGAGAAATTGATCGAAAGAGCGAAATGCGTATTGGCCAAATCGGGCAACGTGACTCGCTACTGGTGCGAGGAAGAACAGTACTCTCCGGATATTGCACGCGTTGCTTCCGAGAGGGCCCTGGCAGACGCAGGCATCGAGGCCGAGGATCTCGATCTGATCATTTACGCGGGGATGTCCAAGGCCTTGGTCGAACCGGCCACTGCACATATCCTGCGGCACGAAATCGGGGCGACCCGGGCAAACGTGTTCGATGTCCAGGATGCCTGTACGAGCTTCATGAAATCCATGGAACTGGCCGATAGTCTGATCAAGAACGGCAATTACAGGACCGTCCTGATCGCCTCCGGAGAGCGGACCTACGACTGGGCCGATTTCAATTGCAGGACGTTGGATGAGTTCAGGCTGAAATCCGCCTCTCTCACGATCGGCGACGCAGCGGGCGCCATCGTACTCCAAGGAACCCACGATTCGTCCTATGTAGACAACCCGAAGCACATGCGCTTTTTCTACCGCATCGTGGACGGCACCTTTAAGATGTGCCACATCGGGCTGAACTACCGGTTCGGAGAACGATACCGTTTGTCTTCCGACTCGAATCGTCTGGTTCAGACGGGCCTGAAAGCGATTACGGATCTGTTGATCGAGAGGCTCGGAGAGGACGAGTGGAAAGATCTCCGTTACGATAACCTTTTCGTTCATGACATCGGCAAGATCATTGATGAACGGGTCCTGCCCTTCTTGCGGGAGGCAAATCTTTGCGTGCCGGATACATACCGTTCCTTTTTCCCAGAGTACGGCAACGTCGCGTGCGTGAGCTTGCCCCTTGGCCTATGGCTTGCCAAGCAGGATGGCCGTCTCAAACCGGGCAACCTCTCGGTCTTCGTCTGTCCGGCAGCCGGAGTCCAAGGCGGCATGATGGTCTTCTCCTACTAGTCACCCCACGTAACCAGTGCGCCTTTGAAGGGTGGTTTGTTTCATGAGGGAAAAACCCAATATCCTTGTCATCGTGGTCGACTGCCTTCGGTCGGACAGAGTCTTTTCTCACGATCGCACCTGCAGGACACCGAACATCGACAAGCTCGTAGCGCGCGGCACCTCTGTGCCGAACGTGTTCGTTGAAAACAGCATCACCGCACCCTCCTTTGCGTCTATCTTCACCGGCCGATACGCCGCCAACCACGGCGTGATCGGGATGGTGGGCGTCAAACTCGACCCCCAGGCGGTCACGGTGGCGGATCTCTTCTCCGCAAACGGTTACAACACCTATGCCGAGATGACCGGACCTCTTACACCGCTTCTCGGGGTCGACCGGGGCTTTTCCCAATATCATTTCCGCAAGCAGCAAGCGTACTGCTTCACCGACTGGGGCAAGGACCTTATCCACCGACTCCGAGCGGGAACTTTCGAGGCTCCGTACTTTCTGGTCGTTCACTTCTGGGAGGTTCATGTTCCCCGGCAGGTGCAGCCGGAATTCGATTCGCCCGAGTTCGGCGAGACCCCTTACGACCGAAGTATTTCCAGTCTCGATTCGTACATCGGGGAGTTGGTCGAGGCGGCAGGGGAAGACACCGCGGTCATTCTGACGGCCGACCACGGAGAATGTGTCCACGAGCGTCCTGCAAAGGACACCTTGCTGCCCTACTTCCTCCAGAAGTTGAGGCTCCCGCCCCTGGACGCCGAGGAGGCGGGCGCAATCGACAGCACGGTAGACCTGATGGCGCAGAAGCCTCGGCTCCACGCATTTGCCGAAGAGCTTTCCCAAATCGCAAGAGAGCCGGAGGGCAGGATCGGACTGAAACAGCGGCTTATGATGATGGCGAGCCTGTTGCTGATCGGGCTGACCCGTTACCGGATCCAGCTCGGCAAGGGCGTACAGGGCAAATCGGGAGGGTTGGCAAACCTGAAACAGAAGGTGAATGATGTGAGGCTGTTCCTGGCCGTGGCGATGGGCAAGCCCGAGGCGGCCCAGCTTCAGCTCGTCAAGAACTCCTTGAATGAGCACATGCTTCAACACGGTTACCATATCTATGATTACCTCCAACGGGTGCCCGCGGTCTTCGTCAAGGAGGGGGTCTTTCCGAAGGGGCATCGGCTGGAAACCGAGGTCCGGCACATCGATTTCCTTCCCACCCTGATCCAGGCCTTTGGGCTCGAGACATCCTCGACCGGTCTTGATGGATCGAGCTACTACGAGATGATGGCCAATGGCACAGGGGAGGACCGTTCGATCTACCTCGAGGCACGCGGTGGTGCCCAGGCGCAGAAGGTCTTTCTGATCCGGGGAGTGCGGCGCGCCGGTCAGAAACTCGCCTATGCGCCCCTTGAACCAACCGCGCCCATAGAGTATTACAATCTGAACGACGACCCGAAGGAACAGAAGCCACTGTCGGATACGGCATACGAAGAGGTCGCGGAACTGCGCGAGGAAGCGGAAACGATCAGCCGTTCTTTCGCTCAGGGCTCAGGAGCCAGCCTGTCTGCCAGGGAAAACGCGGAGATGGTCAAGAAGCTACAAAGTCTGGGCTACATGTAGGTTGTATGCCCGTTCTGTGAGCGAAGTCGATCAAATGTTAACTGTCCAGTGACCTTGATGAGCCACGTTGACGACCTGCCTCAAATAACGATCGCCTTCACCCGTTATCCCCGAGCGGTGATCGCCCTGATCCTATCAGTAAGTCTGTTGTTTGCTTTCTTCGCAAAGGACGTCGAACGCGATCATTCCGCGGAGGGATTGCTGCCCGCCAAAGATCCCCTCCACGCGTATTATGACGAATTCAAGAAACACTTCGATATCAAAGCCCAAATAGCTATCGCCCTCTTCCACGAGGGGGGCTTGTACACACCTGAGATGATCGCCCAGGTGGGCCGGATCTCCGATTGGCTGGAAGCAAGCGGATTTGTGGAAGAGGTGAAATCGCTGACCACGGTGGAGAGCCTCACCGCTTCGGGAGGCGAGATCCTCGTCGGCCCTCTGGTAAAGGCGATTCCTGAGACGGCGGATCAGATGGAGAGTCTCCGAGAGGCCGTGCATCACAATCCGATGATCCACGCCAACCTTGTCTCGCCGGATGGAAAGGCCACACTGCTCCTGGCCCGCCCGAACTTCGATCCGTGGGAGACCTTGAAGTGTGTGGCGACCTACGATTCCCTGAAGAAGATGCTGGCCGAGGATCCCGGGCCTGGCAAGGCCTATGTGGCCGGCTATCCCATCATCACCGGCCTAGCCGACAAGTACATGGACCGGGACAACCGGGTGATGATGCCTATCGTTTCGGTGGTGGTCATTCTGCTCTTGTCACTGGCTTTCCGGAGCCTACGCGGGGTCTGGATTCCTTTGGCTGTGGTCGTGGCCGCGATCGTCTGGACCTTTGGAGCCATGCACCTGGCGGGGGTGAAGATCACCATCATTTCCACCAGCATCCCGATCATTCTGATGGCCATGGGCATCGCGGACGGTATACATGTGATCAGCGAATATTACCATCAACTCGGCCTGGGCAAGGAAAACCGATCGGCAGTTCTCCATACCATGAAGGAGATGAATGCGCCGGTGGTCATGACATCCATCACCACCGCTGTGGGATTCCTCGCCCTGTGGACTGCAGACATCGTGCCCATCCGTGAATTCGGTGCCGCGGTCGCCTTCGGCATCATGGCCGCAATGGTTTTCTCGCTGTCTTTCATTCCGGCCTGCCTGGTTCTTCTGGGAAAGCCGAAACGGCTCCTGACGTTCCCTATGTCCGACAGGGGCGGGATGCAGGGCCTCAGCCGCGCCATCGGACGTGCCAGCCTTCATTATGCAAAGCCTCTCATCGCGGTCTTCCTATTCGGGGTGGTCTTGACAGGGGCCATCTCCACGCAACTTCGTGCACGCCAGAATCCGGTACATTATTTTCGCAGCCATTCAGAAGTCCGCACCTCCAGTGAATTCATCGACGAGCACTTCCCGGGCACAGGAGCAATCCACATTCAGGTGGATAGTGGCGAGGAGGGGGGGCTGAAGGATCCTGACTTGCCCTGGAGAATCGGTCGACTTCAAGAGCGTCTAGAGTCGATGGAGGAGGTCGGCAATACGCGTTCCGTGGCCGATTTCCTGGCGAGGATGCATCTGTTGCTTCACGACGGCGATCCGTCTTTCCATCGAGTGCCCGGCCCGGGGGATGACCTCGATCCGGACGCGGGACGGGCCCTGATCGGTCAATACCTCCTTCTCTATGAGATGTCGGGTGGAACGGAACTTGCGAGCACCGTGGACGATGAATATCGGCGCGCCAACATCGAGGTCAACGTGAAATCAAACAGCTCGGATGTCTTCAAAGGAGTGATCGAGACGTTCGATGAAGCGGGTGCGGAACTGTTCGCCCACAAGGCAAGCATCGGCAGCTTGGGAAATGGCGTCATCAATCTGAAGATGATCCGATATCTGGTGCTCGGTCAGATCTACAGCTTGGCGGTGAGCTATGGTGTGGTCTTGCTCATCCTGATCATCATGTTTCGGTCATTCTTGTATGCATTAATCGGCGTAATCCCGCTGGTCATCACGATCACGTTCAGCTTCGCCCTCATGGTCATCTCCGGAATTCCACTGAACATGGGCACCGCCTTGATCGCAAGCGTATGTATCGGCATCGGCGTGGATTACTCGATCCATTTCATCCACCGCTACCGGATCGAGGCAGCCCGTACAAGCGATCTTGCCTCCACCGTCCAGGTGACGATGGAAACCTCGGGAAGGGCGATCTTCCTGAATGCGGTGGCTGTAGCGGGTGGTTTCTCGGTGCTCCTGTTTTCCAGCTTCATACCCGTCGTCTACCTGGGCCTCCTGATACCACTGATCATGGCAACAAACGCCCTGGCCGCCCTGCTCATCATACCGGCCTTTCTGAATGTTCTCGCCGGATCGAGAAGGAAGCAAACCCGGGGGTCGGATGCTTTTCCTACCCAATAAGCCCTATCCGCCACCCATAGGATTTCACTTCCTTTCTGCGTAGTTCAGTTTGACGATGTTCGAGAAGGGGCCTTCTTCTCCCAATGCGTTCAACGCGCGGACGGCATACGTGTAATCGCCTGTGTCCTTCAGCTTGTCGGAGGCGGCGTTTTGCGTGGCAGGAAGGGTCCGTATCCGGTGGCGAAAAGGGCCGGAGGAGAATCGGGATCGATACAGGTGGTAACCACCGGGTGAACTGCCCGCGGGCGGCTTCCAAGTCAGATCGACGCGGGATCCAATGATCTTCCCCTGCAGGGCTTGCGGAGGTCCTGCCTCTTGCCTCTTGATCCCCTTCTTGTAGAAGACGAATGCCGTAGCCGAATGGGGAGGGAATGTGTAGGTAAACCTGCTTCCGGACACAGAAATCCCCTTTTCCTCCGTACGAACGCAATCTCCTTTCGGGCAGGTCTCCGGTTCATTGGTCGACCAGGGAAATTCTCCCCGCAGCGTGTAGGTCTCGGCCTGCATCCCGGGCACAAAGCCTCGCATATCAATCGCCGCTTTCAGGGGACTCTTTTCGCCCAGGTTCTGTACAATCAGACACAGACGGCGCCCTTCTGTGTCCCTCGCGGCAACCGCTTGCAGAAGAGCGACTTCGAGACTCTTGTGGCCTGCATAGCCCATTGCCGCATACGGCGCGGGAGGGCCAATGCGGAAGCTCGGTGAACGGATCTCCACAGGCAAGGACTGTCCGTTCAGATGGTCGCGGTAGAGTTGGAGCATGTAGTAGGTTGGCCTTGGACGCGGATCCGAACGTCCCCGCTCGCCGCCGTGGACATGATCGTATCCTACACCCTCGATGAGTCCGAAACACTCCTGGTCTCCGAACAGGAGCCACTGGGTAGCCGCTTCCACTCCATATCGAATGAATGTCTGTAGATACATTCCTAGGTTGAGAGCATCCCGCAGGCTGGTAATCTGGGCCACGAAGGGAGTCTGTCCTCGGTTTCCGTATGTTTCATAGATAGGATTGTATTCCGTGACACATAAGGTCTTCCCCTGCATCTTCTCTCGGGAGAACCACCGCTCCTCGGCAACAAGAGGGCCGGACACGATCAAGTGATAGAGTTCCGGGCTGTTCTTACAGTCAACATACGCCTGGCCGGTCCTGCGGCCTTTTCGCTCAGCCACGTGGTAAACGTGAAGGTGGGCGCCATGGGTGAGTTCCAGACGCAGGGTGTAGGCCTTCTCTTTGAGGCTTGCGTTCAGAGAACAATCCTTTGTCTGTCTCCCCACGCTGAAGACCTGTTGCGCCCCCGTCTCAGGAATGGACATCTTCAACTCGGCGTTCCCCCCTTGAGTCGCAGCTCTCACTCGAAACTCGTATTCATCCGGCCCAGAGAGCCGGAGGGGTACCGAGATCGAAGCCCCTTTGCCGGCAAGCTCGAAGCCTTTCATCCTCCCGGATGTACCCGGCATGTAGGAGTGACGAATCCAGAAGTCGAATTGTTTCCCCGCGGTCTTGCCGACTCGTTGGAACCACTCGTCAATCCTATTCGCTTGCCAGCCTCTCAAGGGTGTCAAGGCGCCGATCCGAATCGAAGGATCCACAGATCTCATCTCTTGAGAGAAGATACGGACCGCCTTCTCGTACCAGCCTACGGGAATATCCTGCAGTTCGTTTCCCAGCTCCCAGTACTTCACCCCGTAAGGCGCGGCGTGACCGTTCCGTGCCCTTTCCGCAGCCCAGTCCACCCCGCCTCTCGGGTTGGATCCATCGTTCGGGGCATTGCAGTACTCTACCCAGTCGGCGGCGATAGCCGCATTCTTCCTGTAAACCGATTCCGTCTTGAGAGCCAACTGGATAGGAGATGCTCCCGAGGCTCGATTCAAGTTGACGGTGATCATCGCCTCAGCGCCCAGCTCCTCGCAGAGTAGGAGGAACTCGTCTGTTCCGATAATCGGATCCGCTGCACCGGGTCTTTTGTTCATCGGTCTTCTTTTTGCATAGGGTCCGATTCCCCGGTTCCATATGTAGAAGTTGGCCGCAAGCCCTCCCGGAAACCTCAGAATCGTGGGCCCCAACGCACTGACCATCGGCAGGTACCCGTACCACTTCCCAAGGGCTTGCCGGTATTCGGCTTCCGAGGGGGCCTTTCGATTGAAACCGTTCACGTCCCCGACCCAGAAGATGTTGGTTCCATAGATCAACGGATTGATCGTAGGCCCGGGGTTTTGAGCATCAACGGTGATCTGAATCTTCTTGCTCCCCACCGAATCGGATGAAAATGCCGGTCCCGCAGTGCCGACCCAAACCAGAACCGACGCAACCAGTATGAGCACAAAGACGGACGGGCTTGTCCGGTGTTTCTTCTTCTCGTGCATCTCACCCTCCCTTCCGGATAAGGCAGTCAAGAGCCTTTCTTCAAACGAGAGCAATATGCAAGAGAACCCTTACTGAGTCAAGAAAAAGAGGCCCGTCCAACACACATCTATTGGGGTCGAAACGGTTGGGAAACGGCGATTTTGACCTGTTGGCCTTCTGCAAACGGGCTCTTGGGGTCGAGACCGTTGACCACGGCAGTGAGTTCGACCGTCCACTCATTGCCCGTTCGTTCGGAAAGTCGGGTCAAGGTCTCCCCGGACTCAGCCGCCACGACACGCAGGCGGGTTTCACGAATCGAGGACCTCTCCTCCGGCGTGATGGGCTTGAAACTCGAGGTCGTGTCTCTCAGCAAGGAGTAATAGCGTTCGGGCACCAGTCCCACGAACCTGTACAACCGTTCTCGGTAGGCAACCCAGAGGAATTGCGTGCACACGGTCTCGCCACGGTCCTTACCCGTGTACGTGAGCCTGTAGGCTGGAAGATCCCCAATATTCATTGACGTCGATTCACTTGGCCGGAGTCGATACTTCCGGGACATCTTCTCCTCGAACTTCTTCGCCGCCTCGGTCGGGTCAGCGTCCTTGCCTTCGATTCCCAGGGATACCATCCCGTCCTTGCCCGGCGCTCCCGCGAAGACGGCCTGGCGCGTGTTGATCACCTCCCATCCTTCGGGGAAGCACATCGAGAATTCGAGCTCGGGGTGCAGGAAATTGTGGCCCCGAATCACACCCATGGCAGGGTCCTCGCCCACCAGAAGCCCATCCTGGCGCCCCAGGTAGTCTTCCTGCGTTCCTGCCGCAGCGTCCCGGCGTTGCCACTCGATCTTGCCCGCATCTTGGAGTACCCGGGCCACCCGATCCGGTGTGCTGGGGTGGGTATCGAAGAAGCCGGGGATACGCTTCCTGCCGGAGTACTCCTCTGCGAAGGCTTCGATCCTAGCCAGAATGGCCGCCAGGGCAGACGGATCGTATCCCGCCTCGGAAGCCATCTGCTGGCCCATCTGGTCCGACTCGAACTCGTCCTGCCGGCTGTGCGATGCCAGATAGGCCCCGCCCAAGACCGCCGCCGGCGCCATCAGGAGCGCCCCGAGGTCCGGATGGACCACGCCTCCTACGATGGCCCCCGGCAGGGCAAAGAGCACCGGGACCGCTGCCTTGGCCGACTGCTTGGCAGAGTGCCGCCTGCTCACGTGAATGATTTCATGGGCAAGAACATTGGCGAGCTCATCCTCGCTGTTGGTCAGGACGAGAAGCCCGCGCGACACGTATATGTATCCGCCGGGCAGGGCGAACGCGTTCGGCTGGTACTGGTCCACGACCCCAAACTGATACGTGAACCTCTGGTCGGAATGGGCCGTCACCAGTCGCTCACCGACCCGATTCAGGTACTCGGCCTTGCCGGGCTCCTCGTAGAGACCCATGTCGGCCTCCACCTGCCGGGCCGTTGCCTGACCTACCTCCTTGTCCTTTTCGACCGACTGCAGTGTGACGCCGCAACCTGCAGACAGCAGGAGCGTCAGGACGGTAATTACCGAGAAGACAGAGAGCTTCTGCCGGTGATCTCCAGGCATGATTGATCCCCCAACCAGACATTGACCATGTTTCCAGATTATATTTGACATCTTTATGGGTACGCAATCCATCTTTATGTATGAAGCGAACCACATTGAAGATAGATGATGATCTGTTCGTGCAATTGAAGAAGCGGGCAGCGAGTCAGGGCAAGTCCATGGCATCGTTAGTCAACGATCTGCTGCGCCAGGCCATCGACACGAACATTCTCGTCTTCGCCGAGATTCGGACGAGCGAAAACCACACGGCAGCCCGAAAGACCCTCACTGACCTGGCCGAGGGTGCTGTTCCATGGGCCATTCCCTGGCCGTGCGTCTATGAGTTCCTCCGTGTCGTTACCCACCCGAGAGTGTACCATCCCCCCGTCCCGATGAAGACTGCGCTGCAGGACTTGCGCCGTATTCTGGGCTCACCGACGCTGATCCTTCTGCGTGAGACAGCCAACCATCCGGAGGTCATGATCTCGGTCATCCAAGAGGCGGGCGTATCGGGCAACCTTGTCCACGATGCTCACATCGCGGCGCTGTCCATCGAACACGGGATCAGTGAATTCATCAAGGTAGATCGGGACTTCTCCCGCTTCCCTTCGCTATCCGTGAAGAATCCTTTTCTTCAGAAATATATGCTCGCGCCCAGATACGGTCCGTGCTGGGTCGTGTCGTAACCGAACGCGTCGAACCCGCTCCCGGTCATATAGTCGATCTGATAGACCCGGTAGCCCAGCTTGAAGGAGGCTCTCCACCACGGCCGGTAGTCCGCACCCGCAAGGAAGTCCCACTGGATATCCGACCCCTCTCCTATGCCGAAACCACTCACGCTCCCCCTCAATGCGAACGAGAGCTTCTCGAGAACCTGCATCCACAAGCGGCCGCCGATCATGAGCTCGGCCCAGGTCTTCTCTTCGCCCAGTGTCGTGCTTCGGCCGGGCAGGATCGGCCCCTGCGGCTCGAGCGCCAGGTCTATCTTCTGCTTCAGATAGACGACCCGGGCCCCGAGAAAGGGCTCGAAATACAGTGCCGGAAGTGCCTGGCCTTGCCTGAGAGGCCTTTGCAGCAGCCGGTAGGCTCCTGCGAAGTCAAAGACCGCCTGCTGGATGTCAACCTTGTCTATATGGAGCACGGGCAGCGGACCCGGGAGAGCGACGTTCTTGCTCGTATTGAGCTTGACCCACATAGCGTCGAAGATCAGGCCAAACCTGTTCTTCCACGCCTCGAAGAGGTGATATCGGAGCGGGCGGGTAACCAGAGATAGGGGCTCATCACGAAATCCCATTCGCCCTCTGAGCCCGGCGGCTCGTAGGCTTGTGGTAAGGGACAGAGGGAAACCAGCCATACCAGAATGAGCGTCACCATGATCATCCGTCGCATTCTCTTCCTCCTGACTCGTTGGGTCCCGTTCTCTTTCCTATCCCTTTTCCGGTTCCTCCATCACAGCTCAGGGCTGAAGCATGGGCCGACCCAGAGTGTCGCTCGACTCCGTTACCGGGCCCACATGTTGCATGCCTTCGTCACGGCATCTTGACGTTGGTTCCGTTCCGTTCGTTGAACTCATTGTAGATCTGCTTGACAAGGTCCGACATCGGCTCTTTGCCGCTCTTGACGAAGGTGGTGAAGTTGTCACCGACACCCTTCTTGACCTCTTTGGGGCGCGTCGGCTTTGTCGGCCAGATCTCCTGGTCGATGGCGGCCATCCGCACCCCGATCTTCTCTTTCGTCACATTGAAGACCATGTAGTCCGTGGCCATTGCCAGCGGTCCGTCGTAGGTCCGCCGGACCTGCTCGAGCATGATGGGAAGCGTGTCGTGGTCATTGTAGAAGTGGTAGCCGACCGCAAGGCGCGGCGCGGTCATTGCCATGACCTTGCCGAACTGCTGCGGCGAGGTGTGCTTGAACACCGAGAGCGCCAACGCGAAGTCCGGTCGATATTTCTGCTTTTCGAGGAGGATCTGGGGATCGGCAAAGCACTCGTGGACCGAGATGTCGGCGCCCTTGGTGTGCTCGATCCACCACTTGTTGGGGAAGGTGTCACTGCTGTAACAGAATTTGAGGCCCTTCCAGTCGAGGATGAAGCTGACGGCGCCGTCAGCGGTGTGAATCGCCGGAATGGAACGGATGGTGACACCGTTCTCTTCGTAGATGACCTTGTTCACGCCCTTGTAGTCGAACTCGTTTACTTCGATCTTCTCGCCGCGCGCATCCAGCAAGCCCTTGAGCGTAAACGCATCCCAGTGGAGCATGCGCTGCAGCCCGTCGATCGCATGTTTCGTTCCCATCTCCGGCGTCGCGCCGCTCGGCCCCCAAACGCGGAGCGGATAGGTGCGGTTCATCTTCACGCCGCCGATCCAGAGCGCGTCGAGGTCGCCGAAGTGGTCCATGTGCAGGTGGCCGATGAAGACCTTGTCCAGGTAGTCCATCGGGATCTTCATCGCCGCCAGTCGTTCCACAGAGCCGTAGCCGATGTCGAACAGGAATTTGTCGCCGTTACCCAGTTCCACCAGGAAGCATGCGGCAGCCTGTTTGGGGCGGATGGTCGGCATACCCGTACCCAGGGCGACAACGCGCATCTCGTCAGGAGCGAGATCTTCTGTGCCCGGGTAGTAGACCTCGCGATCCGGAATTGCCTTCACCGGAGAGGGGGGCGGGACTCCCGGTGAAGCCTGCGCCTGCGTGCCTGGCAACAGGGAGAGGCCGCTGTTCGATCTCTCGAAATAGACTCCGGCCGCGATTCCGCCAACGAACAAGGCGACAGCGCCAAACATGAGCCACCCGTACGACTTTGACGCCTTCATGGTTTTTCCCCTTTCTCTGAATCTTCATATGGGATTGACCCTGCCGCTTCGAGGCAGACGCTTCTCCACAGGATCCAACCACATGAAGTGTATGACGGTTTCCTTTCTTCTGCACGGAAGAAACGAGGGTGAAGCGGCGGCGGGGTCCCAATATTTCGTTTCTTTCCCAAAATATTGGGAGCCGCCTCGAGATGGGCGCTCGGGTTGATGTCGCACTGGCGGATCTCACGTTTAACCCTTCTTCTCCTGCCTCCATTATTTCAGGCCGTGCTTCTCGCGGAACGCCTTGAATGCCTTGTCTTCCACGCCGGAAACGTCCCACCGGCCGTCAAGCGTGAACTTGGATTCCTGGGGCGGGAACTTCTTGTCCGGTAGAGGTGGCGGGGTCGGGCCGGCCACGTCCCACGCATCGTCGCCGCTCACGGCCATGCGTTCACGGATCCCATCACGCGTAACGTTCCAGACCATCATATCGTCGGCCATGGAGAGCGGCCCGTCATAGGTCTGTCGAACGGCATCGTAGATAGCGTAACGCGTGGCTTCCTCGTTGAAGAAATGGTAGGCCACCGCGTGGCGCGGTTTGAGCACACTCATGATCTTTCCGAAGGCCTGGGCCGAGGTGTGGATATCGGTCTGCATCATCATGGCGCGCTGGGCCGGCTGGCCGTAGAAGTACATGAGCTGCTCCGGTGTCAGCATGCACTCGTAGATGATGAGATCCGAGTTCTTGCAGTGCTCCATGAACCACCTGTTGGGGGCCGTGTCGCCGCCATAGACGATCCTGAAGCCCTTCCATTCGAGGATGAAGCTCACGGGCCCGTCGCCGGCGTGAATGGCAGGAATGGAACGGATGACAACTCCGTTCGCTTCGTAGATGACCTTGTTGATCCCCTTGAAGTCGAATTCATGCACCTTGATCTGGCCGGGTACAGAATTCACCTTGACGGCGCGGGTAACATAGTCCCAGTTGTAGGCCCGCATGAACCCTTCGATGGCGTACTGCGTGCCCATGTCCTCCCGTGCACCATTGGGTCCCCAGACCTCCAGCGGCCCGGTACGTCCTCCGGTCCAACCGCCGGCCCACATGCCGTCCAGGTCGCCCCAGTGATCCGTATGGAGATGACTGATAAAGACCTTGCGGAGGAAGTCGGCAGGGACGTTGAGGGACATAACGTTTCTCATGGAGCCCGATCCGATGTCGAAGAGGAACTTGTCCCCGTTACCCAGCTCAACCAGGAAGCAGGCCGCTGCCTGCCCCCGGCGGGCCGCCGGCATGCCCGTACCGCAAGCGATGACCCGGATTTCTTCGGGCCCCAGCTTTTCCGTTCCGGGATAGTAGAGATAGGGGTTGGAGACCGTACCCTTCGGGTCGGCCATGCTCGCACGGCCGCTCATCTCCTTGTCCGCTGCCCCGCCGGCGGCGTGTACGTCCTTGACGATAGCCGGCACCTCGCCGGTCGTACCCTTGTGCCACCCGGCCGTGTAAGCCCCCGCCATCGCGACCACAACGACGAAACAGATTCCCGCGAAAAGGAATTTTCGATTCATCTCTCTGCCTCCTTTTTCTTTTCTTTCAATAACTTATGCCGAAAGGGACTACACACTACGAAGTTGGGGGCATCTTGACATCGGGCTGTGGCCAGGCCAATACTTTTTGGTATGGATGCCAAGAATAGAAAGAAGGATGCGAAACGACTCAGCCGGGAGCAGTGGCTTGCCCGGGCAATGGATGTCCTGGCCAGGGAAGGCGGGGCCAGGCTGCGGATCGACAGTCTTGTCCGGGACCTGGGGGTGACCAAGGGTAGTTTCTACTGGCATTTCAAGGATCGGGATGACTTCATCGCGTCCCTCTCGGCCTTCTGGGCCGAGTATTCCACCAAGCGGGTCATCGACAAGGTGGGACGGTCAAGAGGTGATGCAAAGGCGAGACTGGCCGCGGTCGTTGAAGCCGTGTTCAGCGAGGATCTGGGCAGATACGACCTGGTCATGCGAGCCTGGGCTGCGCGACAACCCGGAGTCGCCGAGGTCGTGAAGAGAGTGGACGAGCAGAGGTTCGCGTTCCTTCGTTCGCTGTTCTCTGAGATGGGATTCGGGGGGCAGGAGTTGGAAACCCGGACCCGCGTCTTCGTCTGCTACATGGCCGGGGAGCATGTGACCTTTATGAAGGAGAGTAGAGAAGAACAACGGGAATCGATGAAGAAACGGCTCGTCTTCTTCACAAGATCGTGAAGTTGTCAGCCCCTGCCCTCGAGTTGCCTGGCCAGTCGATTGCCGAGCCGCTCGATCTTCCCGAGGTGGCTTTCCAGCTTGCGCCATTCCTCTGCCGTAGGGACTTCCTGGCTCTCATCGAACACGACAAGGGTGGGAGAATTCCGGCGGGCCACCAGAACCTCTCGAAGCAGGGTCCCGGTATCCTCGTGGAATCTGAACGCCGAAGGATCGGATACACCAACGATCGCCAGGGCAAGCCTCGCATACTGTCGGGTGATCGAACCGTGGACTGCCTCCATGGTAGGAATGGCAGAGGTCAACAGAAGTGAAACGATCATGAAATAGGGCAGTACCGGGCCCAGGATTCCGCTCATGCTTGGCCTTCCTCTCTTCGGGCAAACATACCAACGGACCCCTACCCTGTCAATGACTTTCTAGTGAATACAACCGGACGGAGTTCGGTGGCTGTCCCCGATTTCGGCAACCCGATTCACTGGCTTTTCGTTAAGGTCCCTTTGGGCGATAACCCGGGTAGGTCCGGCCTCCAGGGGCGGGGCTTGAAGAGGGGGAGGAAGGCATCTAGAATGGATCCTGAAATTGTGCCCCAGCTTCCCGCCCGAAGGATGAAAGGGACGACTATGCGCCAAGAAGAAGACCGGATCGAGGCCCTGAAGAAGGATGTCTTCCTGGCCCACGCCAACCGCGCCTTCATTTACACCGAGGTTCTGAGGGAGATGCGCAAGGAACTCGGGGAGGAACGGTCGGCCGAGATCTTCAAGCGTGCCCTTCGCAACCATGGCGTGAACATGGCGAAGATGATGGCCTACCCAAAGGACCTCCCGGGCTTCAAGGACTGGCTGCTCGAGTTTCTGCCCGCCCGAGGGGCATTGAACGAGCCGGAGGTCGTGCGCTCGAGTGAAGAGGAACTGGTGGTCAAGTTCCCCAGATGCCCCTTGAAGGAAGCGTGGCGCATGGCAGGGCTCAGTGACGCCGAGGTCGCCGACATGTGCGACCACGCCGACGCCTTTGACCACGGGTTCTTCGGGAGCGAATTCGACTACACCATGGATCTCTGGTCCACCCAGCCGGACGACGCCTGCGTCCTCACCTTTCGGCCGCGAAAGACGGTAGAAGGGAAAAAATAGGCCGGGAGGTCTGGAGCCCCTTCCGGAAGGCCTCAATCAGGGATCGAGCTCTCTTCCCCGGGTAACCGAGACGAACATGAGATAGATCGCGAGGAGGAGGAGGGTGAACATCAAGCTGAACCCCACGAACCGCGGGTTGTTCCAGGGGCTCATCAGGGGAACCGCCAGGTCCCTGAGCACCTTGTCGGGATGGAGGAACAGGTCCCAGCTGTTCCAGCGTTCGAAACGCCCCAGGTAGACCCCTATCGCACTCAGCCCGAGCGCAATGGCCACGAATATCCAGCTCACGAACCCGTTCGCTCGCCTTCTGACCAGAGACTGCATCGTTCGCAACGAGGCGATCGCCAGGAAGCATCCCGTCCAGGCAAAGATCGTGATCAGGCCGATGTCATACCAGAGCGGGATGGGCGGTCGCTTCTCCAGGTGGTAGAAATCCGTGACGATGTAGGGAGCGTTCGGGAAGAAGACGAGCCACAGCACGCCGGGCAACAACAGGATCCACCACCGTTGCGGGAAGAGCCGATACCAGGCAGCGGCCCACACGCTGCAGAAGTACGGCACCCAAGCCAGAAAGAGATTCCACGGCAGATTGTCGTAGTACCATCTTCCACTGTAGGCCACGCGAAAGGCAAAGAACGCGCCAGCAAGAAGGGAGGATACCAGGAGCGGATAGAGGAACTGGTTTGATAAAAACCGATTGAGATCCGGTAGCTTCCGAAGCATGGGGCGCATCCGATCCTGGGCTTTCTCTGTCTGAAGGCCCCATTGTATCATTTCAGAGAGGAGGAATCGCCCCTGTTCACTTCTTTCCGAGGAATTCGGCGATCCCGGGACGCAGCTCGATGGCAGCCTGGTAGTGGGAGAGGATCGCCGACATGGTCTCCGCAAACAGCCCGTCTGCTGCCGACATGTCGGATATCCGCGGAACCGCCTGAATCGCCAGGTAGTTGGAAATCGGCGCGTTCCCGCTGATCTTCCGGGCCAGCTCGACGGCCATGCCCTTGGCTTCCCCCTTCTCCGCAAGATAGTGCGAAAGGCCAATCTGCTGGCCTTCTTCCGCGGAATAGCGCCTTCCGGTCAACAGCATCTCGGTCAATCGATCCGCGCCGATGACCCGAGCTACACGCACCGTGGCCCCTCCGCCCACGAAGATTCCTCGGCTCCCCTCGGGAAGCTGATAGAACGCCGACGGCTCTGCCACCCGAACATGTGTCGCCGTCCCGATCTCGAGCCCCCCGCCGATCACGGCCCCCTGCATGGCCGTCACCACCGGGAGCCCTCCGAACTGGATCGTATCCATCACCTTGTGCCAGTATCTCGTGTCCACCACATCCCGCAGGGGGTTCGGCTCCTTCATCTCCATGACTTCCTGCAGGTCCAAACCGGCGCAGAAATGATCTCCCTCTCCGGTGAGCACGGCAGCCTTCACGTCGTCCGGGGGGGAAGAGAAGAACTCGTCCAACTCTGAAAGCATCTTCCGATTGACCGCGTTTCTCTTCTTGGCCCTGTTGAGCGTAACAATGGCAATCCCTTCCGAGATTTTCACCTCCAGGTGTTCGTAACCATCCGTCGTCATCTCGCCCTCCTTTTTTCCAGGATCTTTTTGAGAGGCGAGACGATTCTATTCAGGCGTGTGGATGTGTGTCAAAGGGATTCCCGTCCGGAGAGCATTTGAGGCATTATCCTTCGTCCTCGTCGAGGTATTGTATAGGGTGATATATGTATCGTTCCGAGTGATGAAGAAGGGCGGTTCCAAGAATCTCCAAGTTGATTGATCCGCTTGGAAGTGGTTAAACAAATGGTCGGAGGCGAAGCACTCTCGAAGACTGGACGGAAGGGGGGAATCTATGAGACGCGGGACGTGCACAATCATCGCTGTCTCTATCGTAATCGCCTACGTCGGACCGGCGGCGATGGCAGAGGCCGTCTACATCGACGACAAGCGGACCTTTCAGGTCACTGGAAAATTTCAGACAAGGGCGTCCGTCAAGCTGCAGGACCCGGAGGGATTCAGTCTCCCGACCGACCTCGCCGTGGGCAACATGATGCAGTGGAGGAACCTGGCCCTGATCACGATCGAGCATGACCTGGATGAACTGGCATACGATCTGGACATCCTCTACCCGCTGAAGGCCCTGAAAATCAGCGCGAGCTACAGGATCGTGGGGCGGTTCCTTTACGACGCCGTCTACGACGTGGGCCCACAGGCCTTCCAGGACACAAAGGACCGGGACAAGGAGAACATCCATTCCTTCAGTCATCAGTACGATCTATGGGAGTGCTACCTCGATCTGTCTCGGGGTCCCGCGTTCGTACGGATCGGAAAACAGATCCTCGCCTGGGGCGAGACGGACGTTTTCCGGCTCCTGGACGCCATCAACCCCCTGGACAATACCTTCGGGGGCAGCTTCGAGGACCTGGACGACCGACGGATCCCGCTTTGGATGCTTCGCGGCACCTACGACCTGGGAGGCTTGGGCCCGATCACTTCCCTGATGATCGAAGGATTCTGGGTCCCGGGCCCCTGGGACGCACGGGTGGCGCCCATCGCCCCTGCAGGAACCCCTTATTCCGCCCCTCTCCCGGCGGAAACCTTTCAATTCGCCAGATACACCTACCCGGACAAGTCGATGTCGAGCAGCCGGTGGGGCGTAAGGTTCAATGCACAGATTTCTCGTGCGAACATCACCCTGGCCCACTACAAGACCTATCCGGATACGCCCGCCACCCACACCGTTCTCCTCCGTGAGGTTCCGATCCTTCTGGATACCAACGACGTGGTAGGCGTGGTGTCCTACGAGCCGATTCAGATCACGGGCGGCAGTCTGAGTTTCTGGGAACGGAGCACCGACGCGGTCATCCGCGCCGAGGTGGCGTATTTCTGGGACGAGCCGGTTTTCATCCCGGAGGCAAACTCCGCAACCCTGTACGGCCCCGGGATTCCCCTTCCACCCGATCTCGCGGACGAGATCGGTCTCGACCAGATTCCAGTAGACCCGAAGAGCGGATGGCTCCCGAAGAAGAACTTCCTTCGGTACATGATCGGCTTCGACAAGAACATCTGGATTCGGGCCCTGAACCGCAAGAACACTTTCATGATTTCCGCGCAGTACTTCGGCTCCTGGGTGCAGGACTTCGATGACCGCATGCGCCTGGGCATGCCGCTGTATCCGGACAAGGACCGATTTCCCACTATCTACGAGCTCGAGCAGATCTTCACCTTTGGTACGGGCACGTCCTATCTGAACGGGGCCTTGAGCCCCAATTTCTCCCTGGGATACGACGTACGTGGCGCGTTCCTCATAGGGGCCCGGGTCAGCTACATTTGGGGCCCTCTCCGGTTCGGTTTGAGTTACTCGGCCATCGAGGGCAATTTCACCAGTTTCGGCATCCTGCGGGACCGCGATCAGCTCAGCTTCATCTTCAGCTACCTGCTCAACTGACGGTAGGGGGTCGGTAAAACCGACCGAGACACGAAGTGGAGCCGTCATCCCCTCTATTGAAGGAGATGTCAAGACAAAGTTCTCCGTTCACCCGATTTTCTTGCATCGGGCGTCCCAACTCCGACCTGTATGGGTCCGTTCACCAGAGCTCCAGGAGGGT
>Ga0180434_10000883_pt1 | contig 43926 bp, 33 predicted proteins | sample SS_ome_7_FD_132453 | JGI IMG/M metagenome (GOLD analysis project Ga0180434, IMG submission 132453) | Hypersaline lake sediment archaeal communities from the Salton Sea, California, USA - SS_1_D_2 metaG | ecosystem: Environmental > Aquatic > Non-marine Saline and Alkaline > Hypersaline >... | reverse complement strand
GAATATCGCCCTCGGAAACCGACCCGGCCACTACGGCAAGCAGCGCCGCTGCGGTTGCCGCGTACCGGTAATTGAGCTTCCTGATCTGCTCGACCCTGATACCGTAATCGTAATATCCCTCCGGCAGGTGGCACACCAGACAATCCGCCTCCACAACACCGCTCTCGTCCCACCGCGCTCCGTAATAGTCCCCGTCAAGCAACTCCGCGAGCTCCGTGTCGGTTTGCTGGCGCACGTCGTACCGATGCCCGTCCCGATCGCGTTCCATGATGCCGCCGCCCGGGTGGCACACGCCGCACTCGTGAACCCAGTCGTAGGACGTCAGATCAAAGTCGCGGGGACCGCTCAGCTCTTTCTTCGCAAACTGGCGGATATACAGGTGGTCGAATCGGCCCACCATACCGTCTGACAGATCCCACGGCCGCTCCGGAGCACCGAAATTGTCGGCCATGACGTTGGCACCCATCTGGAAATGGTACCCTTGCGTGATGCGACTGTAGTCGTGGCAAGCGCCGCACGTGCGGCGGGGACTATACGGGATGTGTATGTCGGGGTCGGCGACCGGATTGATAATACGGCCGTCCTCGTCCAGCAGGTGGAACGGTGGACACGATGCGGGTCGCAGCCGTTCGGGCCTCTCACCGGTCACGTTTTGCGCCGCCGCGTGCAGCACGAGCGCGGCCGCACCAACAACAAGCACCACCACGAGAATGCAGCAATGTACACGTTTCACTGGCTACCCTTTCTCTCGTACCCCAACGCGAAACGTTCCACCGTTCGGGATCCGACACAACAGTCCCCCTCCCTGATCCCCTGAACGATGAAAATATGTTGCCGTACGGGTTAGACGTTGTAAAGCGACGGGTCTATCTCAATACGCCTCTGCTCCTCAGCCGATTTGTTCGCCAGAAGAGCGCATATTGTCGCTTGCAGTCCCACCATAACGTCGCAATCCGGTTTCCGGCCGGTGCGAATACACTCGAAAAAGCTCTCGAACTCGAGCTGTTCGACCATCTTCCGTGCCGGCTTCTCCACTATCGGCTCACCGGGATCCTCCTGTGGTCTGTTGCTCAGATCGTGTGTAGCGCCCGACGTGACCACAATGGCGCTTTTGCCGGCAACCTGTTCCGTCTCCGCCTCGCCTGCCCAGCCGAGCTTGGGCGCAGCACCTTCACGGAACATCAACCCTTTACCTTCTCTCAAAATGAACGTGCCGAAGTCGCCCATAATCTCTTCTGACGCGCCGTCGTGCGCGTTCGCGTTGATCGAGGTGTACACCACGCGAACCATGTACGGCTCGTCGAGCTTGTTCTGCTCTTTCTGGCGCTCGTTCCGGAACGGCGGGACAAAATGAGCGGCGGAGCTCTTGTCTATGACGTATTCGTAGACAACCTGAATGTTGTCAAAGATCTCCCGGCCGTCTTTCCAGTAGTCTATGCCGCCCATCGCGGTCACCGCGGTCGGCATCGCATCAAGTATCCATGTCGCAACGTCTACCTGATGACTTCCGAGCTCGGTCATCAACCCGCCTGAATACTCCTTGTAAAGCCGCCAGTTCAGCCAGCGTTCCAAGGGGCTCGTTATCCGTCCGCCGGGATCGCTCTCCGGAATGTGACGACGCCAATCACCGTTGCGGTGCCATTGACACCGTATGTGGTTGACCCGCCCGAGCACGCCGTCCTGCTGAGCAAGCTTGACCGCGTGGATGTACGACGGGTCGTAATGCCGCTGGTGGCCCACCTGCAACACCTTACCCGTGTCGCGAACCGCCCGCACCATATCCTGCCCCTCTTCTATAGTGTACGCCATGGTCTTCTCGCAGAACACGTGTTTGCCGGCCTGGAGCGCCTCGATGCTCATCTTGGCGTGCCGATCGAGCGGGGTCGTGACCAGCACCGCGTCCAAGTCCTTTTGCTCTAGCAGCTTGCGGTAATCGTGGTACATTTTCGCCTGTTCGCCGGCGTATTCCTTACCCCTGACGAGATGAGGCTCGTACATGTCGCAGATAGCCGCAACCGTGACGTCCGGTATCTTGTTGATACCGGTCCGCATCAGGTGACAGCCGCGCCCCCCCGTGCCTATAATGCCTAGGGTAATCTTGTCGGCTGCCGACACTTTCTTGGTTTCAGCAACCGCATGGGCCCCGCGGCTCATCCCCGCTGAGACCGCCGCCGCTGCGAACGTGGTATTCCGTAAGAACTTTCTCCGACTGATCTTCCCGTCCATTATCATCATCCTCCTTGCGTATGAGGCACAGCTCTCACCTACAAAACCGCCTATCTTTGCTTGTAGTCCGTGTTGCGCCAGCCCGTCCACACACAGGGCCCCTCCACGCAGAACCCTCCAGGTTCTCCTCACTTTCTTTTATATCACAGATAGGGTGCTCGTGTCAACAGCCGCAAACGCTGGGGAGCCTGCGCCAGATTTGACCGATTTTTCAGGAGAAAACCCGTACCGACACACGCCAAACCAGGCCCGCGTGGCGTCGTGTCTCCACGCTTTTTCGAGGCCGGTGCGCGCCCCTGCTGCGCGCCCGGGCGGCCGCCATTCACGCTCTTACGACGCGTGTTTCCTTAACCGCTTCACCTCGGCCACAATAGCCGGCAACACCACGCTCGCAGATTCGCCGATGTGATGGTGCGCGATACGACCGGTAAGATCCGTTCTCTCGACATTTATCTCGACAATCTGCGCGTCGTGATCCCGCGCCACCCGGGGGATCTCCGATGCCGGCCACACCATGGCCGACGTCCCGATGACCAGCATCAACGAACAGTTCACTGCCGCTTCCTCAGCCCGCTGGCTTGCCTCAACCGGGATGAGTTCGCCGAAAAATATCACGTCCGGCTTGAGTATCATCGAACATTGACAGTGCGGCGGAAACTCGGCGTACTCGGTCTCCTCGACCGAGTACCTCCGTCCGCAACGCAGACAGACCAACCTGCTCCCGTTTCCGTGGAACTCGATCACGTTCTGGTTACCGGCACGTTGGTGCAGATTGTCGACATTCTGCGTTATCACCGCCATAAGGTGGCCCATACGCTCGAGTTCCGCCAGACCCCGGTGACCCGGGTTCGGCTGGGCGGTCGTCACGATCTGCGCCATCTCTTCGAGCATCACCCACACCTTTTTCGGGTCGGTCAGGAAGGCGTCGATATGAGCGTATTCCGCCGGATCGTACTTCTCCCAGAGTCCCTGAGCACCCCGGAACGCCGGGATGCCGCTGTCCACAGAGATTCCCGCACCGGTCAGTGCCACCACCTTGTCCGTGGCGTTGATCAGCTCAGCAACGTGCCGTATTTGCTCTTCCCACTTGTCGAGGCTCGGTGCGGGCTCGACCACATCGTCTCTCATCGTACGCTTGATCCTCCCAGACGGTTCGCTCACTCAGAATCGGGTTCCTCTTCACCCTCGGGTTGATCCCGTTCCGACGCGTACTGCTCCACGATCTTATTCTTCTGTATTTTTCCGGTGGCGGTTTTCGGCAACTGGTCGACAAAAAACACTTTGCGGGGACACTTGTACCCGGCAATATTCTGTTTGCAGTACACAATCAGGTCGCGCCGTTTCATCGTTTCGCCCGGCTTGAGCACCACGAACGCGGCTATCTCCTCGCCCCATACTTTGTCGGGCAGCCCGACGATCGCCGCTTCCAGTACAGCCGGATGACGATACACGACCTCCTCGATCTCTTTCGGATACACATTCTGTCCGCCGCGTATGATCATCTCCTTTTTTCTGTCCACGATGTAGAGGTACCCCTCCTCGTCGAGATACCCGAGATCGCCCGTGTGGAGCCAGCCGTTACGCAGCGCCTCGGCGGTCGCTTCGGGGTTCTTGTAATACCCTTTCATCACGTTGGGTCCCTTCACGACGATCTCGCCGACGGTGCGCGGCGGCAGCTCGTTATCGTTGTCGTCGAATATTTTTACCGGCTGACCCTCGAGCGGCGGCCCTATGGAGCCGATCTTTCTCTCTCCGGTGAGCCGCGTTACGGACGACGCGCACGTCCCTTCGGTCAGCCCGTACCCCTCGACGATGAGCGCCTTATACTTTCTCTCGAACTCCTCGACCACCTCGACCGGCAGCGGTGCGGCGCCCGAAATGCAGAAGCGGAGGTTGCTCAGATCGTACTGTTCGGCGTCCGGGAAGCTGTTCAGGACGGCAAATACGGTCGGGACCGCGCTGAACGTCGTCGCTTTGTACTTCGCGAGCGCCGGTAGGAAGCTCCTCGGGACGAACCCTTCCATCAAGATCATGCTCGCACCCGCATGAAGCGGGCACAACGTCGTGACCACCTGGGCGTTCACATGGAACAGCGGCAGGATGCACATGAACCTTTCTTCCGGATATATCTTGACGGCTTTCAAGAGCATCTCGGCATCCGACACGTAGTTCTTATGCGTCAACACCGCGCCTTTGGGCCGGCCGGTCGTTCCGGAGGTGTACACGATAGCCGCCTCGTCATCCTCGGTCACCGACGGGAGATCCTCGGGTTCGTCGGCTCCCAGCAGCGTTTCCAGCGGCACTATATCTGGCGCCTCGCCGGTCGAGATGACCGTCTTCAACTTCGGGCACTTGTCGCGGATGGCGAGAACACGCTCCAGGAACCGCTCGCACGTGATGAGCGCGGTCGCGTCGCTGTTGTCAACAATGTAGGAGATTTCTCCCTCCTTGAGCAGCGGGTTGATCGGCACGATCAGAGCACCGAGCCTCATTATCCCGAAGAAACCGTACAGGAACTCGAGACAGTTCGGCAGCAACAGCGCCACTTTATCCCCTTTGCCGAGTCCCAGCTTCGCCAGCCCGTTTGCAACCCGGTTCATGCGATCCGCGAGCTGCTTGAACGATACCTCCTCCTCTTTGAAAAGCACAAAGGTCTTGTCCCCGTATTGTCCAGCGCGTTCTTCAACCAGTCCATGTACCGTCATCGCCGGTTCCCTCCCCGTTGTTTCGCACCGCGACAGCCCCTCACTCCCCCGTTCCCCGTTCAGCCAAGAATCTCTGAACGACCTTGTTTTTCTGTATCTTCCCCGTAGCCGTTTTGGGCAGGTCATCCACGAAGAAGACCTTGCGCGGACACTTGTAATCCGCCAGGTGTTCCTTACAATAGTGTATCAGATCTTCCTCTGTCAGCGAAGCCTGATCGCGCAGCGCGATGAACGCCGTCACCTCTTCTCCCCAGACCTCGTCCGGCAGCCCGACGACCGTCGCCTCACGAATAGCCGGATGGCGATACACCACCTCCTCAATCTCTTTCGGGTAGATGTTCTCGCCGCCCCGTATGATCATCTCTTTCTTGCGGCCCACGATGAAGAAATAGCCCTCGTCGTCCACGTAGCCGAGGTCGCCGGTATGAAGCCAGCCGTCTTTCAGGGTCGCCGCGGTCGCCTCGGGGTTGTTGTAATAGCCTTTCATGACGTTAGGTCCCTTGACGACGATCTGGCCGACCGTTCCCGGCGGTACTTCGTTGTCGTTATCGTCGACAATCTTCATCGGCTGCTCTTCATAGGGCAACCCGATAGAACCGACCTTCCTCTTGCCGCCAAGTGGGTTCACCGAACTCGCGCAGGTCCCCTCGCTCAAGCCGTACCCTTCGAGTATGAACGCCTTATACTTCTTCTCGAACTCCTCGAACACCCCGACCGTCATAGGTGCGCCACCGCATACGCAGAACCGAAGCTTGCTCAGATCGTACTGTTCAGCGTCCGGCTGATTGTTCAGTATCGCATAGACCGTCGGCACGCCGCTGAATGCCGTCGCGCCATACCGCTCAAGCGCCGGTAAAAACTGTTTCGGGGAAAACTTTTCCATCAACACCATGCTCGCGCCGGCGTACATCGGTGCTAACGTCGTAACCACCTGGGCGTTCACGTGGAACAACGGCAAGATGCAGACAAAACGGTCGTCCGGGTTCATCTTGACCGCCTCGTTCATCATCCTCGTGTCCGCGATGTAGTTGCCGTGCGTGAGAATAACGCCTTTCGGTCGGCCGGTCGTGCCGGACGTGTAGATGATCGACGCATCATCCTCCTCGGTTATGGAAGGGAGCAGGCTCTCGTCGATGGGCGTCGTGAGCAGCGTATCGAACGAGATGACGTCATCGTCGTCCGTCGTCGAGATGACGTGCTTTACCTTGGGACAATCGTTGCTGATCGAGCGGAAAAGGTCGAGGTAGTCGTGAGCGACAATGATCGCCTCGGCTTCGCAATTGTTGACGATATAGGTGATCTCCTCGCCTTTCAGCAGCGTGTTGATGGGGACGGCAACGGCCCCCGCTCTCATGACGCCGAAAAAGCTATAGATGAATTCCGGCCGGTTCGGGATGAGCACGCATACGTTGTCGCCTTTCTTGACACCCATCTTTATGAGCCCGCACGCAATGGCGTGCATGTAGTTCGTGAGCTGTTGATACGTAATCTCTTCGTCCTCGAAAAAGAGGAACACCTTGTCCGGCTGTTGCGCTGTCCGGTCTTCGAGCAGTTGTGGTACCGTCATTTGGTGTCTCCTACCCCCCCTTCAATACCCAGAGAACGCATACACTCCTCTGTCGGTACCCCGGTCTCGGGATCCCATCGGAGCGCATTGTAGAACTCGGCTCTCATTGCCTCTACATCAACAGTCACACCGGCGAGCGGCCCACGTTCGAGAGGCGGTTCGCCGCGCGCCCTGTCGGGAACGCGCACCGAGCCGGGCGATACACCCTCACGAACGTTGTAACACTGGCGAAGTGTCAGGATCCGGTGACCGATGGTCAGGAAATCCGCCGGGCCGACGTCCCAGCCGGTCACCACGTTCAGCGACTCGTACACCGGTATCCCGCCGGTGATCATGCAGAAAAAACAAATGCCGGCGCTGCTCCCCGCCTGTATGTACTCACTGACGGCGGCTTGTCGTGCACCCTTCCCGGAGTAACGGTACTTGCTCTTCTTGAGGATGAGCTGCGACGGTTTCTTCAGCTCCGGAAACGTCTTGTCGAGCCGCATCATCTCGAAATAGGTGTTGGAACTCGTGGTGTGTCTGCCGGGTGTCGGCTCGGCGGCGTACGCCGTGCCGAACGTCGGGTCGAACCGAGGGTCGTGCATCGGCAGCTCCTGTCCGGCAACGTGCATCGCGAACTGTTCCGAGCCACGACCTATCTTCTCGCTTGCCACTTTGACGCCGTCAGCCAGCAGGTCGCCGATACCCTCCCTCGCTACCATCTTCCTCACGAGCTCGATAATAGCGTCCGCGTTGCCCCACCGCAGATCGAGGCCGTCCGTCTCGCTCGGGTCAAGTATCCCCTTTTCGAGGCACTCGATCGCGAACGCTACCGTGACTCCTGCGGATATCGTATCGAGACCAGCCGTGTTGCAGATATGGTTCAACATCACGATCGATTCGAAATCGTCATTGAGACAGAGCGACCCGAACGCCGCAAGCGTCTCGTATTCCGGCTTGTGCTCCTTATCAATCTTGTACTTCCCGTCGGGTATGGACACTATCCCGCCGCATCCCAGCGGACAACTATGGCAGAAAAACTTCTTTTGCTGGTACTGGATGACGCTTTCGTCGCTCAAATGCCAGGATTTCGAGTCCATGTCGAAATCAAGGAACCCGACACCATCGTAATTCTTGACCGGCGCGTCGCCCACCTCGACGGAATACGCCATCGCTCCCCCCGTACCGTACTTGCGAAGGAGCTCCCTGTATGCGCCACCCTCGGTGCGCATCGCGACCGGAAGTTTCCGCAACAGCTTGCCGAACGTGTGAGTGTCGGAGGCCGCTCTCTTGTCCAGGAACGACCCGCCGGCTTTCAGTTGTTTCACATACGCGAGGTTAAGCTCTTTCAACCGTGCCTCGTTCTGAACGGTCACGCTCTTGTTACCACGCACAGCGATAGCCTTGAGCTGTTTCGACCCCATCACGGCACCCAGGCCGCTGCGGGCGGCGGCACGGCCCGCATCGTTGATAATGCAGGATATGAGCGAGACCTTTTCGCCCGCAGAGCCTATTGAGGCGGTGCGTATCTTGTCATCGCCGACCTCGCGCTGTATCGCCGATTCCGTTTCTTCGGGGCTGAGCCCCGCCAGGTGCGCGGCATCCCTGATCTCGCACCCGTCCTCGCCGATCAGAATGTATACAAGCTGGGAAGCCGTTCCTCGGACGAACACACCGTCGTAACCGGTACGCTTTAACGCGGGGGAGAAATATCCGCCGGAGTTTGCGTCGCCCCACGTGCCGGTCAGCGGCGATTTGCCGACCACCATGTACCGACCGGAATAGAGCGTTCCCGTGTCCGTGAGCAGCCCGGGGATAAACCCGAGAACGTTTTCGGGACCGAGCGGATCGATACCGGCAGGCTGGTTGTCCCAGAGCATCTTCGCGCCCAGACCGTGACCGCCGAGATACTCCCGATAGATCGCTTCAGGCAGATCCTCCACGCGAGACGTCCGCTCCGTCAGGTCCACCCAGAGGATCTTCCCGTGATAACCGTGGGACATCGTCGAATCTCCCGATATGACAGTTACACAGACCACCCGACTACGCTATTTATACCCGAAGCTGCCGGCATGAGTCAAGGAGCACCAGCAGCACGGGTATGCGACATAAAAGTGGCTTTCGCAAAACATGCGCAGGGAGTGCTATTCGGTTTGCTGGAACGTTTTGGGAGCACATCTGCAACCGTTCGTGCCGATCCCGCCTGTAGGGGAGGCCCTCGCGGCCTCCCGCGGGAGGGTACAAGACCCTCCCCTACGGCACCAGTACTGACTGCCGCTCGAAGACAACTGCATGTCAAATGCCACAAATACGTCGCAGACGCAGCAGGAAACACTCACAAACCCATACGGCGCTGACCGTCACTTGTTCGGAATCGAAACACCGTGTATACTCCTGCTAACATCGGGGTCTCACGCCGATCCAGAGCTCATAGACTTGTTGGAGGATAAACGGGACGCGTGGCGTCTCTACCCTGGGGGGTGCGGTGCGAGACACTGAACTGACCGAGGTGATGTGATGCGGGATGAGATGACACCAAGGGAACGGCTCACCACCGTGCTCAATCACGAGGAGCCGGACCGTGTGCCCATAGATTTCGCCTCCAACTATAACACGAGCGTGAACGTCATGGCGTATAACAGGTTGAAAGAGTACCTGGGCATAAAGAGCCCGACCTACATGCGGTACATGGGCGCGATGCTGGCGGCCGCCGACCTCGACCAGGACCTCGAAGTGATCAAGTTGATGGGCGGAGACATCCTGCCCGTGCCGCGATACTGGACGGACGGTGTGCCGAGCACAGATTGGAAACCGTGGACTCTGAAGGACGGTTCTCAGTGCATGGTCCCGGGGAGATTCAATCCCGTCGAGAACGAAAACGGCGATCTGGAGATGCGGTTCGGCGGCGTGCCGACGTTCCGCATGCCGAAGGACGGCCATTACTTCGATCGCATCCACTCTCCGCTCGCGTCCGTCGAGAACGTCAAGCAGTTGGAGGAGCTCGCCCCGGTGATTAAGACGAGGGGGCTTTTCCGGCTGGAGGACGAGGAGCTCGAGATCCTCGAGAACTGGGCTGCCCGCGCATACAACGAGACCGACTACGCCCTGTTAGGCGACCCCTATACCCTCTCGCTCTACCAGACCGGCCTGGAATCGTTCGGGTACAACAAGTTCTATATGTTCATGGCCAGCGACCAAGAACTCATCCACTACTGGATGAACCTCATCACGGAAGGGTTCAGCGAGTTTCTCACCAAGTATCTCCGGGCGATCGGCTCATACATCAACGCCGTGCTCATCGGCGACGATTACGGCTCCCAGAAAGGGCCGCAGATGTCGCCAACCATGTTCAGAGAGCTGTTCAAACCGTATCTGGCCAGGATATGCGACCTTGTTCACGAGACGAGCCCCAACGTGAAGGTGTTACTCCATTGCTGCGGTTCGATTGTGCCGCTTATTCCGGAATTCATTGAAGCCGGTGTCGACGCGTTGAACCCGATACAGACAACCGCGCAGGACATGGACCCGGCCATGCTCAAACGTGAATTCGGCAACGACATCGTCCTGTGGGGCGGCGGGGTCAGTGCCCAGACCACGTTGTTCAGCGGTACGGTCGAGGACGTCAGTAGAGAAGTCCAGGAAAGGCTCGACATTTTCAAACCGGGCGGCGGCTACGTGTTCACGACCGATCACGACATCCAGGAACATGTGGCCCCTGAAAAGATAGTGGCCGTCTACAAAACCGCTCAGGAGTTCGGTAAGTATTGAATCATCTGGTGCGCGGGATCTCTTGCAGCGGGACCCTCGACTGACCACACCGCGGAAACGTCATCGGTTATCCACAACTCACCTTACCGAATAGGCGGGGTGTACCTGGGTTTCCCTGAGACACCTCACACGATATGGTTGCTCGCTTTCCACTTCTGTGTATTTGAATTGGCAGGCTGCAGCAGACACAGTCAGTGCAGATCGAAGTCGACACCGATCGTTTCGTTGTCGTGAAGGTTCAAAACGACACGAGCGAACCGAGCTTGGTCAAAGCTCCCGCTAAGAGTACGTGGAGTTGCAGTAGCAACCAGTGTGTAGACGCCTGGTTCGAGACTCTGAAACTGATACGTACCGTCGTAGGCAATCTCGCTCTGTCCTTGTAGAAAGGGCACCAATCTCTCGTACGTGCTCGGAGTGAATTCCTGCACGTCTACCTTGCCTGCCAGCACGTAGACGGAGCCGCGTTCGAAAGCACTAAGACCATCAACATACCCACCGACTACACTGTTGCCAGACAAATCAACGTCTATGGTCGTGACGTCACCCTTTGGGATCTCGACATTGATGGTTTTCTCAAGCCAATCGTCGCTTTCAATTGCCACGGCAACCGATACTGTGGCCTCCCCTGGAGGGACGTCCTGGAAGACATAGCGGCCATTGGTGCCAACGCGCGTGCGGCTGAACTCGACCCCGGCGGGTTGGATCATCCATAACGTCACATTGCCGTGCTCGACGGGTTCGCCGAACAGGGACACAGTTCCCTCCACTCGACTGTACCCAGGTGAGTAATCGAAATTGACCTGTGTAATCTGTCCATTCTCGACGACGATATCGCGTTGCTGCATAGACCGGTGGCCATAAGGCGGAAAGCTTCCCGGGAATCTGGCACTGACTTCGACGTGGCCTTCGGGCACGTCTGAAAGAACGTAAGAGCCGTCTACTTGGGTTGTTGTCTCAACAGGCATGTCGAGCGCAAGGTGGTACGCCGAGACCGTTGCGTTGGGTACCGGTTCTCCCGCGATGGCGACGGTACCTGCCACCTGACCGCCTCGTGTGAGCACAATCCTTACTGCTGTTGTTTTGGCCCCCGATGGTGTCAGTTCAAGCTTCCCGAGTCCATGGTCAAAGTGATAGGCCACAATGATGGTGCGTCTTTCGGGCTCGAGGTTTTCCAGGACGAAGGAGCCGTCAGCTTCGGATCGCACAATCTCGGCAGTCATATTCATTGTGAAGTTACCCTTCTCCTTATATTCGTGGAACATGGGTACATTGTCGACAAAGATGTATGCATCGGGAACGGGATCGTTCGCAAGGGTAACCACGGTGCCTTCGAGTATGTGCCCTTTCGAAAGGGGTATGAGCAGTTCGGGCACGCGCTGTCCTTCGACCAGGTGGACCGCGGCGTAGCCCGGTGCATAGCCCGGCGCGTCCGCAACGATAGTGGTATCTTTCGATTTCACTTCTTTGAGCCAGAAACGGCCCTGCTCGTCGTGGTGGAAGTTCTTGACTGTCCTGCCATCGGTCCAATATTGGCCTCGCCAGATGCCTGTCCGCTGTATGATCCAGAACTCCGTGATAGGCTGGCGCGTGGCCGCATCAATCACGCGCCCCGTCACGCCTTCGGCGGGAAGTGCGATGAGCACGAAATCCACACCATCGCGTCCAGTCTCAATACCAGACGCCCACAGAGATTCGTAATCGCCATGGCTGACCGTCATGATGTAGACGCCTTCGGGAAGGCGTGTCAGCCGATAATCCCCGTCCTCATCGCTATGCGCTGACGCCCCGGCCTCCGCGATCAGAACCTCTACCCGAGCATGTTCCACTGGTTCGCCGACTTCATTGCTTACGCGACCGGCAATCGCGAGGCCGTCGCCCTCGTACACAATGCGAACACCGGTCAGACACTCTCCCTCCCCGAGTTCGACCCGCAGATCCTCGATGTCAGTGCGATAAGCCCCTTCAGGAATGACGGCAAGCCCATGCGATCCCGGCAGCAAGCCCGCGATTGCGAACTCGCCTTGCTCGCCAGTGACTGCGGACTCGGTCAAAAGAATATCCTCAGAGTCGAGCCACCTTGCCGTCACGTCCTCACCGACCACCGGGCAGTTCGATGGATCGAGCACGAGACCCTCCACGGCGGCAGTGTAGTGTAACGTGATGAGGACGTTCTCAAGACCGCTGTCCGTCAACTGGTAGAAACCTCGTGCTCCCGGAATCTCGCGCATGTTCTCCTTGTGGGCCACGATGCCGATGGATCGCCACGGCGCTATCGCCTTGAATTCAAAAGTGCCGTCCGCTTTTGTAGTAATTTCGTGCACGGGCACTCGTTGCCCGCGCTCAAGAACCTTGACCACAGCCGCCTCAACGGGATTACCGAGCGAATCAATTACCTTGCCCGTTACGCGAACGGCCTCCGTGCTTTCATGAGCCCTCACCATACGTGTCGGTTCAGCAGAGAACTCGGCCGGTTTTCGTGGTGCCTGGGCAGGGTCCTGCGTAATGCTCATTTTGACAGGGGCAGCCTGATGCTGCGCACTCCATTGCCTCGTCAGAACTAGCCCCCCAATTGCACAAGTCAGAACGAACCCGGTGAGAATGAGCTTCTTCATGACTAACACACCTCCCAAAGCGGCGATGCCTGCCGCCGATGTGGCGATAGCGCCGGTGGCACCGGCAAGAGCGAGTTTTCCGAGAGCGACCGTGAGCGATGCGGGAGCCGCCTCGGCCGTGAGGTGAGTGCCTAACAAGGAAGCCAACACGGCTGTCGGTGCAACCACGCCGCGCTTCTTCAGGAACCTGCGTATCTCTTCGATACCTTTATTGACCCGATACTGGACCGTCGAATCGGAGATGCCGAGTTTCCGAGCTATGCCGCTGTGCGTCTGACCTTCGAAGAACCGGTGGATGATGGGCTCGCGAAGTTTGTCCGGCAGCGCGGCTATCGCCTCATCGATATGCGCCTGGATGTCATCCCAGGCTCTCTCAGTGTTCATACTCGCTGTCTCCACGAAACGTGTCTCGCGCCGTTTTCGTCGGCTCTCCGCTTTGATCCGGTTCAACGAGCGGCGAACCGCAACACGATGTAACCATCCGGGCAGTGAGGGTGCTATGACCCTCTTAACGCGCGCCAGTTCAATGAAACATTCCTGCGCGACGTCTTCGGCATCGGCAGGATTTCCCGTAATCCTCTTGCACGCGCCATAGACCATTGCAGAATGACGCGAAACGATCTCAGCGAACGCGTCCCCGTCCCGCCCGGCTATCCACCTCTCAAGCAGGGCTGCATCAGAGTTAGCCATTCTCTGTTCACCTCAAGCCCACGAGCTTCTTTACCACCCACTCCATTATATATATCAACGCCGAAGAACGAAATCACCAAACATAAATCATGCGCTTCTCTCACGGAGATGCCGATCCTATGATATTGTTCCCTTTCGATTCGCCCTCAATCGCAGAAAAAGGCGGCGGCTGGATACGGGACGCCACACCCAAAATGCACGCCAATACGTCCGGTATTCCCGGAGCCAACCCGCCGGACGCGTTTCGTTGGCGTTACATCATTGAACGCGCCCCTGCAGCCCCTTGTGCGGCTTCCTATGTGGAGTGCGCACGCTTGCTTGCGCTGCGGTAGCACGCTACCGCACTCCGAAAAATCGCATCAACCCCGAACCTGGTTTCCCTCACACGGTACAAAACGAGATTGCCCCGCCCGCTCCTAAGAAAATGGGGACTGACACAAGCGTAGCGAGGTACGAGCGGAGACGTGTCTGTACCCCTTTTTCTGAGACTATTATGGTTCGCCGGGGCAGATGCCAAGCTTGCAATGACGACATAAGAGGGGAACTCGCAGCGACGACGAAATCCACGTAGCCCGGCAACTCATCTTGCCGGGAATACATCGTCTGGTGCGTACGGTATCGAGAAAGTAATTTTCCGGCCTACTCGCCGGTCTCACCGGTAGAGCTGGATGTAGTTGCCGTAAGCGCCGAGCACTTTCTTGATATAGTTGCGGGTCTCCTCGAAAGGGATGGTTTCGATGAACAGGTCGACGTCTTCCGAACCGGCGCTGTTCGTCAACCACCGCTTGACGTTGGCAGGTCCCGCGTTGTATGCGGCGAGCACGTGGACGAGGTTCCCGTCAAACTCGTCCCAGAGGTAGTCGAGGTACCAGGTGCCGAGCTGGAGGTTGACGTCGCGGTCGTACAGCGACTCCTCGTCGAACTGTTCGAAACCGACGCGCGCAGCGATCCACCCGCCTGTAGCGGGCATGATCTGCATCAACCCGACGGCGCCCGCACCCGATACCAGCCGTTCGTTCAAGTGGCTTTCCTCTCTCATAACCGCGTGGATGAGAAAAGGGTCCAGGTCGGCGTTCTCGGCGAGTTCCCGCACACGCCGAGCGTGTGCAAGCGGGTAGAGGTACGGCAGAATGGCCGCGGCCTGGAATTGGCGGTCGGGATATGCGCTCATGCGTTCGGCGATGTAGACGCATCTGTCGTATGAGCCGACGTACAGATAGAGCTGTGCCAGCTCAGCAAGGTCCGGGAAGGACGCCACCACCGTGAGCTTGTCCAGGTCCCACTCGGCTTCCGGCAGTTTGTGTCTGAGAAGGAAATTCGCCCGCGTGGCGAGCTTCGCTGCAGCGCTGTTGAGCGTTGCCGGCGGTGACGGGCTGAGGATAGCTTTCCGGCTGACGCTGGTGGGTGTAGACAGCGCTGCCGGTAAGATCATGAACCAGTCCGCTCCAAGCGGTATGCGGTGAGCGCGTGCGTACCCCATAGAGGTGAGCTCACGAAGCGCCGTCCACGCCCTGTAACTATAAAACCCTGCCGGCTTTATCTGGGCGCACCCAGCGAGGTACCGTGCGGCAGTATGGGTTCTACCGGAGGCGAGGCACGCCTTACCCGCCCAGTAGGGTGCGTCGTCGACGAGCCGGTCCGCCGCTACGTTCGCTGCCTCGGCGAATAGTCGCACAGCGTCTGTGTGGTTCTCCAAGAGGTATGACATCAGCGCTGCACGGAACAACGCGTCGTCTGCGAGGTAGGAGGTGGGATGATCGTGCGCGAACTTCGCGTACTGCGCCACGGCTTCGTCCGGCATACCCCATCTATCGTAGCCCCGGGCAAGGTCCCACTGGGCTTGCGTCCCCTGCGGTGTGCCGGGATACTCGTTCCGTGCACGCTGCCGCATCCAGAGTGCGTCCTCACGGTACCCGACACGTTCGCTGAGCCACGCACCCTCGAGCAACGCCTGGCCGCCGACAGCCAGCCCCGGGAACTTGTCGGCAACCTCGGCATACATCTCGATCGCCTCATCCGGCCTGTCCGTAGCTGCATAACATCTCGCCAGGTCGAACAGTACCCGTGCACGCTCCCCATCGGTAGCGGTGTCGCCTTCGAGAATTTCGGCACATATGCGTGCGGCTTTTTCATACTCCTTCCGGCTGATGAACACCTGGACGGCTTCGATTTTGGCGCAAACGGTACCGGTCTCGGCGAGATAATCGGCACTGACCAGCGCCTGCTCCGAGCGGCGTGCCAGCCTGCAGATGCGCTCGAACGTCTTTGCGGCTTTGTCGTCCAACTCCATCCTGAGGTAAGCCGAGGCAAGCGCATACAATACCTCCGGCTTATCGACACTCGCTGGTTCCATGCCGAGCGCTTGCTCGAGATGCTCCGTCGCCTCCTCGAAGAGTCCGAGCTCAGAGAGTACCGTCCCCAGCTCGATATGCGCGTACGGGACAGCGGGACTTTCCGGAAATCGGCTGAGCAGATCTTCGAGCGCACGCTGGGCAGCGTACGGTTCTTCGAGTTGCTTCTGACACCGTGCGGCACCGAGCAAGGCAAGGTCGGCGAACTCCGACCGGGACGATGCGAGCCGGTCGAATATGTCGAGTGCCGCCGCCCATTGGCCCGCCTGCTCAAACCGGCGAGCCTCCAGGTAGGGCGCTCCCTCACGCGCGTCGAACGTCGCGGTGCGCAACGAAATCGACGAGCACACACTTGCCGACAGTACAAGCGGAGCGACTATAAGAAGAACGTTCATTTACCCAACATGGTCCTCTCGCGCCCATAATGCGCGAAGGGCGACCGCCACTCTCTCACACATTGCGTGCCCGTTTTCGGAACCGCGCATAGGCAAATCCCGCCTGGACCGAAACGGCACCGAGCGTATTTGCGACCATATCGCCGATCTCGTAACTACGGGCCGCCACAAACGTCTGGATGATCTCGTTAAGAATCCCGTAGAGTATCGCGAACACCACCGGCACGACCATGAGCGTCGCTGTGCGGTACGACCGTTGCGCCCGTCTCATGCCCATCGCCACAAGCCAACACAGCAGCGCGTACCCACAGAAATGGACCGCTTTGTCGGCCATCGGCAGATCGAACAGCGGTTTCCCGGGCGGGTCCGGCGTCGTGGACGCCCACAGGATTATCGCGCACCAGATGAGCGCGGCACAACCGTAGCGTGGTTCAAACCGTCCAATTCTCACAGCAATTTCGTTACAGGGAAATCAGCGCGATGTCACCATCCCGCACGTCCCGGCGCGCTCACCCAGCAGCTCAGACCTTGAAAATCCATCTGAAACGACAGAATACGCGCACCTGCATCCGCGAGCGCTTTCGCGGCAAGCGGCTGCCGTTCAGGTTTGCAGTAGAACAGGAGACACCCGCCTCCGCCCGCACCTAAGGCCTTCCCACCGATGGCCCCTTCCCGTTGTGCAATCTCGAAAAAGCGCTCGATCTCATCGTTGGTAACCGATGGATGAAGTCGTTTCTGGTTGCGCCAGTTCTCGGTCAGCAACACCGCGAACTCGTATAGGTCGCCGGCGATAAGCGCCGTCCTCATCTCGTACGCGATGGTCTTGAGCTCGTCGATGGCGGCCACCGTCTCGGGTTCGCCATTATCGAAATTGGACGCGACGCTTGCATGTATGTCGCCGGACAGACGCGACTTTCCCGTGTAGCAGAGCACGAGATTCTTCTCGAGCTCGAATATAAGCTCCTGCGGAAGGCTCAGCCGGGAGTACCGAACGCGTTCGCCCTCGAACTCGAGGAAGTTCACACCGCCAAGAGCGCTCGTGTAATGGTCCTGTTTGCCGCCGCGTATGCCGAGCTCGGCACGTTCGATGTGGCTGGCCATCTCGGCCACCTCGTAATCCACCATATACTTGCCGCCGTATTTGCCGAGCGCGCCGATCAGCGCAACGCCCATAGCCGCCGACGTGCCGAGACCGCTCCCGGCGGGCGCTCGCGATTGTGTGGCTATTTCGAACCCGCCCGGCACGCCCATTTGTTTGATCGCGGCCTTCACAAGATCGATATTCCCGTCGTACTCGAGCTTCCCGATCTCTTCCGCCTCGACGTACGTGTCATAGTCGCTCGAATAGATCTTCACGCTCCCGTCACGAGCCGAAGAAGCCCGTTCATTGCTCGCGTGCGGCATCAGCGACGCGTACGAATAGACCGTTATGGCGGCGTTGGTCACCGCGCCCGGTCGGCCGACTGCAAACTGCGCAACGTCGGTCCAGCCGCCCGCGAAATCGATACGTACCGGCGCTCTTGATCGGAATATCATGCTGGTTCCTCCCATATTGGAAAGAAGTTCACGAACTGTTCCGGGTACGCCCCTACATAGTTCTCGCACACGTGCGCCACTTCCTGGGTAAGCTCGCGAACAAGCTCTTTTTTCTCGCCGGTTTGCGGCGGATAGATCGGATCTTCGAAGACGAGTCGGAACGAGTCGTCCGGTTGCCGGATCATGAACCCCGGCACGATCGGCGCACCCGATGCAACAGCGAATCGTGCCGGGCCTATCGCGAATTTTGCCGGTTTGCCGAAATACTCGACCTCGACACCGGTGCCGGTAAGGTCCCTGTCCGCGACCAGACAGATAAACTCGTTCCGACGAAGCGCTTCGAGACACGGTCTCGTACCACGGCCCAACGGGTACGTCTTGATACCTTTCCGTTCTCGTTGCTTGTTGAACATCCTGGTGATAGCTTCCGTCTCGTGATCGAGCGCTATCCCGGATACCGGATACCCCAGATACGCCAGCTTGACGCCGCCGAACTCCCAGTTGCTCAGGTGCGCGCTCACCAAAATTGCACCGTTCCCGTGGCTGCGCGCCTCGTCAACATGCTTCTTGCCCTCGATGTGTACACGCCTCTCGAAAAAGCGCCGACCAAGACGCGCCATGCGGAAAAATTCCGCTATAGATTTGCCGAAATTGCGGAACGTCTCACGCGCAACCCGATCGACCTCCTCGTCGGTCACCTTTTCGCCGAGTATAACCCGCAAGTTGGCCTTCATGGCCTTCCTTGACGCGGTATCGAGCCGGTAGTTCCTTTCGGCAAAGATGTCCACGAGCCAGTATATCGCCCGCCACGGCAGCGTCAGCGCTAAAACCTGAATAGCTATGTACTGCAACAGTTTCTTCATGAATCGGTCGCGTACTACCGGCTCTTGTACCGCTAAACAAGACCGCGGTCCTGCCGCACCGGCGGCGCTTGCCCCGCCCTATATCGTCCCTCTTATAGCCGTTCTCTTTTTGTCACCGCAGATTACAGCAAGCCACAATCGAGTGCTCGACACTAGCAGGTATACCCGCCCCGAATTCCACCACCGCGCCATATCCTACCAGAACCCACCGCGAAACGCCAGAGCAGACTCATCCGCGCCACGTTTACAGACACGATAGACTCACCACGAAGACACAAAGGGTAGGGCGGGCGTCTCGTCAAAGATGCCCCGAGGCGTGCACGCCCCCGCCAACGCGCGGCAGATGCGCCCCGCGTCCAGAGGAAGCCCCGGAGGGCCGACAGAATGTAGCCCAGGGCGACGCGAAGCGAGCCCTGGGTCATCCAAGCCTCAGAAGAACGAGCCCCCGATGGGGCGAAAGAAACGCATCTGCGCAACACCCTTCCCTCGTCGTTGCGAGGAGTTCGCCGAAGTAGCCTTCCGCTACGAAGGCGGACGACGCGGCAATCTGGTTTTCGAGCACGCGGGACAAACCGACATTGCCACGTCCGCCGCGGCGGACTCGCAATGACGGCAAAGGGGAGGTTGTCTATTCCGTCGTATCCATCTTGAGGTGCAGTTCGAACTGGCCGAACGCCAATCCGGACATGTACTGGACGATATCGAAGGTTGTGAGAATACCCACGGGCCGTTTCGGGCCGGCGTGCGGGTCGATGATGACGAGATGTTCGAACTTGCGTTTTTTCATAAGCTCAATGGCGTCCTCGACCGGTGCTTGCGGGTCAATCTCGATCTTGTATGGTCTCATGACATCTTCCGCCTTGATATTTTCGAGATCTTTTCCGTACAGCGGCAGGAGTTCCATGATCGAGATAACCCCCCACACTTCCCCGGTCTGATCGACCACCACGACCGATCGGATCTGGTTATCGTCCATGATCCGTACCACATCCTTCACCGTATCTTCCGGATAGCAGAAGATCACGCCTTTATGCATGAGGTCGCATATCTTCATCACGGTTTCCCCCTCAACTCCGTGCCATGTGCCGCACGATATCCGCTGCGGACAGAATACCAAACGCCGCCTTGCTCCCCGGTCGGTCCGATACGACGACGAGGTGTTCGATCTTTTTGCTGACCATCAAATCGATTGCGTCTGCCAGAGACGAGCTGGGCGTGATGGTCACGGTGTACGGAAGCAGGATATCCCTTGCTCGCGTCTTATCGAGATCCATGCCGAACGCCTTGAGTATGCTCCGTGCCGAGATGATACCGGTCACCTCGTGACGGTCGTTCACCACAACACAGTACCGCGTTCGATTAACAACCATGATCTGGGACACCTCGCGGATGGTCGTGTCCTCAGCGCACGTGAGAGCACCACGGCGCATCCGGTGCATCACTTTTTCTTCCACTGGTCTCCCCTTTCGTTCTCCTAGGTGCCTGCCCAACTCTTCCTGGTATCGCTTCTCCACGCCATCTACAGATCGGCTGGATGTTTGTCCGTGACAGCGTACGTCGCGTAGATCGAGCGTGTCGCGCCGGGCTGTAACGGCGCCCGATCCGGCAAGAGTTCGAGGTTGACATGCTCGTCATCAGCGTTGTAGAAATAGAGTAGCGAGCCGAGCTCCTCCGCGCGGAACGCGTTGACCACCGTCAGCGACTTGTCGGGAATGGTGAACGCCCACCGTGTAAGCCCCTCGGGATCGATATACTCGCCGCGTACACGTTCTTGCGGCCGCTTCTGTATTGTCAGCTTGCGCCACCCTTGATCGTCCTCGACCCATATCTCCGGCACGATCTCCCCCTGCGTCCAGAACTCCGGATGCACCTTCACGTTTGGCACTATCGCGACGGGGGTCGGGTTGCTGATGGTCAGTGTCACCTCGAGCGTGTCGGCGCCGGGCTCGAGCGTGATCGTACGTTCGACAACGAGACCATCATCGAGTTCCGCGCCGATCATCAGGCTCGCAGGCCCGCGTCCGACGACCCTGTACTCGTCCGCGACGGGACGCTCCGGTTCGGGCACGGCGCGGTCCGGCGTGATATCCCACTCCTGCCATGTCCCCGGGTTTCGCGAGTAGGTCCGGTACCCGGTGAACAGTTCCGTGCCGCTCCTCTTGTCGGTCCATCGTATCATGGATCCCGCAAGAGCCGGTGTCACCCATATCTTATAATGTTCGTTCTCGATCGTCTCGATCGTCGATTCAAGATGACGTGGCGGTGTTTTCCGACCGATCTGATCGAGGAAATCTTCAAGCGGGAAGTAGTCTATGATGTGCTGCACACCGTAGCTCTTCACGAGATCATAGTACTCCTCGAGCGTCAGGCTCGACGGCCGGTCGAGGGTGAACACACCGTCGGCGATCCGGATACGTGGCGGACATATGAGTGCCGCGTACTGGACCGGCAGGTAGGAGAGCTTCAGCCGGTCGCGGACTTCGGGATCCTCGACCGCAGCAAACGCCCGCTCGAATATCTCCTCAGCGTCCGTCACGAGCTCATAATCGATCCATTCGCCTCTGTCGAAACAGCCCATAATAACGTCATTGTCGAGCACCTTTCTCGTGATAAGATCGATATACTCGTGAATAAAGGGCGCAGCCTCCTTGTAATACAGCTCGATAAACTCGTTCTTGAGTTTCTCGGCGTCAGCATCCGGATTCCACAGACAGTGGACGATGATGTACGCGCGCAGATACGCGAACTCGCACCCATAACTCATGGCTCCCTGCTCGAAAACGCCTCTGACGTTATGCCCCGCGAACATCTTGATGTTCGGTTGGAGCACCTGGAAGTTCGGGTGCGGCGTCTGGAAGTTGTGGAAGTTCGTCGTGTAGTCCCAGATATAGAGCGTCCTGGCGATCTTCGACCACCCCTCGATATCCTCCATGAGCCGGCGGTTCTCCTCGCTGAACCCCTCGCCAATCGGCCGGGCAAAATCGCACTCGATGGTGCACAGCCGAATGATGACGTTATCCCTCGGCTTGATGGTCTTCGGCGGTTTTCGGGTGTACCAGTATGCGATCGTCTCGATGTACACGTCGGGGAACTCTTTCCCGATCTCGTCCGCAACCTGGTTGACGAACGTCAAAAGCGAGCCCATCGGCGTCCCCTCGCGCTCGTCCAGCGCCTTACAGGTGGCGCATTCGCAGTTGTTCACACAATCCATCTGCGATACGCTCCATATCTTCTTGGTCGGGTTCGCTTTGATCCGCCTGCGCAGCTCGTCCACGACGATCTTGACGAGATCGGGGTTGGTGAGACACAGTTGCGCCGCTTCCTGCCATCGTTCGCCCGAAAGGTTGAGCACCGCCTTGCGTTCGCCGTCAACGAGCGCGTAGTACTCCGGATGATCCTCGAAATACTTCGCCGGCGGTACCAGCGAGTAGAACGAGTGGACGAACAGACCGAACCCGGGACCTTCGGTCAGCTTGTGCGGTTTCGCGAACGACTCCTGCACTGCGTCAATGTACGAGGTCATACGATACTCGAACGGCGGGACGTACCGGAAGTCTATCTCCGGAAGCCCCGACGGAGGTGTGTCCGGAATGTGCGTCACCTTTGACGTCAGCCAGCGGACGCCCATATAGTCCTCGAAAAACTGGTACACGCCATACATCGTGCCGCGGAGCTGGCCGCCTACGATGAGCAGGTTGTTCTCGTCGGTGCGGATGCATAACCCGTCGTTACCGAGCCCATCGAGCTGGAGTTTCCTCAACAACGCCTCCGGTAAACCGTCCCGACCGATCCAGACGTTGACACCGTCACCCGGCTCGTTGCTGATATCGATATCAGCGCCCGTCGTCAGTTTCCAGTACTTCTGGAACTCCGTCGCCGCGAACTGTTCCGACTCCGAGGCAGCCTCCGATACCACAACGTGGAACCTCGGATACCTCTCCGCGGTCATCCACGCCGCGGAAACTCTCCCACAAAGGACCAACGCGAGAATCGGTACAAGTATCGTCAACCGTCGGTCACACCGGGTCATCAGCGATCTTCCTCACTGGCCGCACCCTCGTCCAGTAAATACCGCCAAACATAATGAACCACACACAATAGTGAATGTGGCATGGGCATCTTGCCCATGAAATCACGGGCGGGACGCCCGTGCCACGTCTTTCTTCTTTGACATCATCCGAACAGTGCCTGGAAGTGTATCCTTACCTGCGGTGAGCCGCACTGTTGATGCTCGTCTTGCTAATGAAACGCTTTGGTAGCGTAGCGCTGGCGTCCTCGCCAGCTGTCGCGGGAGCGTCTCGCTCCCGCATAAGTGAGGGCGAGACGCTCCCACGACTGCCCGCAAGATGCGGGCGCTACGAAACGCGCCCTCTTCGTTTACGTACACAAGACTCAATAAGTACAGTAGCCACGTTGCTTCGATCCGTTCGCCATTGTAGAACGCTTCCGAGAAGGCCGTCAACCCGATGGCGCCCAGCGGACAAAACCCTGGCAGCACACTATCCCTCTGAAAAACGGTGCAAATCGGCCCCCTCGCCCATGGGAAGAGGGCTGGGGTGATGGCATAAAAAGACGCCCCACCGGGGCGTCTCTGCAATCGGGAACACGATTTCAAACGTGGAAGGGCGACACGTTCTAACGGCGGCAGTGTTACCTACTTCGCGCCGATCTCCCGTGCTTGCGCCGGCGCGCGTACCTGCACGGGACCGATACGAGTGGAAGTCGTTCCATCGCTCAGTTGTCCGCTGCTGTTGTCTCCCCACGCCCAGACCGTCCCGTCCTCTCTCACCGCTAAGCTATGGGCATATCCAGCAGCGACAGCCGTAACTCGTGCCAGGCCTGGTACGGGAGCGGGGGTACTGCGATATTTTGTCGTACGGTCGCCCAGCTGATGGCAATCATTGCCGCCCCACACCAACACCGTGCCGTCGTCTCTCACTGCAAGACTGTACGACCCCAGCGGCTCGCCTTCTATATCCCCCATCGCGTTACCCGCTCCCACCGCCTTAATGCGCGTCAACCCCTTCACCTTTACAGGTACGGTGCGATTCTCGGTTGTCCCGTCGCCTAACTGACCCACCTTGTTCCAACCCCACGACCACACAGTCCCGTCACGTTTCACCGCCAGACTGTGGTCTCCTCCAGCAGCAATAGCCACGACTTCCGTCAGCCCCCGGACCTGGCCAGGGGTGAGACGATCTTCAGTCGTGCCGTCACCTAACTCGCCGGACCAGTTATCACCCCACGCCCAGACGGTCCCGTCGCTTCTTAGCGCAATGCTGTGCGACCAACCTGCGGCAAGTGATATCGCGCCCTTCAAACCTACCGCCTGCACGGGCCTCGGACGTCCCCGGTCGGTCGTACCACTGCCCAACTGACCGTACGGGTTCCAGCCCCATCCCCAGACTGTGCCGTCACGCCTCAACGCCAGGCTGTGCCAGAACCCACCGGCGATAGCCGTGATCTCACTCAATCCGCGTACCTGAATGGGTAACAAGCAGTTGCCGCTGACTTGCTCGCCCTCCTCGCCCAATTGGCCATACGCGGAGCACCCCCATCCCCACACCGTGCCGTCACGTTTCAACGCGACGCTCCTACCCTCTCCGGCGGCGATAGCGGTAACGCCAGTCAAATCCCGCACCCGTATAGGAACGCTCCGATCCACGGTCGTGCCATCTCCCAGTTGGCCCGTGCTGTTCCATCCCCACGACCAGACGGTGCCGTCGCGCCTCAGCGCAAGGCTGTGAACCGATCCAGCGGCAACGGCTGTAACGTCCGTCAAGAACCGCGCGGCACGATCGCGCTCCTCGCGACCGTGAGCCGATTCAGCGCCAACCGCGTTCACTGCCCGTGAGGCGCAGGAGACGACGGCCAAAACGGATGCCACCGCAAGAGTAACTACAGGAGAACTGAAACATCGTCGCATCGCTTTCTCCTTCTCCACCCCCTCGACCCTCGGTTGTGGCCCGTCGCGGGAGCGCTTTGTCGGTGACTCACCGTGGCGACAAGAGCCCATGAAGTCATGCGCACGCCACAACGCATCTTCGACAGGACGCCCGTGCCACCTTACTTTCGGCATAGATTCCAGCTATCGCACCCGCCATGGTTGAATCTCATCGCCATTGTAAGGCGCTCACAAGAGGGCCGTCAACCCGGTGGCCCCCAGCGGACAACGACATGGCACCACACTACCGCTCTGAAGAACGCGCAAATCCGCTCACTGGAGTACCGGAAGAGGGCTCGGGTGAGGGCAAAAGAGACGTCCCGGCAGGGCGTCTCTACAAAGTGGGCGACATTTCTCCTCCGTTGTAGGGGCGAACCTGCGTGTTCGCCCGCCTTGCGGGAGGGCTGACTTCCTGCCCGGCCGAGACGTTTGCGCGAAAAAAGATATTGACAGGTGCTCGACTCGTGTGATATAGTTTCCGCACAGGTTACGAAAGAACGCCGTTCGAAGACAGCGGGTGTTCCCTGAAGGAACTTAAACTGAGCCTGCCGAGACGGTACGCAACGATACCTCCGTCTTCGCACGGAGGTTTTTTCATATGTGATGAAGGACGACATATCCTATAACAGATCGGAGGTGGGATACTGTGCCACGACCGGAAAAAGAGGAAAAAGTCCGACGTCTCGCCGAGAAGATAGCGAGCACCACGGCGACGTTGCTGACCGACTACCAGGGGCTGGACGTCGAGACGATCACGGAACTGCGGCGCATGTTCCGAGAGGCGAACGTCGAGTTCCACGTCGAGAAGAACACGCTCGCCAAACTTGCTGCGGATGCCGCCGGCGTCCCGGAACTCAAAGAGCTGATTGAGGGGCCGACGGCATACGCGTTTTCGGCTGATCCCGTCACGCCCGCCAAGATCGTCGCGGAGTTCGGGAAAGCTCATCCCGAGCTGCGCTGCAAAGGTGCAGTCCTTGAGATGACAGTGGTAACGGCGGAACAAATGGCGAACCTCGCGACACTGCCGCCGATCGGACAGTTACGCGCCATGGCGGTAACGCAGCTCAAATCGCCGCTCTATGCGTTTGCGTACACACTGGCCGCGATGCTCAGGATGCTCGTGTATGCGCTCGAGGAGATTCGCAAGCAACACCCGGAGCAACCAACAGAGGAAACGGTACAATCTGAGGAGACGTAACAATGGCAAAATCTACAAAAACCACCACAAAAACAACGAAGGTCGACAAGGTTGACAAGGTACTGCAGGACATCGAGAAGCTCACGGTCCTGCAACTGGCCGAACTTGTCAAGAAGCTGGAGGAGAAGTTCGGTGTGTCCGCCGCGGCGCCCGTGACGGTGGCGGCAGCGGCGCCTGGCGCACCCGCAGCCGCCGAAGCTCCGCCTGAGGAAGAGAAGACCATATTTGACGTGATCCTCAACGCGGCCGGCGAGAAGAAGATCCAGGTGATTAAAGAGGTGCGTGCAATGACCAGCCTCGGCCTGAAAGAGGCTAAAGCGCTTGTCGACGAAGCACCAAAACCGGTCAAAGAAGGCATTCAGAAAGAGGAAGCCGAGAAGATCAAGGCGAAGCTCGAGGAGCTCGGCGCGACGGTCGAGCTGAAGTAGGGGAAGCCCTTGTCGAAGATCCGCCGTGGCGGGCGGCCTCCCGCGGGAGGGTACAAGACCCTCCCCTACGACAGGGTCTGATATGAAAACCCACAAATATGTCGCAGGCCCCCAAGGGATGGTGCTTTGACACAACTGAAACTCTGTGGTATAGTTAGGCCATGTGGCACGTGAAGCTGCAGCGAGAGGCGTCTCGATCCTGCGCGAGGGACGCATAACCGTCCTCGAGGAGAACCGACATGGAAGACATCGGCCGTACCATCACGTTCGTTGTGGACGACAGACAGTGGGTGCAGAAGGTCGTGGTAGGTGCCGCGTTCACCTTCTTGAGCTTCTTCATCGTAGGGTTGCCGTTCGTGTTCGGTTACATGCTCGAGCTGCAGCGACGCGTCGTGCGCGGTGTGGAACCGGTCCTGCCGGACTGGGACGACCTGCCCGGTAAGTTCCGTGACGGGCTGAGATTCCTCGGAATCGCCGTCATATACCTGGTAGTGTTCGGTATTGTCGGCTGGGTTTTGGGGCAAATACCGTTTCTGGGCTGGCTTTTTGCCGGTATCCTGGGTATCGCTTTCATGATGGCGTTCCTGTACGTGATGGTGCGTTTCGCTCTGACAGGCGAGATCAACGAGGCGTTCAAGGTGCAGGAAATATACCAGGCGTTGAAACCCACGTTCGCCACCTTCCTCGTTGCGACGTTTCTGTGGATCGTGTACATGTCCCTGGCGATGCTCGGGGTGCTTGCCTGTGGTGTAGGCGTGTTCTTCACGTTATTCTGGGCATGGCTGGCGGTGTCGTACGCAGCCGGCAAAGCGTATATCAGCGCCGAACCCACCGGCGAAGAAGAAGTAGCAGCATAACGCATCGGGAAGCACTATCTCGCGGGGGATGCTCGTGAAGCGAAGGCTTCATCCGCCGTTACACGTCGTTACGAGCGTGCTTGTCATCCTGCTCGGGGCCGCTGCGACCGACGCTCCGTCGGAAACGCTGGACAAAGGCCCCTACCTGCAAAACCTCACTGCACACGGCGCCATCGTATGTTGGGTGACGGCGACTGATACCGCAGACGGTAGAGAATACGTGTATCATCAAGCACCGGCCTCGGGACTCAAGCCGGCGACCGAGTACACGTACTATGCCGGTGAACACGGCGAGCACAGGGGAACCTTCCGAACGGCGCCGGTCGAGCCGGAACCGTTTACCTTTGCAGTGTGCGGCGACACGAGGTCGAACCATGAAGCCCACCGGTCCGTGGTGAACGCCATGCTCCGATCCGATCCCCGTTTCGTCATCAACACCGGCGACCTCGTCGGCGACGGTACCCGCATGCAAGACTGGGATGCGTTTTTCCGGGTTACACGAGAACTCATGAGACGAATCCCGTACTGGCCTGTGCTCGGCAACCACGAGAGGAACGCAGCGCTCTACTACAATCACTTTGCGTTGCCGGAAATCGAGCGGTATTACTCATTTGATTACGGGACGAGCCACTTCGCTATGCTCGACTCGGACGAACTGGCGCTCGCCAAACAAGAAGGACAGAAAGTGACGCAGGAAACGGTGCAGCGGTACCGTGAAGCTCGTCGGAAGTACTGGCAGGACCAGATCGAATGGCTGGAAACCGATCTGGAAACGCATGAAGATGCCGAGTTCATCTTTGCGACGTTCCACCATCCGCTATACAGCAGCACCAAGAGTGAGGGTAGACGGCGCGAACAGCAGTTGATCCGAGAGCGGTTCGAGCCGCTCCTGCGCCGGTACGAGGTCACGGCGGTCTTCCACGGTCACGACCACTATTACGAACACAACATTGTCGGAGGTCTGCACAGCGTCGTGACAGGAGGCGGTGGCGCACCCCTGTACGATTTCGGCGAGCCGTTACCTACCTCAGTGAAACGCGAGAGTGTCCATCACTTCATCAGGATTGATATTGACGGTGACAAAGCGACGTTCACGGCGTTAACGCCCGACGATAGGGTCATAGAGACGTTTCAGGTGCGCGCACGGCGCTGAACATTATGGCTGAACGACATCATGCTGCCACGAGCGAGTGCGATATAGACGGGCGCGCTGTGCAGCCGCTTGAGACCCTTCTCACCGTGAAGTCCAGGCTGACCCAGGCGGCGACCGAGTCCGTCACGGTCGTGCTCGACACTGAGAAAGCGCGCGATGACCTCTCACGCTTTGCCGAGGATGCCGGGTACTGCGCTCAACCGCTTGGACGACGTGATGACGATTTCCTTCTCCATATCCAGAGAGGGAAGCCGGAGGAAAAAGAGCAGCTCGAGGAGGTGGCCGTTGCGGACCAACCGACAGATTCGGTGCTGCTCATCAGCAGCGAGACCGTAGGCTGTCCGGACGAACAGCTCGGCCGTATGCTCATGAAGAAGTTGCTGTACTCGCTCACCGAGACCGAACAGCGACCTACAGCCATCGTCATCGTGAGTTCGGGAGTCCGGCTCGCCGTGAACAATTCGGACAGCATCGAGGCGCTTCGCGTTCTCGAAGATGCCGGCGTGGATATCATGATCTGCGGCGCAAGTGTGGAGTTCCTCGAGCTGAAAGGCAAAATTGCGGTCGGCAGAGTCTGCGATATGTACCAGATCGTCGAGAGGCTCCTCGCCGCGAGCAAAACCCTCAGCATGTGACCCCCCCCCGAAAGCCGACCGCGTCCGTCAGCGGCGTGTAACCTGGTTATCAGCGCTGTCGCCCACCTACCGAAACGGTGGTAATATTGCTGCGATTTGAGAAGCCGTCGCATTGACACCATGCCCTCACTGATGCTAGCATAAGGCCCACGTTTGCAACGTCAGGTTAGGAGGTCTGTCTTATGAGCATTTCTCTCGCGCTCTTATACGCTCCGAGCGGGCGGAAGCTTGGAGGCATGCTTACTCTGCCCTGCCTAGGCGGGTACCTCAAGCGGCAGGGTGTCGATGTCGCTGTGATAGATGCGCCGCTGTCAGGATACGATGTCCCGACGACGCTCGAGAAACTGCGCGAACTTGACCCCCAGATTATCGGGGTGTCGATCCCAATGAGCCAGATGCTCTATCAGTCCGTCGAATTCATGAAGCTCATCCGAGCGAGGCTGCCGGACAAACTGCTGATATGCGGCGGAGTCCATCCGACGCTGGTACCATGGGATGTTGCCCCGTATTGTGACGCGGTCGTTGTCGGCGAGGGGGAACTGACCACCTTCGAGCTTGTCGAACGATATAGCCGCGGCAATGAGTGGCGTGAGACACCCGGCATGTGTTACGTTGGCTCCGACGGCAAGCTCGTTTACACGCCACGGCGCGAACCGGTGGAAGACCTCGACGTCATTGGCGGGCCCGACTGGTCGCTCATACCATTTCAGCGCTGGGCTAACGTGTACCACTACAGCATCGAAGGTGAGAAGGCGCTTCCTGCGATATCGAGCCGTGGCTGCCCGTTCGCATGCACCTTTTGCGCCAACGATGCGCTCACGGGGCGTCGCCTTCGATACCGGTCTATCCCATCTTTCCTGGACGAGATCGAGAATAACATAGAGACGTTTGGGGTCCGTGCTTTCTCCTTTTATGACGAGGTGTTCACGCTTAAGAGAGAGAGGATCCGGCAATTCGTCGATGAAGTAGGCCGGCGTAACCTGAGGTTCAGGTTTATTGCGCAGACCCGTGCCGACTGCATTGAAGAGGAAGATATCCTGCTGCTCAAACGGGCGGGGTGTGCGGTTCTCGGGTTTGGTCTCGAGACCGCCGACCCGGAAATCATGGAGAAGATCAAGAAAAAACTCGATCTTGATAGGGTCCGGCAGGCCGTTGCTGCCTGCCGAAAGCACGAAATCGCATGCGGTCTCAGCTTTATGCTCGGCACCCCGTGGGAAACGTTCGAGACGTTGCGAAACACCTTCAAATTCATCGATGAGGTAGACCCGGACGCGATCGGATTCTTCTTCTTCACCCCATACCAAGGCACGAAGATATTCCAAGATGCTCTCGAAATGGGCGGTCTGAAGTATATCAACTGGTCGGATACCTGGTCGGAAGGCTGGAATAACGAGCCCGAGTACTGCGTGTACCAGGCGCCTGGACTCCAGGGTGTTTACCCAACTCGCATCCGGGACGCCGCAATGTGGCATTACTATACTCGAAGACTGCGCCGCCTTAAGGCGTATCTTTCGGAAGCGACGCTCCGCGGTGGCATACCCTTCTTAGCCCGCTATTTCCGGGCCGCAAGAGCTATGAAGAAGCGCGGTCTCAGGTTCAGTTGAACCCTCCTGTCTTAAAAAACCGGGCGGAAGCCCCGCGTCGTGCTGGGCAAATTCTTTACTTCACAACCACTCTATTCCTTGAACTCCACACGCGCCACTTGAGGATCGTTGATACAGTGGTATGCCCGCAATAATGTACTGGACAACGACGCGCCCGCGTGCTATCCTCACCTATACCTTGGTCGAGGACTCTCGTGAGGCTGTTGCATCAGAAGAAGACGGGAATGTTATCCGCGCGGATGAAAGATCTTACAGAGCCGTGAGGGAGGTTTCAGTGATGAGAACGGTTATTGCTGCTGCTCCGATTGTTGTGGCACTGGCGATCGCTTCGGTATCGGCCTTAGCTGCCGAAACGAACAACCCGTTTGTGGGACGGTGGGCGTTAACGCTCCCTGACGCCAGAGCCGGCTGGCTCGGCGTGACCGAGGAAGACGGGATACTCGATGCGAGCTTGCTCTGGCGGGGTGGTAGCGTGGTCGCCGTGGCGAGCCTCTACATCGATGGCGATACGCTCCACCTGACGCGTGTGTCTGACATCGAGTGGGACGATAACGGTAGGATCGAGAGGATTCGCACCGAGGACGTTGCTGCAACCGTGTCAGGTGACACGATGACGCTGGTACGGTACGCTCCTCAGCCGGACGGGAACGGTCGTGTCGCAGAAACGTTTACCGGCAAACGGATCCCGCCGCTGCCGCCGAAAACGGACCTCTCCAGCGTGAAGTATGGGAAACCGATCAATCTCCTCAAGGGCAACACGCTCGACGGATGGGTACCGATCCCGCCGGACTGGCGGAACTGCTGGTACGTGAAGGACGGCGTCCTCATCAACGACCCGGCACAAACCGAGGGCGAGGAGGACGTCCCGTACGCCAACCTGCGAACCGTGCAGGAGTTCGAGGATTTCAATATCACACTCGAGGTCAACGTCGGCAAAGGTCAGAACAGCGGTGTCTACCTCCGCGGCATTTACGAGGTGCAGGTCGAGGATACGTACGGTCGCGAACTCGACAACCATAACATGGGCGCTATCTACAGCCGGATCACGCCGAGCGTCGCTGCCGAGAAGCCGCCGGGCGAATGGCAGACGCTCGATATCACCTTGCTCGACCGGCACGTCACGGTCAAGCTCAACGGGACCACCATCATCGATAACGAACCGCTTTTGGGATGCACCGGCGGCGCGCTCTGGGCGGACCAATTCCGCCCCGGTCCCATCTATCTCCAGGGCGACCACGGTCCTATCAAATACCGCAATATCGTCCTGACACAGATACTGAAGTAGATTCGGATAAATTTGTGGGCGCAAGGGTTGTTGGGAACGACGGCCTGTGCTGTCATGTCCAGCCCTTTATTGAACAATCCCTCTTCCGTGGTTGACCCACGGTTGTCAGGCGCGACCTACTCCTTGAATTGTGCGGCGGCGTCGCTGAAGGCTGACCGTAACGAGTTCCACGCGGCGTCCACGCCCGCTTTGATTGAGTCCCACGCGTCGTCGCCCGCCTTAGCAAGCTCGGACAGCTTCGCTTCCGCGTCCTGGACCTTGCCTTCGAGCGTCTTGATCTGCTCGTTCAATTTCAATTTGGCATCGGCACTCGCGCCTGCCGCTTTCGCCTTCAGCTTGTCAAGCTCGGCCTTCCACTCATCCAACTGAGCCTTCTGCTTTTGCTGATACAATTCTCGCTCGTCCATGTCGTCCCCCTTTCAATTCCAGGAACACCACGCCCAACTTCTCGTCGCACTCACCATTATACACGAAATCGAGCGGAATTGTGTGTTAATCTCCCGAGGACTGCCCCAGCCTGTTCCCCCGCCCCGGAAAGCCCATCCGACCTGGCACACGTGATAAATCCCCCCCCGAATACATAATATCTCGAGTCGATCCGCGCGAATCCGTCCAATCGGCGTTCTATTGCGCGTGGCTCGAGCGTGCTGCGGCCGCGGCACCACCAGGGAGAACGCGGATGACGCAGATACCGCTCTTCAACGCGCATATTTCTTCTGCAATCCACAAATCCAGGGGTACCGCTGATGAACAACTGCAGTCTGTTGCCGTCCAACCGTCTGGAGAGACGTTTTGAACGATGTCGGGCGACCTATTTCCTCTCCGCCAGGAATTCTGAAATCGGTTTGCCGTCGAGATACAGCTCTTCGAGCACGGCCATGCCGTCTTTGATACGCACCGTCACATAGGTATCGCGCGGCGCCCGAAGGCTTCGCTCGCGATATGCCTCTTCGGCAACGGGCGCGACCGCCTCATCCATGTAGTAACGGTCGAACGGCAGATCCAGCCTGATCATATTGTCACGCCTTCTCCATCTCACTTGTGCGACGACGTAAGCGCCCTCTCGGGGCCGTTCAGCGGTCACCTCCGCAATTCTGCCAAATCCTTGGCTGTCCTTCTCGATCCGGGCAAACACCTTCTGGTCCCACTTGAATCTGACACCGTCAGGGAGAGCGACCTCCGCTTGTTCAAATTGCAACGCGACATACCGGCCTCGGAACGCGTCATAAGGGTCGATCGGTTCGGTACGAAACCGAAACTGTTCTCCGTGGCGGAGGACCAGTTCGCGCCGCGCAATGGTGGAAAGTGGCGCGGCAATTTGCACCAAGGCCAGACACGAGAATAGCGCGAGCGTGTAATAGGTCTTTCTCATCGTACTTCCCCTCGACGACGGATAAAGACGAGGTTGGTTGCCAGGAACCAGATGCCCAGCACTATGAACGCGACACCACGTGCGGTGAAACTCATCTCGCTGTCGAAGAATCTGGCGACGAGTAGCGCTATGAGCACGATCATCCCCGCATTGATTTTAGGGATGCTGCCCGTTCGCGTTCCCGCAAGCATGGTGGCAACACCCAGGACCAACAGGTACATGTTGAACATGATGGTCGGGATCAACGCCAGTCTTTTCGTCATGTCATCCGGCAAAGACGTCGCATGTATTCCGATCGCGTGAACCACACAGCCAACGGCAGCGAGTACCGGGATGATTCCGAGGAACAACCTGGCAGTTTGACGCCGCAGAGCAGTCGAGATGATGAGCCACAGGGCGACGCCGAGAATTGCCGCGGCCAGAACGTAGTGCGGTATGAAAGCCGCCTCGCGCAATTGGCCCCAGGACAGATCGCGATGCCGGACGTACGGTTCCCAGGTACCCCAGAAAGTAAGAATAAACGAGAGTACCACGATACCTCCTGCCCCCGTCATCTGCAACGGTCGCTGCCAGCGCGACGGCTGTTCGGCCGCCCCGAGTTCTGCAGAGCCTGCGAGGTACAGCACCGTGAAGAGCGAGCTGTACACGACGAACGTAAGAGAGGGAAGCGGCCCCTCGAACATGATCTCCCACAACGTGATCCCAACAGCGATCGGGAGGCATACGCTCAGCGCCCAGCTTAACGCCGTCGTCCGTATCCCATGCGGGTTTTCCTTTATCAGCAGCCAGAAGTGCGGCACTATCACCAGTGCCAGCGGCCAGAAGATGATGGACGGTCCCGCGTCGGATTGAACGTAGCCGGCCCACGCGGTGATTCCCGCAAGGTATATGAGAGCAGGAACGGTCGCACCTACCAGGTACACCAGCGGCACGCTCAGCAGCATCCACGAGAGCAGGAAGTTGCTCATGTCGCTTGGGCCGGAGGTATGATACGTCTGACTCACAAGCGCGATGGCTGCCGCGATGGCGAGCGTGAGAAATGTTGCTGTCCCTTCCCTCCACGGCAGTGAGTCTCGTCGGCGCATAATCGTCCAGCCGACCAGTGCCTGGGCAACAACCATCGGAAGCAACGCTAGAACCACTCGCACCGGCCGTGAGATGCCTTCCCAATTGTGTGCCAGCAGGAGTATAATGCCCAACCCGATTGAGAGAGCACCAAAAATGCTGCAGACGGTGAGGGCGAACCGGCGCTTGCGCCCTGTATCGACGGGGCCATAGTAGTCGCAAAGTCGTTCTGCCGCCTCCTCAGACAGGACGCCCGCGGAGACCAAGATCGGCAGTTGGTCGGAGAGCCACCGTGCATATCTGCTGTCGGCACCGCGTTCCGCTCTTGGGCTCATGAGTAGCCCCCATTGTCGAGCGTTGTTCCCTTCGCCCCGTGCGGCCGAGAGTCGCACAGACCGTTCGTTGGCCCGCGCGCCGCTAACCACTGTGCAAACAGCTCTCTTTCTGATATAGTACTATACCACATTGGATGCAGGCAATCTACAAGGACATTGCGACGAAAGCCAAGCAGGATTATAGCGAGGTGTTGGAGGCGTTATGTGTGGGATAGTCGGGTACATAGGGGATAAAGAAGCCGCACCGATCATCATGGACGGGCTTCACAGGTTGGAATATCGCGGGTACGATTCCGCGGGGATCGCCGCTATCGAGGATGGCGAGCTGAAATGTATCAAACGGCTCGGCAAACTGAAGGTGATGGATGCCGCGCTTGAGGAGACGCCGTTGCGCGGGACGGTGGGTATCGGCCATACGAGATGGGCGACGCACGGTGTGCCGAGCGAGATCAACTCGCATCCACATTTCGACTGTTCCGGCAAGATCGCGCTCGTTCATAACGGGATTATCGAGAACTATCACGATCTTCGCGAGGAGTTGAAAAAGGCGGGACACACGTTCAAATCGGATACCGACACCGAGGTTATCGTCCACCTTGTCGAGAAACATTACGACGGCGATCTCCATCAGGCGGTGTGCAGCGCGCTCAAGGAGGTTGAGGGTGCGTACGCGATAGGTGTGGTCTGCGTGGAGGAAGCCGATGTCATGGTTGCGGCTCGATGCGGCAGCACGCTCATTTTCGGCACGGGCGACGGCGAACAGTTCATAGCATCGGACGTCCCGGCGATACTGCGGTACACACGCTCGGTGATATACCTGAACGACTACCAGGTCATCCGGATAGAGCGTGACGGGTATCGCGTGACCGACCTTGACGGGAACGCCGTCGAGATGCCGGTATCGACGGTCGAGTGGGACGTGAGCGCCGCCGAGAAGAGCGGGTACGACCACTTCATGATCAAGGAGATTCACGAGCAGCCGGACGTGCTCCGGAACACGCTGCGCGGTCGCGTCTCTGAAGGTTCCGAAGAGGTGCTGCTCGAGGATATGAACCTGACGGAGGAGGAGCTCACGACGGCGAAAAAGTTCGTCGTGATCTCGTGCGGCACGGCGTGGCACGCGGGACTCACCGGGAAGTATCTCGTCGAGAAGTTCACCCGGACGCCGGTCGAGGTTGACCTCGCGTCGGAGTTCCGCTATCGCGACCCGTTGGTCGGACCGGCCGATATCATCATGCCGGTATCACAATCCGGTGAGACGGCCGATACGCTCGCGGGAATTCGAGAGGGTAAGGCGAAAGGAGCCAAAGTCGTCTCGATAGTGAACGTGGTCGGATCGAGTATCGCACGCGAGTCCGACGGGCTCATTTACCAACATGCGGGACCCGAGATCGGCGTCGCGTCAACGAAAGCGTATACCTCGCAGGTGATGTCGTTCTGGCTGTTCACCATATATCTCGGGTTGCTGAAAGGCACGATCACGCGGGGAGATGCGCGGAAGACGATCGCCGAACTGCGTGCGGTGCCGGACAAGATTCAGCGCGTGCTGGACGACCAGAGCGCCATTCTGAGATGTTCCGAGAAGTACCACACCGCGACGAGCTTCCTGTTCCTCGGTCGGAGCTACAATTTCCCGAACGCGCTCGAAGGCGCGCTCAAGCTCAAGGAGATATCGTACATCCATGCCGAAGGGTACGGTGCCGGCGAGATGAAACACGGGCCCATAGCGCTTGTGGACGAGAACCTGCCGGTCGTCTGTCTCGCGCAACGAAGCGACGTCTACGACAAAATGGTAAGCAACATCCAGGAGATCAAAGCGCGGAACGGGATCGTCATATCCATCGCGACCGAAGGAGATGAGGAGATCAAGAAACATTCCGACGAGGTGATCTACGTGCCGGACTGTCCGGAACCGGTATCGCCGCTCGTCGTGGTCGTCCCGCTGCAGCTTCTTGCATACCATATCGCGGTGAAGCGCGGATGCGATGTGGACCAGCCGCGCAACCTCGCGAAAAGCGTCACGGTGGAATGACCGGCCGCGCGGTCGTCCATTCCTGCTAACAACGCACACGCAACACAGCGTTACGTCGTTTCACGCAACGGCCAACTTCGTTTTCAGCTCCCACAGTTTGACGATATGTGCGCGTTCCTCGTCGACAATCTTGGCAATGGTGGGCTTGTCCGATTCGCGCACGAACCGCGCCATCTCGTTGTAGAAGACTATGCTGTCTTTCTCCAACCCGATTGCCATCTGTATGGCGTCGGAATCGTTATCGAGCCGTCTGCATTCTTCCCGTATGTCGCGCTCGTCCGTGAACACGCGCGAGTCGGCAAGCGCTCTCACGTACGCTTCATACTCGCCCGGGTAGCCTTCGGAGGGGCTGAAGTTCTCGCACGCAAGCGCTTCCTGCATCGCTTTGAACGTCTCGAAATGTTGCTCTTCCTCGCCCACCATGAACCGGACAACCTTCTTCACGCCTTCGTCCCTGGCGCACTTGCTCAATTCCTCGTAGAACGCCTGGCCGGTCTTCTCTATCTCCAAGGCGACGTCCAGAATCTCACAACCCTTAAACAGAACCGCCATCTACTGGATCCTCCTTTCGGTTTGAACCGGGTTCCGCAGCGCTGATGTTATCCGCTGCGTTCGTTATTGCTCCGCCATGCTCTCAAAGTCGATCTCATCAACGCTGACCAACACGCTCGACGCGATATTGCCGAGATGTCGTGCGAGCCGTTTGAAGTACCGCGACAACAGCGAGTACGCGACCGCTTTCTGCGTGGGCAGGTCGTCGTTGATGAGCTGTTTCAAGATCATGTCGCACTCTGAAGCAACCGTATGACTGTCCCTGACGACCGCTCGGGCGATCTCGCGTTCCGACTGGACAAACGCTTCGCCGGTCCTCGCGATCAGGCTCTTGACCTTCTCGCTGATCTCCACGAGCGGCGTCATGTATCGTCCCTGCGCCAGCGGCTGACCGAACATCTCCGCCACTTCGAACATGTTCTTGCAGTAATCGCCGAGCCGCTCGGCGTCCTTGACGACGCTCATCAAGATCAGGCACGCCGGCGCATCGTGTCCTACACGCAACGAGAGATGGTTGACGAGCGAACGACGGATTGTCCGTTCCTTCTCATTCACCTCTCTATCGAGCGCGTAGATCTTATCTCGTATCGCATCGACGGTTTCCGAACCCTGCAGCGCGTTCATGGCGAGCCCGTACATCTCTTTAACGTTCTCTATCATCGAGTTGTATAGCTCGAGCGCGCTGCTGAGCGTGCTGTGCGCCCGTAACGCCGCCACTATCTCCGCAATCATGCTCGACTACCTCCCAAATACGTATTTCTGAAGGAATAATACCACAAACGGCAGAAAAAAGAAAATCAGCGCAAGGTACAACAGCGCGAAGAGCTTCGACTCGGCTGCACGCTCGCCGAGCGCCTTCGCGAGCGATATCGGGAGGAACCGCAGCGGATAGAAAATGCACGTACCGGACACGTTAAAAAGAAAATGGGTCAAAGCGACCGTGACGGCGGCAGCCTCGCCGGAAGCCAGCGCCGCCAGTAACGCGGTGACTGTCGTGCCGATGTTCGCGCCGAGCATATACGGAAACACCCGCTCGATAGTCAGCACCCCTGCACCGATGAGCGGGACCACCAACGAGGTCGTCACGGAACTGCTCTGGACAATTGCCGTGATACACAGGCCGGTGAAGAAGAAAAACAGCGCGTTCATAAACAGCCGCCTGTTGAAAAACTGCTCGAGCGTCTCGATGATGAGCGACCGGATCAGTTTCACAATGAGATAGAGCGACACGAACAGCCCGATCACCGAGACGCCCAGGAGAATGGCGCCGCTTATCCGTTCCGGGAGGCCCATTCCGTCAATCAGAACGCGTTTGGCCACCTCGATGAACGGTCGTACGATAAACTTCACCGGATCGGCTATCTTGAGGCCTCCGACACCTTCGAGACCCGCGGTTACCCGCATGGCGCTCCGCTCGAGGAAGTGCGTCGCTAGTTCAACGGGCAGCAGAACGGCAACCGCCAGCACGTTAAACACATCATGAACGATCGCACCGCCGAACGCCCGGTTGAACTCGTCCCGACGAGTCACGTGCACCAGCGATACCAGTATGTTCGTGACCGTGGTGCCGATATTCGCGCCCATTATCACCGGCACGGCGTTGCGGACGCTCAGCGCGCCCGCGCCGGTCATGACCGCCACGGTGACCGTGGTGACCGACGAGCTTTGCACGAGACTCGTGGCCAGAATACCTATGAACAAACCGACCAGCGGTGTGTCGGTCGCCCGCACGATTGACGCAGCCACGTCACCGCCGAGCATCTTCAGCGACGAGCTCATCAGCTTTATGCTGAACAGAAACAGGAAAAGGAAAAAGGCAAGCCGCAGAATCCGCGATGCTATGAGCAGCTTTTCCCGTACTCCGGCCTCGGTCATATCGTGCAAACCTCGCCCCCTACGTGACAGTACCGGCTCGTTAAACCTCTACAGGTAGGCACCACCCGGTGGTCGCCCTGCGGCGACCAATCCGCAACACCGTATTCTATCACACCATGCCGCGTCGCGGCAACCACACCCGGAGCTTCCAGCCTGCCGAGCATCAAAAGCGCATCGAGAACATCTCTGGAGAGAAGTTCCACAGAGAACGCGGAGACAGCACCGACCTGTCCTTCTCCGCGCTTCTACTCGAGCCCGCTGACCTCCGTCATGTATTCCCTGAATCGCTGGCCGATACCGGCTTCTTCAGCGGTGCCGCGATGGACGAGCAGACGGCAGCGTACCGTGAAGGGTTTATCCGGGGCCAGCGTTATAGACTCGCCCCACAACGTGTAGTTCGGCGCAAACCACCCCCAGTCGCGGACGAACCAGTACGGTGGGTAGTCCCGATTGTCCGGATGAGGGAAATACGCGATGCCGACTGAGGAGCCGTCATCGCGTTTGCCGCAGTAGTCGAGCCATCGGGCACGTTTATGCATGGTGCCGCGTTCGTTCACGCCGCCTTCCGAGTTGACGATTCTGCCGCCGGCGGTAACCCGTATCTCGTCCGCAACGCGCACCGCCGGCAGCCCCGCTTCCTTCGTCCGGCCGATGGTGACCTGGTCGGAGTCGGTACTGAGGAACACCGTGACGTCGATCACATAATCGCCATTCTCTAACGTGCGGAACCTGAACGTCCTCTCGTCGTACATCACCGGCGTCCCGCGGGCTTCCCACGCCGTCCGCGCGACGAACCCCGGATAGTCCTGCTTGTCGAATATCCGGAGGAACCGTTCGTGCCGCAGATTGTTTCCTGGTTTTCTCTCGGTCCAGAAATCATGCCCATTGACCAGATCGTACCCGAGCCAGATGCCGTGATGGTGGATGTGGTCAGCCGGTTCGTCCGCGGTGATCGCGTGCCCGTCAGGCGCGAACACGGGCGACAGACGGGGTTTGCGCAGATCTTCGCCGAACCGGTACTCGGCGACTCTCATCTCGCCCAGCCGTATCTCGATAACGCCGGGAGCGACCTTCCGGACAAACTGTGTGTCGGCAAACTCGTCTGCGGTACACGGTCGAGATACCATGACAATATCGACTAAGATGAGCAGCAAAAATGCTGCGATTAGCGTAGCGTAATGGGTGAATGACCAACAATCCATGATGAAAACTATCGCTCCCTGCCCTAATTGACCTGTTGACGTTATCACGTTAGCGGAAGATGATCCACGTGCTGACCAGTAGGATCAGCACGACGACGATCCACGGCCTGTAATCTTTGATACCGAGCCATTCCTGTTTTACCTTGCTCCTGCGCCACGCGAAGGTGGTGTTGAGGAGCTTTTCTTCGCGAGGAGCCGCGGTGGCGAGGCTGACCACCACCAAGAGAATAGCCGAGAACAACGCCGCCACACCGCACCGATGCAGGAACGATATATCGGTCCAGACCTGCAAAAGAACTGAGAACACTATACCGCCTACGAGCGCGGACAGAGCGCCGGGCAAATTCGCTCGGCGCCACATCAGCCCGCCGAAAAACACCACGACGACAGGTGCAGCGACGTACGCGTACATATCCTGCAGGTAGTTGTAAATCAGTTTGACCTTGTCCAGCAGCGGGGCGATCATCACGCCCAGCGCCATGAAAACGATGCCCGCGACACGACCGACAACGACCGATCGGCGGTCTTCCTCCGTCCCGCTCACAAATTTCGCGTAGATATCGCGTGTGAATATCGTCGTGGCGGAGTTCAGTATCGAGTCGATTGTGGACATCAGCGCCGCGAACAGCGTGGCGACTGCAAGTCCTCTGAGTCCCGCCGGAAGAAGGTCGGCGACCAGACGTGGATATACGGAATCGGCCTTATCGAGCTGTTTGTAGATGAGCACGCCGCACATACCGGGCACAATACCGAGGATCGGTATCGTGAACTTGAGAATTCCTGCGATGGCGCATCCGAGCCGCGATTCGTTGAGGTTCTTCCCGGCAAGCACGCGCTGGGTCATCATCTGGTTGGTTGTCCAGTACCACAGCCCCAGTATGAACAAGCCCGTCACCAGCCCCGTCCACGGCAAGTTCGGGTCCGTCGCCGGCCGGATCGTGTGAAACATTTCCGGCGGAAGTTCTGTCCGGAGCGCGCTCCATCCGCCGACCTTCATCAGCGCCCGAATCACCACCACGGTGCCGCCGCCGAGGATCATCAGGCTCTGGACGAAATCGCTGTATACAACGGCGCGCAACCCGCCCGCCAGCGTGTAGAACGCGGTGAGTATCCCGACACCGACGATGATCGTGGTCGTGTTCACGTCCAGGAGGCTGCCGAGCAGCAATGCCGCCGACCACAGCGCTATCGGGATGTCAACGACAACATAAATGAACAGTGTCATGACCGAGAAGACGTTCTCGGCAGATTGACCGAAACGTTTGAGCAGAAACTCCGGCATGGTGAAGATGCCGCTCTTGAGATAGTACGGCAACATGAACACCGCCATGATCACCAGACACAACGCCGCGGTCCACTGATAATGGGCGTACAACATGCCGAACGCGAACCCGGAGCCGGCCACCGCTATGAACGCATAGGAGGACATATCCGTCGCGTACAGCGACATGGCTACCATGTACCAGGGCAGCTTGCGACCGGCGAGAAAGAATTCTTCGGAGGTGGGACGACGCCGTAAGAGCACGGCACCAAGGACGAGGACAAATGCGATATAGGCGAAGATGACGACCAGGTCGACAGACGCTAGTTTCACCCCGAATGAACCTCCTGGACAGAAAGCACTCCCATGCCACCGCCCCAAAAACCGCGCATACTATAGCGGGTGGCGATCAGGTTGTCAAACGCGGCCGCCGGCACAGGCCTGCGCCATATTTGCGGGTTTTCGTATCCTTCCCTCCTTCTGGTGGAGCGCACCGCTCGTGCACGGCCGATACGCGCGGTCGAGCGGGAGTTCGATCCTCCCGCCGAGCAAAATGTGTGCTCAGGGGCTCCAGCCGCGCGTGCCCAGCTTCCGAAGGAGGCGACAGAATATAGTCCAGGGCGAAGCCAAGCGAGCCCTGGGTCACCGCGTCACAAGTGCACGAGCCCCCGAACGGGGGCGACAGAAACGCCTGCCCGCAAGCAACAAATGTAACGCTGGACCGCACTAATACGCGCCGTACTTTTTGACCAACTCTATCGTCCGGCAGTACTGCGCGAAGCTGATGTTGGACGGGACCGAATGGTCGGAATGGTAGATGTACCCGCCGCCACGTTTGGCGACCGGGATCTTGGCACTGATCTCGTTCTCGATGACCTGCGGGTCGGGATGCGCCATCGCCCGGACGTCTATCCCGCCCATGAACGCGAGCTCGTCGCCGAACGTGCGTTTGAGCTCGATCAGGTCCATACCCGCCTTAACCTCGAGCGGTTGCAGACAGGTGAACCCCGCCTCGATCAACATCGGGACGAGCTCCCGCACACACCCGCAACTGTGGAGTATGATAGGCATATCTTTGCTCTTGAAAAAGTCGCATAACCGTTTCTGCGACGGGAACTCCAGCTCGCGGTACACCCTTGGCGAGAACAGCGCCCCGTTGCGATATCCCATATCGTCGAACACGAACGCGCCGTCGAACCTGAACCCGCGCGCAAGCATCTTCTCGCACCCCTCGATGAGCTGGTCCACGAAGGTGTCGAACATGTCCTTGACCCATGCGGGATCGTCCATCATGGCCATAAGCAGTTGTGCGGAGCCGACCACCCCCTGCGTCCTGTCGTACCCGAACGCGCTGGCATAGCAGACGAACTTGCCCTGTTCGTATTCCCGCCGGTTCGCTTCGAGCTCCTTCTGCCAGTCGACGCGTTTGTCGTTCCACGCCAGCCGCGGTTTGTGCTCCTCCCAGATACGTCGATCGGTGACCGTGAAATCTATGAGCTCCGGTGTGGACTCGTGATCTTTGAAGCTCCGTCGCGTTGCGCCGTTGCCGTCCTTATACACCCGGTAGGTCTCGGTCTCCTCGATCGTCTCGTCGGGCAACTGAAACGACAGGTCCGCTCCCTGGCCGAACAGCTCGTATCCGAAATAGTCCGTCGGCGACTGATCTTTCGGCAGCCCTTCCTCGTGCCAGCGTTCGATTGTGTGCTCCCACGGGCTGTCGGTGATCGGCACACGGTCTGCCTCCCGATGCCTCAGCGCCATCGTCATCCGTTCTCGCGGTGTCATTCGTGCGTCCTCCGATCACTCCCCATCGGCATCGTGTCCTGGACCAGCTTTGCGCCCGAGCTTGGCTGCGGAGATTATCCTATAAAAGCACGCGGGTTGCAACCATCTTTCGTCCACCGAGGCGAACCCTCTCCACGTGGGAGCGGGCAGGGTGAGGGCCGCTCGCATTTTGGATCAGACATACGTGATCGGGTTTTCAGTGCAGGTGGTGCGGCCGATGACACGCGCGTCGCAATCGTGTTTCTTTACCTGCGCAATGGCGGGTTCAACACCGTCAGGCGCGACGACGAGCACAAACCCGATACCCATATTGAAGGTTCTGAACATCTCGTCTTCGGGAACGTTGCCGTTCTTCTGCAGAAAGGCGAAAACCGGCAGGACGTCCCACGTCGATCTGTCGATTTCCGCACCGAGCCCGGTCGGCAACGTACGAGGAAGATTCTCAGTCAGACCGCCACCGGTTATATGCGCCATACCGTGAACCGTTCCGGCATCCAGCAACGGGAGCACCATACGCGCGTAGCTCCTGTGCGGTTCCAGCAGCTCTTCGGCGACTGTTCTGTTGCATCCTTCGAGTTGATCATCCGGGTTGAGCCTGCAGATCTCGAACACGATTTTCCTGGCAAGCGAGTAGCCGTTCGTGTGGAG
>Ga0180434_10000882_pt1 | contig 43944 bp, 36 predicted proteins | sample SS_ome_7_FD_132453 | JGI IMG/M metagenome (GOLD analysis project Ga0180434, IMG submission 132453) | Hypersaline lake sediment archaeal communities from the Salton Sea, California, USA - SS_1_D_2 metaG | ecosystem: Environmental > Aquatic > Non-marine Saline and Alkaline > Hypersaline >... | reverse complement strand
CGTGTTACTCACCCGTCCGCCGCTAACATCAGGAGAGCAAGCTCTCCATCCGTTCGCTCGACTTGCATGTATTAGGCACGCCGCCAGCGTTCGTCCTGAGCCAGGATCAAACTCTCCAAAAAAAGTTGATCATACTCAATTAGAATTAACGGAACGCTTCGTTCTGTTTAGTTTTCAAAGATCATCAGACAGGTTTTTATTATAAAACACCTAGTCGTTAATGTCAATATCTTTATTCAAATTTATTTAAGTAGGATATCGCTGTTTTTTTAGCGACTCTATTATAATAACAATTTAGTAATTGTTTGTCAATAACTTTTTTATCTCTTGAAATCCGTCATTGCTGACTTTTAGTAGTATATCAACTTTTATTTAATCATTCAAGTACTTTTTTTATAATAAAATAAATTTTTATCTACATAGAACAAAAGCTGAGTTTGTTCACTTAAATGATTTTGATCTGTAATTCACAGCTCCATAGATTAGATGTAAAGAAAGACAAGGACTTAAACTTACCATCATTTTTTTATGTAACAAAACGATAATAAAGTAGAATATAATTAGCTCGATGTTAACAAAAATCAAACTAGGAGAACTATGTAAATTTAAAGTATCCATAATTTCTAATTTTTTCCGATAACTTAAAAAATTAAAAAAGAGGATATTTCATCCTCCTGATTTTTATTTTCACTTTAATTTTTCTTTTTACATCACCTAGTATTTTAGTCGATCATCCTTAAAGAGTCATTCTCAATTTTTTCTAAAAAGTGGATCTACTTTAATCAAAAGCTATAGTAGATTTAAAACACCTCTTCTATATGTAAAAGCTCTTTATTGCTTAATGCAATGACTTCGTTAGTATCATGGAAGCTTACAAATGGTTTTGTTGGAGAGTTTTCATCAATAAAAACAATTTCACCTATTCTTCCATTTGAAAATCCAATTTTTCTCCCTTTCATATAATTCGTAAATAGTTTTTTTAACGCTTTTAAAACTGTTAAATCAAATTTGCCAAATTCATCTTTCTCGATACTATCAAGTGTATAAAAAGGGGATATACGAGCTCGATAAGGTCTTTCTGATATCATAGCTTGATATGTATCAGCTAAAGAGACGATACGTCCAAATGGATGTAACTTTTCTCCTTTAAACTTTAAAGGATATCCGCTTCCATCTAAACGTTCATGATGCTGTAATACACTTATTTTTGTGGCTTCTTTTAATAAAGGAAGGTCCTTTAACATTTGGTAGCTTAAAATAGGATGTTGTTTAACCTCATTATATTCCTGTTGTGTTAATACACCTTTTTTCTGAAGAATGCGAGAATTAATTTTAGACATACCGCAGTCACATAAAAATCCAGCTAAAGCAATTTGGTAAATTTCACCTTTTGTGTAATTTAATTCATTTCCTAGTATAGCACATAATGCAGCTACAGAAATGGAGTGATGGTATATGTATTCTTTTTCCTTACTTTTTTTATAAATACCCATTACTTCCATCGGTTCATTTAATGCCTTATCAACTAGTGGAAGAATCAGTTCTCTGACCTTTTGAATATCAACTGAAGAACCAGATTGCCACAATAAAAACATTTTTTTATATTTTTCAACAACACCCATATACAATTGTCTAAAAGTAGAGTCTTCCTCTTCTTGAACCTGTAATTTTTCTTCTATAACCGTTTCATCACCAATTCTAGTTTCTCGTTTAACATCAACCTCTTTAATTAAAAAAGCTTTAAACACTTCAATATGTTTTTCTTCTATAATTGTATTTTTTTTAGCAATAGGTTTGTTTGAAACAGAATAAACATCTTCAGATAAGACCAGCCCTTTTTTTAATAAATTAACATTAATTTTCATTTCGTCCCCCTCCCAACTAAAATTTAGTATAAAAGAAAAAAGGATAAAAAAGAATGTTCATTGTCGTTTTTTTACATTTTCTAAACATTTTTAAAATCATTACAAATATCCTTATTCCTTAACAAAGGTTGTATAATCATTATTTTATCATTTCACTGATATGACTTGATGGTGCATGGAGCTAGACACCATGGAGCTAAACACCAACAAAAAAAGCAATTTAACAGTTTGATGAACATCTCTGAAACAATAAAATGGCAACCGAATCGGTTGCCATTTTTCTTATCATTCTTCTAATTTTTGTTCTTCTTGATTCTCTTCGTCTGACTCTTCGTTTTGTTCTTCTTTTTCAACTAAAGCGACAGTTGATACATATTCATTTTGCTCGAGCTTAATTAATTTAACACCAACTGTATTTCGTCCCATTGTCGAAATATCGTTTACGTCCATGCGAATGATAACACCTGTTGCAGTTACGAGCATTAAATCTTCTTCACCTTTAACGGCTTTAACCGCAACAACCTGACCATTCTTTTCAGTTATATTACACGTTTTAAGACCTTTTCCTCCACGGCTTTGAATACGGTATTCACTTTCGTGAGTTCTTTTTCCATATCCTTTTTCTGTTACAATCAACACATCTACATTCTCTTCTATAACTTCCATTCCTACTACTTGATCGTCTTCATCAAGGCTAATTCCTTTTACCCCAGTAGCTGTACGTCCCATTGTTCGAACATCTGTTTCTGGGAATCGAATGAGCATACCTTTTTTCGTACCAATGATGATATCTTTTCTACCATCCGTTAATCGCGCTGAAATCAGCTCATCTCCCTCACGTAATGTTAAGGCAATTAAACCACTTGTGCGAATATGAGCAAATTGAGATAATGGTGAACGTTTACATATTCCATCTTTTGTTGTAAAAAATAAGAACCAATCATCTACAAATTCTGATATTGGAATTATGGCATTTACCCATTCGTCACGATCAATTTCTAATAAGTTAATAATAGGAATTCCTTTTGCTGTTCGGCCATATTCAGGAATTTCATAACCTTTTGCACGGTATACTTTTCCTTTATTCGTAAAGAATAAAATCGTATCGTGTGTACTTGTTGTTAATAGGTGCTCAACAAAGTCATCTTCATTTGTACCCATACCTTGTATACCACGTCCACCTCGTTTTTGACTTCGATAAGTTGACACAGGCTGTCGTTTAATATATCCGTTATGGGTTAATGTAATAACAATGTTTTCTCTTGGAATGAGGTCTTCATCCTCAATGGATTCTACACCAGCCACAACAATTTCTGTACGTCTTTCATCATTAAAGCGCTCTTTAATTTCTAGTAATTCTTCTCGAATGATGTTTAACACTTTTTCTTCATCAGCTAAAATAGCTTTTAATTCACTAATTAATTTGACGAGCTCTTGATATTCTTCTTCAATTTTTTCACGCTCTAATCCAGTTAAGCGTTGGAGACGCATATCTAAAATGGCTTGTGCTTGTTTTTCTGTTAATGAGAATTGCTCCATTAATCCTTGACGAGCAATATCTGTTGTACGTGAGTTACGAATTAAATTGATCACAGCATCTAAGTGATCAAGAGCAACTCTTAAGCCCTCTAAAATATGCGCACGTGCTTCTGCTTTTTTTAGTTCATATTCCGTTCTACGACGAATAACAACTTTTTGATGTTCTAAATAGTGATAGAGTGTTTGTTTTAAATTTAATACTTTTGGCTCACCGTTTACTAATGCGAGCATATTAATTCCAAATGTTGTTTGTAGAGCTGTTTGTTTATATAAATTGTTTAAAAGAACATTAGCATTTGCATCTTTTCGTACTTCAATTACGACACGCATTCCATTGCGATCCGACTCATCACGCAAGTCCGTAATCCCATCAATCTTTTTGTCACGTACAAGATCTGCAATTTTTTCAATGAGCTTTGCCTTATTCACTTGATATGGTAATTCGGTAATAACAATGGCTTGCTTACTACTTGGCTTTTCTTCAATCTCTACTTTAGCTCGAACTGTAATTGTACCGCGACCAGTCTCATAGGCTTTACGAATTCCATTACGTCCAATAATTTGACCTGCTGTTGGAAAATCAGGGCCTGGAATATATTCCATTAACTCTGCAACTGTAATGTCAGGGTCTTTACTTAACGCTAAAACTCCATCAATTACTTCACCTAATTGGTGAGGTGGGATATTTGTCGCCATACCTACAGCAATTCCTGAAGCACCATTGACTAAAAGATTAGGAAAACGGGATGGAAGAACGACAGGTTCCTTCTCGGATCCATCGTAGTTATCTTGATAATCAATAGTGTCTTTATTAATATCACGTAAAAGTTCCATAGAAATTTTGGACATTCTAGCCTCTGTGTAACGCATCGCTGCTGCGGCATCCCCATCAACAGACCCAAAGTTTCCATGTCCATCAACTAACATATAGCGATAGTTAAAATCCTGTGCCATACGTACCATCGTGTCATAAACAGCTGCATCACCATGTGGATGATACTTACCAATGACTTCACCAACAATACGTGCTGATTTTTTATAAGGCTTATCTGGTGTCATTCCTAAATCATGCATAGCATATAAAATTCTTCTATGAACGGGCTTTAAGCCATCTCTTACATCAGGTAAGGCACGTGACACAATAACACTCATCGCATAATCCAAAAAGGATGATCGCATTTCTTGACTAATATTTACTTCACGAATTTGAGGTTGTTTATTTTCAGACATATCTTAAAACCTCCCAAAAACATTTCATTCGATCTCTCTCCATGGGGAGGGTATCGGATTTAAGAAAAAGGGAGAGGCAGAAAATCATCCGCCTCATTATCCCATTAAATATCTAAATTTTTCACATATCGAGCATTTTCTTCGATAAAGAGGCGACGTGGTTCAACCTTATCACCCATTAAAATTTCAAATGTTTCATCAGCTTCAATCGCATCTTCTAATGTAACTTGAAGTAACGTACGCGTATCGGGGTCCATTGTAGTCTCCCATAGCTGTTCTGGGTTCATTTCTCCAAGACCCTTATAACGTTGAATACTTGGTTTTGGCTGTTGTGGAAGCTCTGCTAAAATTTGTTCAAGCTGACGATCATTATAGGCATACTCAATTCGTTTTCCTTGCTGAATTTTATATAAAGGTGGCTGAGCAATATAAACATAACCTTTTTCAATAATTTCACGCATATAACGATAGAAAAATGTTAATAGTAGTGTACGAATGTGGGCACCATCTACGTCAGCGTCTGTCATAATAACAATTTTATGATATCTAGCTCTTGTAATATCGAAGTCTTCACCAATTCCCGTGCCAAGAGCCGTTATAATCGCACGAACCTCATTGTTAGATAAAATTTTATCTAAACGAGCTTTTTCAACATTGATAATCTTTCCTCGTAACGGTAGAATGGCTTGGAAATGACGATCTCGACCTTGTTTCGCAGATCCACCTGCCGAGTCACCCTCTACCACATATAACTCAGAAATAGATGGATCTTTTGAAGAACAATCAGCTAATTTCCCTGGTAGGTTTGATACTTCAAGAGCACTTTTTCTTCTTGTTAATTCACGGGCTTTTTTAGCAGCTAATCTAGCACGTGCTGCCATTAATCCCTTTTCAACAATTTTTTTCGCTTCCTGAGGATTTTCAAGTAAAAAGGTTTCAAAAGCTTCTGCAAATATTGAATCTGTAATCTGACGAGCTTCTGAGTTTCCAAGCTTTGTTTTTGTTTGTCCTTCAAATTGTGGGTCTGGGTGTTTAACGGATATAATCGCTGTTAAACCTTCCCGGACATCTTCTCCACTTAGGTTTTGATCACTTTCTTTGACGATTCCATTTTTTCGAGCATAATCATTAATAACACGTGTTAAAGCTGTTTTAAATCCAGATTCGTGAGTACCACCCTCATACGTGTGAATATTATTCGCAAATGAGTAAATATTACTTGTATACCCATCGTTATATTGTAAAGCGACTTCTACCGTAATACCGTCTTTTTCACCTTCAATGTAAATAGGCTCATCATGCAAGACTTCTCTCGTGCGATTTAAATGTTCAACGTATGACTTAATTCCACCCTCATAATAATATTCGTTTTTTCGGTTTTCATCTTCACGTTTGTCTTCGATGGTAATCTTAATACCACGATTTAAAAACGCTAATTCACGTAATCGATTAGCTAAAATATCATAATCGAAAACCGTTGTTTCCTGAAATATTTCTGGGTCAGGTTTAAAATGTACAACCGTTCCTGTTTGATCCGTTTCACCAATTACTTTTAAGTCCTCACAAGGAACGCCTCGTTTATATTTTTGATAATGAATTTTTTCATCACGATAAACCGTTACTTCTAATTCTGTTGACAATGCATTGACGACTGAGGCTCCAACTCCGTGTAATCCACCTGAAACTTTGTAACCTCCTCCGCCAAATTTACCACCAGCATGCAAAACAGTCATAATAACTTCAACAGCCGGACGTCCCATTTTTTCATGAATCCCAACAGGAATTCCACGTCCATTATCTTTAACGGTAATGCTGTTATCTTCTTCAATGAAAACATTAATTTCCGTACAATACCCTGCAAGAGCTTCATCGATACTGTTGTCTACAATTTCCCAAACAAGATGATGTAGTCCTTTGGAAGTTGTAGATCCAATATACATACCAGGCCTTTTACGTACAGCTTCCAGACCTTCAAGCACTTGTATTTGATTTTCATCATATGTTGTTTGATTGACTTGTTTTTGTTCCATCGCCACAAAGATCACCTTCACTTTTTTTTACATCGATTTTGCTTATCGTGATGTCTTTAAAAATCTAAACCCTATAAATATAATGCTTGTGCTCGTTTTTTTAATGTGCTGGAAGCTAACGGTGAAAAAAAGATTTCATGATTTGTAATGATAATAGACTTTGTCTCACCATTGGCCAGCTGAACAATTTTCTCTTTTTGTTTTTCTATAAATTCATGCATGATAGGAGATGATACACTTTTATAATCGACAATCATAACAACATTTTTTGAGTGAACGACTTGATTTTCTCCGATATGAATATACAATCAATCACCTCATCATTGGACAAACTGCCCAGCATTCACATGGTATAATGTTGCTTCTTTTAATGTTTGATGATCTATTCCATCAACGCTTGTTGTCGTTACAAACGTTTGTACTTTTCCTTGAATCGTATTTAATAAGTGAGATTGACGATAATCATCTAATTCAGACAAAACATCATCTAATAATAAAATTGGATATTCACCTATCTCCTCGTGTACAAGTTCAATTTCAGCTAATTTTATAGATAAAGCGGTTGTCCGCTGTTGTCCTTGGGAGCCGAATGTTTGAACATCACGATTATTCACATAAAAAACTAAATCATCACGATGAGGACCAACTAGTGTTGTTCCTCGTTCAATTTCTTTATCTTTTATTTTAGAAAACTTTTCATTATATACTTCTATTATTTTCGACAAATCTGCGTCTTCTGATACCTCTAGTGACGGTTTATACTTAATTTTTAGCTCTTCTAATCCTCTACTAATCCCAAAATGAATAGGTTGAGCCCATTTTTCTAACTGCCTAATAAATTCATGGCGCTTTAAAATAATTTTGGCCGCTACATCGCTTAATTGCATCGTTAAAACTTCGAGCATTCCATTATCTGTTTGCTTTTTATTTTGTAAAAGCTTTAAATAATGATTACGCTGCTGTAAGATTTTTTGATAATTACTTAAATCGTGTAAATAAACAGGTGAAACTTGGCCTATTTCCATATCAATAAAACGTCTTCTTATTTGCGGGCTCCCCTTCACCAAGTTTAAATCCTCTGGAGCAAACATAATAACATTTATATGTCCAACATACTGACTTAATTTCTTCTGCTCTATATGATTTAATTTCGCTTTTTTCCCTTTTTTTGACAAAATAAGTTGTAGATTAACGGAGTGATTTCTTTTTTCCACTCTACCTTCTATTTTAGCATAATCTTGGTCCCATCGGATAAGCTCTTTATCATTCGATGTTCGATGGGATTTGGCCATGGCTAATACATAGATTGCTTCCATAACATTTGTTTTTCCTTGGGCATTTTCTCCAATTATGACATTGACTTTATCTTCAAAAATAACTTCTAAGCATTCGTAATTACGGTAATGTTTTAATTGTAATTCTTTTATAAACAACGTGTTCACCAACTTTACCGTTTCACAATCAATTTAGCCATTCCAGGTATCTCAACAACATCACCATCTCTTAATTTTCGGCCACGACGATTTTCTAATTCTTCATTGACATACACTTCATGCTCTTGTAAGAACCATTTTGCCATTCCACCTGTTTGAATTATGTCAGCAAGCTTTAACAGTTGACCGAGAGTGATGATGTCGGTATCAATTTTGATCTCTTTTCCCATAATTAGACTCCCGCCTTCATTTTTGGTCTCTAACATTTTATTTTACTAAAAATTAAGCAAATAGAAAAGAAAAGCTACTAGTGGTACTTTCTACTAGTAGCTTTCTCTTTAACTATTAATAAGTTCTTACAGGTAAAATGAGCTGTAAAATGGTATCATCATCTGGAATTCGAATTAAAAATGGTCTCATAGCTCCAGTAAAGCTGATTCTTATTTCAGCCCCCTCTAATGCCTTTAGAGCATCCATCATATACTTTGCACTAAATGAAATTTTTAGTTCTTCTCCTTGAATTTCTTTTGTTTGAATTTCCTCAACCACCTTACCGATTTCAGGTGAATTTGAAGATATTTCAACCGTACTTTCACCAATTGTTGTAAATTTAACAACATTATTTCGGCCTTCTCGTGCTAATAAGGAAGCACGATCAATCGCTTGTAAAAACTCTTTCGTATTAACAATTAAATCTGTTTTGCTTTCAGTAGGAATTAATCTACTTGTATCAGGGTAATTTCCATCTAATAATCGTGAGAAGAAAAGAAGGTTCTTCGTTTTAAATAGTATTTGATTTTCAGTGATGACAATCTCAACTAAATCATCATTATCATCTAAAATCTTGCTTAATTCATTTAAGCTTTTACCTGGTATGACAACATTATAAGAACCGTTTGTTTCTGTTTCTACCTTTGCTTTTCTAAGAGCCAAACGGTGGCTATCAGTAGCAATACATGTTAATTCACTGTTTTCTAGACGCCAATTAACCCCTGTTAAAATGGGTCTTGTTTCAGAAGTTGATACAGCAAAAACAGTTTGACGAATCATTGCTTTTAGTAAATCTGTAGAAATTTTAAATACATTGTTCTCTTCAATTTCTGGTAATCGAGGATACTCCTCTGCATCTAGCCCATTTAAATTAAATTCAGCACTTCCAGATCGAATGACGGTTAGATAATGGTTATTTACTTCTAATTCTACTTGGTCCTTTGGTAGTTTTTTTACGATTTCACTAAAAAAGCGGGCTTGTAGAACGATACTACCTGTTTCAATAATTTCAGCATTTTGTTCATCGTTTTCTTCAACTGGAATAAACGATTCAATGGATATATCTGAGTCACTTCCTGTTAAAGTAATTCCTTCTTCAGTGGCAACTATTTTAATCCCAGTAAGGATTGGAATTGTTGTTCTTGATGAAACAGCCTTCATGACATCTTGTACACTCTGTACAAGTTTATCTTTCTGAATAACAAATTTCATTTTAATCCTCCTTTTTGACATTGCGGAGCATATTTTCTGGATTTATAGCATATTATTTTAATTTATAAAAAAAATAGTAAAAGTATTAGTAGGGGCTGTGAATATGTGGATAACTATGTGAATGAAAGGAAACACAGTCTATCCACATGTGGACAGACTGTGCACTACTATTTTAATCTTATTCACAATTATCAACATTAACTTTTTATCATTTCTTTTATTTCGTTAATTTGACGTTGTAATTGCTCATCTTTTTGAAGTAATTTTGAAATTTTTTCATGGGCATGAATTACTGTAGTATGATCTCTTCCACCAAACTCTTCCCCAATTTTAGGTAAAGAAGAGTCTGTTAATTCACGTGATAAGTACATAGCGATTTGTCTCGGAAAAGCAACAGACTTCGTTCTTTTTTTAGCTTTGAAATCTTCTAGCTTCACATTGAAATGCTGACCGACGACACGCTGGATTTCCTGAATCGTAATGACTTTAGGCTTTGAACTTGGAATAATGTCCTTTAATGCTTCAGCTGCTAAATCTGCATTGATATCTTTATTGATTAAAGATGAATAAGCTACTACGCGAATAAGTGCCCCCTCAAGCTCTCTAATATTGGAATCTATTTGATTAGCAATATAAAGCATCACTTCATTTGGAATATCCAGTCCGTCTGCCTTTGCTTTTTTCCGTAAAATCGCGATTCTCGTTTCGAGGTCAGGAGGTGTAATATCTGTAATTAAACCCCATTCAAATCGAGATCGAAGTCGATCTTCAAGGGTTGGAATCTCTTTCGGAGGTCTGTCACTTGAGATTACAATTTGCTTACTTTCTTCATGCAAAGTATTAAAAGTATGGAAGAATTCCTCTTGCGTTTGTTCTTTTCCTGCTAAAAACTGAATATCATCTATTAATAAAACATCGACATTTCGATATTTATTCCGAAAATCAACGGCTTTATTATCACGAATTGAGTTGATAAACTCATTTGTAAATTTTTCAGACGATAAGTATACGACCTTAGCTGAAGGATTATGATCTAATACATAATGGCCAATTGCATGCATTAAGTGAGTTTTTCCTAATCCTACACCACCGTATATAAACAATGGGTTATATGCTTTTGCTGGTGCTTCAGCAACTGCTAGTGATGCGGCATGTGCAAAACGATTCCCTGACCCTATGACAAATGTGTCAAATGTGTATTTAGGATTTAACATATTTTGTGGGAAATCAGATGATTCGTCCCCTTTTTTAGGTGCTGTTTTGATAGGGGATTTTGGCATAAATTCATCTTCGTTTTGTGTTTGAGGAATGATAAACTTAACCCCAATCTCTTCCCCAGTTAATTCAAATAGTGTGTTGGCAATGAGATGCAAATAACGAGATTCCAACCAATCTCTAGCAAACTCATTTGGGGCGGTGATAACTAAAGTATCACCTTGAAGAGCATGCGCCTTTGTTGATTTTAACCATGTTTCAAAGCTAGGTTTACTAAGTTTTTTTTCGATTTCAGAAAGCGCACGACTCCATAAATCCGCTATATTTTCCATCGTACTTCGTTGTCCCTCCTTTACCCGACCTGGCTAATAAACAAATTTGACAGACCTTTATAAAAGTTCATTAGAAATAGACTAAAATTCTGAGTGCATCAGAAAAAACACTGGCAAATACCATATAATGATTTGGTATCGGCCAAGTTGCAAATCGGTTGAATAAATATACAATCCACTATCATTTGTGAAAAAACATATAATATAGTAGAAAAACAACTTTTCGACACAATTCACCATATGTGGACAACTATTTTCACATGGTGTTTAAAACCTTTCCACACGTTATCCACAGTTTGTGGATAATACTAATTTCCAAATCTATTTATTCAGAGTTAAAACACAATAATCATACCAAAATAACCTTGATGTTGCAATGCTTTTTGCCCATTTATCCACAAAACCGAAAAGGTGTTGAAAATATTTGTCCACAACTTATTAGTTTGTGAAAAACTTGTCGATAAAGGGTGTGGATAATCTGTTTTGTGTCGAAAATTCATCCACAAGTATATTGATATATTTCAATATGGGATTGAGTTGACAATATCTCAATTTTTTCACTATAATTAGAAAGAATGTCTTTAACAGCTATTCCTCAGGGAGGTGTCATAGAATGAAAAGAACATATCAACCGAACAAACGTAAACGTAGTAAAGTACACGGTTTCCGTAGCCGTATGAGCACAAAAAACGGACGTAAAGTTTTACAACGTCGTCGTCGTAAAGGAAGAAAAGTTTTATCAGCTTAGGCCACTGAAAAATGTCAGTGGTCTTTTTGCTCATTTCAGAAAGTTAATGTTCGTTAAAGTGATAAAGTGACTTGATTGTAGGTATGGTGTCTAGCTCCAAGCGCCATTGGCTTGGGTCGCTTTGGCCCTGCTGTTCGGCGGAAGCCTCCTCGCAGATCCTCCAGTGCCCTTCGCCGATAGGTGGGCGCTTTGCGCTTTCTTATTGAAATTACTGGTTTAAATAAAAAGAAATTAAGTAAAAATGTAGATGGAACTCCAAAACCTTTATGTAAAAGAGTTCTATTTTTATGGATAATTTCGTATGAGTCTGATCCCTCGAGATACTAATCGGAGTGAAAAATATGAATAAGAAGTATCGAATAAAGAAAAATGAAGAATTTCAAAAGGTATTTAAGCATGGAGCATCCATGGCTAACCGTCAATTTGTCATTTATATGCTCGACCAGCCTGAAGAAAAAGAATTCCGATTAGGTCTTTCTGTTAGTAAAAAGGTTGGAAAAGCAGTGGTGAGAAACCGAATAAAAAGACTAATTCGACAAGTGTTTATAGAGGAAAAGGACAATATTCAAAAAGGAAAAGATTACATTATCATTGCACGAAAACCAGCTGCGGAAATGGACTATCACGAAGTAAAAAAGAGCTTAATTCATCTTTTTCATAAAACCAAAATTTATAAACGAAAAAGTAAAGTTGGAAAAAAATAAAGGAAATTTGTCAATTCCAATGATTTAAAGACTTTTAAAGAAAAATTCAATTTCTGATTAAGGAAAAAAGATGGTACAATACCTTTGTAATAGAAACGAAAAAGTGGATACAAAAGATAATTTTTCGTTGTTAGGAGGAAATGTTGTTGAAAAGGCGAATACTATTATTACTCGGATTAATCGGAATTGTCTCAATTTTATCAGGTTGTACGGAAATTAACGAACCAATAACAAAGGAAAGCGAAGGGTTTTGGAATGAATATATAGTATACCCGCTTTCTTGGTTAATTACATACTTTGCTCAAATGTTTGGAGATGATTATGGATTATCAATTATCATTGTTACGATTTTAATTCGTTTAGCTATCTTACCTTTAATGGTAAAACAATTGCAAAACTCAAAAGCTATGCAGGCATTACAACCTGAATTGTTAAAATTGCGTGAGAAATATAGTTCAAAAGATCAGCAAACACAACAAAAGCTTCAGCAAGAAACAATGGCTCTATTCCAAAAGCATGGTGTTAATCCTCTTGCAGGCTGCTTTCCTTTGTTAATACAAATGCCAATTTTAATTGGTTTTTATCATGCGATTATGAGAACTCAGGAAATTGCCAATCATACTTTCTTATGGTTTGACCTTGGAGAAAGAGATCCATATTTTATCCTTCCAATTTTGGCGGGAGCTTTAACCTTTGTACAACAAAAATTAATGATGGCTGGCTCTGAAAACATGAATCCACAAATGCAAACAATGCTTTATTTAATGCCAATTATGATTGTAATTTTTGCCATCAGCTTCCCAGCGGCCCTTTCTTTATACTGGGTTGTCGGAAGTATCTTTATGATTGTTCAAACACTTGTTATTAAGGGTCCAGATATTCAAAAAGCCTCTGAAAAGGCAGGAGGAGCACAAAAGTGAAAGAAATAACGTCTACCGGCTCATCCGTAGATGAAGCAATTGAAACTGCGTTAAAACAATTGAAGGCTTCTAGGGATGAAGTGGAAGTTCGGATTATTGATGAAGGGAAGAAAGGTTTTTTAGGGATTTTTGGTCAAAAACCAGCTATTGTAAATGTTAAACTTTTGAAAAATGAAAAGGAAAATGAAGATTACAATCCACTTAAAGACACAGTATCAGAGTTACTGACTAAACCATCTGAACAAATTAACAAATATGACAAGGATCCAGTAGACGAAGCAAAAAAATTTTTAAAAGAAGTTATTCGTAATATGGGAGTCTCAGCAACAGTTCAAGTACAACGTCAGAAAAAGACCGTATATTTCAATTTAGTTGGAGAGAAATTAGCTATTTTAATAGGAAAACGTGGACAAACATTAAATTCATTACAATTTTTGACTCAGTTAGTAGCAAACCGATATTCTGATGATTACATTCAAGTTATATTAGATGCTGAAAATTATCGAAGACGTCGTGAAGAGACCTTAACACAGCTTGCAATACGTCTTGCAAATAAGGTGGCTCACACAAAGCGTGAAGTGCCTTTAGAACCAATGCCTTCTTTTGAAAGGAAAGTCATTCATACAGCATTGGTGAATGATGATCGTGTAAAAACGTATTCTCTTGGACAAGACCCTAACCGCTATATAGTGATTGCTCCAAAATAATTAAATTAACGAAGAAATGCCTAGGCTTAAGGCATTTCTCGTTTGTAGACAAAGTCTAAATTTAACGTTTTATCAGACTGAATGAAAACGCTTTGCATTCGAGACACGAGCCCGATGAGGAGCGGAGTTACCTTAAGTAGGTAATGAGCATCCGAAGAGGGCGAAGTAACAAAGAATGCAGTCGTTTGTCAACAGTCTGAGAGATGCCTAGGCCTAAGGCATCTCTTTTTTTATGCAAAAATAAGCGAGAAAGAATAAACCTTAGTGCCTTTCCAGTGTTAAATTACTTTCTTTGTAGGTATTGGTGTCTAGCTCCAAGCGTCATTCGATTGGGTCACTTCGCCACCAATGTGGGCTGCTTTCGTCCTCCTCGCAGGTCCTCCATCACCCTTTACTTATAGGCGGGTTTACCCTTTTCTTATATATGTGATTTTTAATCCATTTATCAAGTTATGTATTACTTGTCAAAGTTGCTCGAAGAACCACATATGGAGTAGTCGAACTTTTCGAATAAAAAATGACTGTGTATAAGTTGAAGTTGGAAATATTGTTATTAACATGTGGATAAGTTACAATATTGATGAAGTAAGATGCCATGTGGATATCTTTTTATCGTTACAGAAAGTTTAAGTTCAATAAAGTGTTAAAGTGCTTTCTTTGTAAGTATTTTGGTGTCTAGCAAAAAGCGCCATCGTCTTGGATCGCTTCGGCACCGCTGTGGTGGCGGAAGCCTCCCTCGCGGGTCCTCCTGCGCCCTTCGCCGATAGGCGGGCGCTTAGCGCTTTTCTTAATTTTTCTTTTCTATTGGTCCATATTATGATATCTTTACATTTTGGTTATTCTTTTGAAGAAAAGATCGTTTTTAGATAGATATTAGGGTAAATAAGTGTGGTGAAAAAAAGTGGATTTTGATACAATTACGGCCATTTCAACACCAATGGGGGAAGGGGCGATAGCAATTGTCCGCCTAAGCGGAGATGACGCGATTGAAATTGCTGATAAAGTGTTTAAAAGCCCTTCTCAAAAGGTGTTAAAAGATGTACCGACACATACAATCCATTATGGTCATATTGTCGATCCTGACAGTGGCCAAGTGGTTGAAGAAGTTATGGTGTCTGTAATGCGTGCACCGAAAACTTTTACAAAAGAAGATGTAGTTGAAATTAACTGTCATGGTGGTTTAGTAACGGTTAATCGTGTTTTACAGCTAGTCTTAACACATGGAGCACGTTTGGCTGAGCCTGGGGAATTTACAAAACGTGCATTTTTAAACGGACGTATTGACTTATCTCAAGCTGAAGCTGTTATGGATTTAATTCGAGCAAAGACAGACCGAGCGATGAACCTTGCTTTAAGTCAAATGGAAGGGCGCTTATCGAAGCTTATTAAACGTCTTCGTCAAGAAATTTTAGAAACATTAGCCCACGTTGAAGTGAATATCGATTACCCAGAATATGATGATGTGGAAGAGATGACACATCAAATGCTCATTGAAAAAGCAAAATATGTACGAAGTGAAATCGAAAAACTTCTCCAAACATCTCAGCAAGGAAAGATTTTACGAGAAGGATTATCAACGGTTATCATTGGACGACCTAATGTAGGAAAATCTTCCTTATTAAATAGTTTAGTTCAAGAGAACAAAGCAATTGTAACGGATATCCCTGGTACAACACGTGATGTCATTGAAGAATATGTCAATGTTCGTGGTGTACCACTTCGACTTGTTGATACTGCTGGAATACGTGAGACTGAGGACATTGTTGAACGTATTGGGGTAGAACGTTCGAGACAAGTACTAAAAGAAGCGGATTTAATCCTATTAGTACTAAATTACAATGAAGAATTATCAAATGATGATAAACAACTGTTTCAAGCTATTGAAGGGATGGATTTTATCGTCATAGTAAACAAAACGGACCTGCCGAAAAATATTGACTTGGATCTAGTAAAAGAACTTGCAGAAAATCGGCCAATTGTAACGACTTCGTTAAAAGAAGAAAAAGGGATAGATGATTTAGAGGAAGCGATTAGTTCCTTGTTTTTTGAAGGAAATATTCAAACGAACGAACTTACGTATGTTTCAAATTCGAGACATATCTCCTTATTACATCAAGCTAAAAAGGCTATTGATGATGCACTTTTGGGTATTGAACAAGGCGTGCCGATTGATATCGTTCAAATCGATTTAACTCGTTCATGGGAACTATTAGGAGAAATTATTGGCGATGCAGTTCATGAAAGCTTAATTGACCAGCTATTTTCTCAGTTCTGCTTAGGAAAATAAAGGAGGGTGTGACATGGGCTATCAAGGTGGATCATATGATGTCATTGTTGTTGGTGCTGGACATGCTGGTTGTGAGGCCGCCCTTGCTTCAGCGAGACTAGGCGCCAAAACACTTGTTATTACCATTAACTTAGATATGGTGGCATTTATGCCATGTAATCCATCTATTGGAGGACCAGCAAAAGGAATTGTTGTAAGAGAAATCGATGCACTAGGCGGAGAAATGGGAAAAAATATCGATAAAACCCATATTCAAATGCGTATGTTAAACACAGGAAAAGGACCGGCTGTTCGTGCTTTACGTGCACAAGCAGATAAGTTTTTATATCAGCATGAAATGAAGAAAACTTTAGAGAATGAGCCGAATTTAACATTGTTACAAGGTATGGTCGAGCGACTTGTTGTAGAAGATGGGGAATGTAAAGGAGTCATTACTCAAACAGGTGCTGAATACCATGCCAAAGCAGTTGTTTTAACAACCGGTACGTTTTTACGAGGAAAAATTATTATAGGGGATCTTTCCTACTCAAGTGGTCCTAATAACCAACAGCCATCTATTCAGCTTTCAGAGCACTTACAGGAGCTTGGCTTTGACCTTGTACGTTTTAAAACAGGAACTCCACCACGTGTCAATAGTCAAACGATTGATTATAATAAAACAGAAATTCAACCAGGTGATGAAGTACCTAGGGCATTCTCTTATGAAACAACGAAATATATTACTGATCAATTACCATGTTGGTTAACTTATACAAGCGAAGAAACACACAAAATTATTGATGACAATTTACATCGTTCCCCAATGTATTCAGGAATGATTAAAGGAACGGGACCACGTTATTGTCCGTCAATTGAAGATAAAGTCGTTCGTTTTCATGATAAACCGCGTCATCAAATTTTCCTTGAGCCAGAAGGTAGAAACACACAAGAAGTATATGTTCAAGGTTTATCAACAAGTTTACCGGAAGACATTCAGCGAAAAATGCTTGAAACCATTCCTGGTTTAGAAAAAGCACAACTGATGCGTGCAGGGTATGCAATTGAATATGATGCCATTGTTCCAACCCAATTGTGGCCTACATTAGAGACAAAAAGAGTGAAAAATTTATATACAGCTGGGCAAATTAACGGAACATCTGGCTATGAAGAAGCAGCAGGACAAGGAATTATGGCTGGAATTAATGCTGCAAGAAAGGCTTTAAACAAAGAAGAAATCATTTTAAGTCGATCCGATGCTTACATTGGCGTTTTAATTGATGATTTAGTAACAAAAGGAACAAATGAACCATATCGTTTGTTAACATCAAGAGCAGAGTATCGTCTACTGTTACGCCATGATAATGCGGATTTACGATTAACGGAAATTGGTTATCAAATTGGCCTTATTTCAGAGGAACGTTATCAAAAATTTGTAGCTAAAAAAGAAGCAATCGAAAAAGAGAAGAAGCGTCTCATGGCCATAATTATTAAGCCAAACGAGAAAACACAAGAAATTATTAAAAAAGCTGGTGGAAGTGAATTAAAAGACGGTATACGTGCATCAGATTTATTAAAGCGACCTGAAATGAATTATGAACATATTAAGGAATTAGCACCAAGTGAAGAATCCCTTTCACCTGAAGTGGTAGAACAGGTAGAAATCCAAATTAAATATGAAGGGTATATTGAAAAATCATTGCAGCAGGTCGACAAATTAAAACGAATGGAAAATAAAAAGATTCCAGAAGATATTGATTATGATGCAATTACTGGATTAGCTACAGAAGCACGTCAAAAGTTAAAGGAAGTACGTCCATTGTCGATTGCTCAAGCATCTCGTATTTCAGGTGTTAACCCTGCTGACATTTCTATTTTACTTGTATATCTTGAACAAGGGCGTATTGCACGAGTTTCCAATGAGTAGTATTTTGAAATTGAGGCATTCTCATAAGGGTCTTCCTCCATTTAAGTGGGGCCTGGCCCTTGCCTCTTATGTAATGAAAAACAATAATGGAAGTGTGTGTTAGTATGGATTTGAATCAATTTCAAAAGCAGCTAGAAGAACAAGGTCTCTCTTTATCGACTAAACAATTGCAGCAATTTAATCGCTATTATGAGTTACTTGTAGAATGGAATGAAAAAATGAATCTTACCGCTATCACAGAAAAGCAGGAAGTATTTTTAAAGCACTTTTTTGATTCGGTTACGGCGGCTTTTTATTATGACTTTTCAAAACCGCTTTCTATATGTGATGTAGGTTCAGGAGCTGGCTTTCCAAGCATTCCATTAAAAATATGCTTTCCTCACTTACATATCACGATTGTTGATTCACTAAAAAAACGAATTACGTTTTTAGAGCATCTTGCGAAAGAATTAGAGCTAAATAATGTTGCTTTTTACCATGATCGGGCAGAAATATTTGGAAAAAACAAACAATTTCGAGAGTCTTTCGATATTGTAACAGCACGGGCTGTTGCTCGACTTTCTGTTTTAAGTGAATTATGTCTACCGTTAGTCAAAGTCGATGGAGATTTTCTTGCGATGAAAGCGGCTTCTGCTCAAGAAGAATTAGAAAACTCACAGAAAGCGATTAAGGTTTTAGGCGGGGAAACAAAAACCGTCCACCATTTTACATTACCAATTGAAAATAGTGAGAGAAATATTATTATTATTCATAAAAAACGTCCTACTCCAAATAAATATCCAAGAAAACCTGGCACACCCAATAAAGTCCCTATTGAGTGAATAGGTAAAAAAATATAGATATTTTGTTAATAGTACTTTCGTTAGCAGGAAAATAGTCTAAAAAACAAGAATTATTATGTTGGTAGTTTCTAAAGGTGGTGTCAGCATATGAAACATCCTTTTTCTCGGTTGTTCGGATTAGGAGAAAAGGAAGAAGAACAAGTTGAAGAAATAAAAAAAGACGAAGTGCTCCAAATCCCTGTTAACAAGATTGTTCCAAATCGATATCAACCAAGAACAGTTTTTGTGGATGAGAAAATTAATGAATTAGCACAAACTATTCGGACTCATGGGATTATTCAGCCAATCGTTATTCGTAAACTTGATGACGACCAATATGAAATTATTGCCGGGGAAAGAAGATGGAGAGCTGTACAAAAGCTAGGTTGGGATGAAATTCCTGCTATTATTAAAGATTTTAATGAAACAGAAACGGCTTCCGTAGCTCTCATTGAAAACCTACAAAGAGAAGAATTATCGGCCATTGAGGAAGCTGTCGCATATGCCAAATTACTAGAGCTGCACCAGTTAACACAGGAAGCACTTGCCCAACGTCTTGGGAAGGGACAATCAACCATTGCCAATAAACTACGTCTTTTAAAGCTCCCTCAAGAAGTTCAAAATGCACTCATGGATAAACAAATTACAGAACGGCATGCTCGAGCGTTAATTCCTTTAAAAAAGGAAGAATTACAATTAAATTTATTACAAGAAATCATTGAAAAACAATTAAATGTTAAGCAAACGGAAGATCGTGTTGCCAAATTATTAGAAAAAGACAAAGCAAAGCCAAAACCGAGAAGAAAAATGTTTAGTCGTGATACTCGGATTGCGATGAATACAATACGTCAATCACTCCAAATGGTACAAGATTCAGGAGTTAAAATAGATACAGAAGAAGAAGAATTTGAAAACTTTATACAATTTACGATTAAAATTCCTAAATAAGATTTTGCTATATAAAAATGACCTCACACAACGGTTACAGTATATAGATGTTTTTTATTTTCTATTGACTGTATATTGTTGTTGGTGAGGTCAATTGTTTTATATCAATACTTCAAACTGTTGACCATCGTCATATAGACTTTGTCTCACAAAATGAACTTTGCTGATACAGAAAAAAATGAGGCTTTTAGTCTATAAATCTGTTCGATGTTAGCTTGAAAAAAGACCAACATTTGTTCATTTTCATGATAAAATAAACATTATGGAAGAATTTGAAGTAGTGGAAAGCAGGTGACACCGTGGGGAAAATTATTTCCATAGCGAACCAAAAAGGAGGAGTTGGAAAAACAACAACTTCTGTTAATCTTGGTGCGTGCTTAGCCTATTTAGGGAAAAGGGTTTTACTCATAGATATAGACCCTCAAGGCAATGCAACAAGCGGTGTAGGAATTGAAAAAGCTGATGTTGACAATTGTATTTACGATCTTATTGTTGAGGATGTCGATGCTAAAAATGTAATTAAGTCAACAACAATGGAAAATTTGGATGTCATTCCGGCTACTATTCAGTTAGCAGGAGCAGAAATAGAATTAGTACCAACGATTTCCCGAGAAGTTAGGTTAAAACGTGCCATAGAATCTATTAAACCGAACTATGATTATATTTTAATCGATTGTCCTCCATCATTAGGATTGCTAACCATTAATGCCTTAACCGCTTCCGATTCTGTTATTATTCCTGTGCAATGTGAATATTATGCATTGGAAGGCTTAAGTCAATTATTAAATACGATTCGACTTGTACAAAAACATTTAAACGCGGATTTAATGATTGAAGGTGTTTTACTAACAATGTTGGATGCCCGAACAAATCTAGGTATTCAAGTTATTGATGAAGTGAAAAAGTATTTCCAAGATAAAGTGTACCAAACAATAATTCCACGTAATATTCGACTTAGTGAGGCCCCAAGTCATGGACAACCTATTATTTTGTATGATGTTAAGTCACGTGGTGCTGAAGTTTATTTAGAATTAGCAAAGGAAGTGGTGAAAATCAATGGCTAAAGGCTTGGGAAAAGGAATTAATGCTCTTTTTGCTAATTTAGAATCAGAAGAAGAAACGGTACAAGAGATAAAGATTAAAGATTTACGACCAAACCCTTACCAACCTCGAAAAGTCTTTGATTCCAGTGCGATTGAAGAATTGAAAGAATCAATCATTCAACATGGTATTTTACAGCCAATTATTGTTCGAAAAAGTATTAAAGGGTATGAAATTGTAGTTGGAGAACGCCGGTTCCGAGCAGCAAAAGAGGCAGGATTAGAAAGTGTTCCAGCTGTTGTCCGTGATTTAACAGATGAAAAAATGATGGAGCTAGCCTTACTGGAAAATTTACAGCGTGAAGATTTAACACCAATTGAAGAGGCGAAAGCGTATCAATCGTTACTAGAACATTTACATATCACACAAGAAGAGTTAGCCAAAAGACTTGGAAAGAGCCGACCTCACATTGCAAATCACTTACGACTTTTATCGTTACCACCAACGGTTCAAGACTATATTTCTGAAGGTAAATTGTCAATGGGTCATGGGCGAGCGCTTCTTGGTTTAAAGAAAAAGGATAAGATGAAGCCATTGACTGAAAAGATTTTAAAAGAAAAATTAAATGTAAGACAAGTTGAGCAAATCGTGCAACAATTAAATGAACCTGTTTCACGTGAAACAAAAAAGTCAAAAGAAGAAAAAGATATTTTTATTCGGGAGCGCGAAAGTTATTTAAGAGAAAAGTTAGGGACGTCTGTTGTGATTAAACAGCAAAAGAAAAAAGGGAAAATTGAAATCGAATTCTTTTCAAAAGATGATTTAGATCGAATTCTTGAATTACTCGATATCCATATTTCTTCTTAAAAAACCATCTTTATAGGTGGTCTTTTTTTATTTCTCAGAAAAATCTTTAGTTTGATAAAGAAGAATTTGATTTAAACCAATTAGATTGTGAGAACAATCTCTTTTTTTGTATAACATTTGAAGCGTTTAAAAGGCTTTCTGCAATGACATCCGCCATATTCATCACAAGGTGTAAGCGTGTATTTTGTAAAACGAAAAATTCCATGAATCCGCCAACATTTACAATACCTGTAATGTGTATATCCCCAACCTCTGGTAATACTTTGTTTACACCTGCACCAGGTTTTACAGGTCCTGATCCTATTTGAACCGATCCTACATTTTTAAGGCGACCAAGACAAGCGTCAACCGCAATGACAAAAGGTTGATGATGTGCTTGATTAATTTCACCTATCTTTTCCTCTAAATTAACGGCATGAACCGGATCCTTTAATGTACCGTATACATGAAAATTTTGGATCTTTTCCCCAATTAATTTAGATCCTACTAGTGGACCAAGTGAATCGCCAGTGGAACGATCTGTTCCTATACATAAAACGACGATTGGTTTTATATTGCTTTTCGGTAATAAATCAATAATTTTTTCTGTAAGACCATAAATGGCATCTTCTTGTTCATAAGATACGCGATAGGGATCTTGTTCAGATGAAAAAAAAGTCGACTTCAGATTCATAGATTTCACTCCCTCAACATAGTAGTAACAGTATACGGAAGAATTTTTTTTTCTATACATATGAACGTAATATTTGGGGTGAAAAGTTAATGTGGAAAGCGGGAATTAAATGGATGTATCTTATATTAGGTACAGTTATCGGTGCAGGGTATGCTTCAGGTCGTGAGCTTTGGCAATTTTTTGGCTTTGAAAGTGGACTGGCTATCATTTTGTTTACACTATTTTTTATCATTTCCTGTTATGTCATTATGAAAATTAGCTATGAAGAGCAATCAGAGCATTTTTTTCCTGTTTTAGAGCGTCTTGTTGGAGCTAAACTTTCTTATGTTTATGATGCTTTAATTGTTGTATATTTATTTACAACAACGGTTGTGATGATTGCTGGTGGTGGAGCGACGTTACAAGCATTATCTGTCCCTTATTGGATTGGAATCTTTATATTTTGCCTTCTTCTTGTTCTCTTGTTTTTCTGGGAGGTAAGAGGAATTATATCCTTAAATTCTATTTTAATTCCTGCTCTTTTATTAGGACTATTTTATGTTTTGTTCCATTTTCAAACAAATCATGTTCACGCTTGGACTTTTAATTGGCAAGAGCAATATAATTGGCCAGCAGCATTTACGTTTACTTCCTTAAACATTCTTTCTCTAGTTGCTGTATTATCAGCCATTGGAAAAGAAATTAATGACTTAAAGGAAGCGAAAATTGCTAGTATTGGAAGTGGATTAATTTTAGGTGGAGTTTCTTATTTGTATAATGAGACATTAACGCAACTTTCAGATAAGATTACGACTATTGAAATCCCTCTATTTGCTATATTAGATGAATCTCCATTTATAATGTTTTTGGCCATGTCAGTTATTCTTTGGATGGCGATTTATACAACAGCAGCAGCTGGAATTTTCGGACTAGCCACTCGATTTAAAACGATATTTAAAGTACCATTATGGATTGTGGCTCTTATTCTCATTTTGTTCATGGTTCCATTTGCAAAGTTCGGCTTTTCAACATTAGTATCTATTCTTTATCCCATTTATGCTCTTATTAATTTATATTTGGTTGTTACGATTTTACTCTTTCCTATTACGAATCGCTACAAATGGGATTGAAAAGTTGCTAAAATATAACTATACAAGAGCCATCTATTCGAATATTTGATTTGAAATCATTAGATAGTATGATATATATTATTTGTTTGGAAAGGAGGATGGATTCTTCAATGGTAAATAAAGAATTTGACTTAAATGATATTGTTGAAATGAAGAAGCCTCATCCTTGTGGAACGAATCGTTGGAAAGTTATTCGTATGGGAATGGATATTCGAATTAAATGCGAGGGTTGTGGCCATAGTGTTTTAATGCCTAGAAAAGAATTTACTAGGAAAATGAAAAAAGTTTTAGAAAAGTGTGCGGAGTAATCTCAGTCAATGTGAAGGTTCGTTACTTTTCAAAATAATTATTTTTAAATAGACCTGTTTGATTAGGGTCTGACCTCACGTATAACGACAATATATAGCGAGAATAAAAAAGCTATATATTGTATTGTGGGGCAGACCCTTTAATTTGTGACAGAATCTTATATTCTACTAATAGTGTTACGATGGTTATATGAAAAGTATTCGCCCCTAAACATCGAATTCCCTGTTCTTTTTGGATAAAAAGAGAAAAACTTGTCATTTTTCGTGTTCAACTCTATAATTGTTGAAGATTGGATAGGCATTTTGAAAGAAATAAGCTTAATCAAAGGTTTAAATAGATTTTTTAGTTTTTGAACGAAAAAGAGGAGTGAAAACGATGGCATTAACAGCTGGAATTGTTGGGCTTCCTAACGTTGGGAAATCTACTTTGTTCAATGCAATTACTCAAGCAGGTGCAGAATCTGCCAATTATCCTTTCTGTACAATTGACCCTAATGTAGGAATTGTAGAAGTACCTGATCATCGCCTTCAAAAATTAACGGAATTAGTGAAACCGAAAAAAACAGTTCCAACAACGTTTGAATTTACAGATATTGCAGGGATTGTAAAAGGAGCAAGTAAAGGAGAAGGTCTAGGAAATAAATTTTTATCCCATATTCGACAAGTAGATGCAATCTGTCATGTTGTTCGTTGTTTCCGTGATGACAACATTACGCACGTTGCAGGAAAGGTTGACCCTATTGCTGATATTGAAACAATTAATTTAGAGCTTATTTTAGCTGACTTAGAAACCGTTGATAAACGAATCGATAAAGTGGCTAAAATGGCTAAACAAAAAGATAAACAAGCGATGTTTGAGTATGAGATTTTAGCAAAACTCAAAGAAACATTTGAAAATGAAAAACCAGCACGTACGCTAGAGTTTACAGATGAACAAATGAAATATGTCAAACAGCTACATTTATTAACGATTAAACCAGTTCTTTATGTAGCGAACGTTGGAGAAGAAGATGTTCAAGATCCTTCTGATAATCCTTTTGTTGAAAAGGTCCGAGAATATGCTGCAAATGAAAATGCAGAAGTCATTGTCGTTTGTGCAAAAATTGAATCTGAAATTGTTGAGCTTGATGGTGAAGAAAAAGCCATGTTTTTAGAAGAGCTCGGGATTGAGGAATCGGGGCTTGATCAACTCATTAAAGCTTCCTATAGTTTATTAGGTTTAGCTACTTATTTTACAGCTGGTGAGCAGGAGGTTCGAGCTTGGACATTCCGTAAAGGGATGAAAGCACCTGAATGTGCGGGAATTATTCATTCTGACTTTGAAAGAGGATTTATCCGTGCTGAAACAGTATCTTATGATGACTTAATAGAAGCAGGATCGATGACTGCTGCAAAAGAAGTAGGGAAAGTACGGCTTGAAGGAAAAGATTATGAAGTTAAAGACGGAGATATTATTCATTTCCGTTTTAACGTTTAATGATTGACACAAAGGAATTATATTGTTGAGTTATTGCAAGTCTTTTTAGGTTTTGCTATAATCTTATCTTGTGAGTAATTGTCAAATTACTCCTTGCCCAATATGGGCCGCTAGACCAAAAGGAGGTGTAATAGGATGAGAAAATATGAAATCATGTATATCATCCGCCCAAACATTGAAGAGGATGCTAAGAAAGCTCTTGTTGAGCGTTTTAACGGCGTTTTAACTGAAAATGGTGCGGAGATTGCGGAAGTAAAAGAATGGGGTAAGCGTCGTCTTGCTTACGAAATCAATGATTTCCGCGAAGGTATTTACATGCTTCTCAACGTTGCTTCTACACCTGAAGCGGTTGAAGAGTTCGGTCGCTTAGCTAGAATCAACGAAGACATCTTACGTCATATTGTTGTAAAAGAAGAAGAATAGTCGCTTGGATATAAATGATAGAAAATGGTAAAATCGTCTTAAAAGGTCTTTTAGGAGTGGTTCTGATATGATGAATCGTGTTGTACTTGTCGGTCGTTTGACAAGGGATCCTGAGCTGCGCTATACACCAAGTGGGGTTGCAGTTGCAACATTTACGCTTGCAGTGAACCGTAATTTCACAAATCAACAAGGTGAAAGAGAAGCGGATTTTATTAACTGTGTTGTATGGCGTCGCCCAGCAGAAAATGTTGCTAACTTTTTGAAAAAGGGCAGCCTCGCAGGGGTTGATGGACGTCTACAAACTCGTAGTTATGAAGATCAAACAGGAAGACGTGTTTATGTAACAGAGGTTGTAGCTGATAGTGTTCAGTTTTTAGAACCTAAAAGTGGAACAAGTGGCGCCTCAGCTAATCCAAATTTTATGGGTGGAAGCCAAGGAGGTAGCTCAAATCCGTTTGGTGGCGGCTCCTATGATCAAAACCGAAACAATCAGGGCCACACGAATTTTGATGACGATCCGTTTGCAAATGATGGACAAACGATTGATATTTCTGATGATGATTTACCATTTTAATAAAATGGTCGGACGGAAAAAATAAAAAAGGAGGGATAATCATGGCAGGACGTAGAGGTCGCGGTAAACGTCGTAAAGTGTGCTATTTCACAGCAAATAAAATTACTCATATTGATTACAAAGACGTTGATTTACTAAAAAAATTCATCTCTGAGCGTGGAAAAATTTTACCACGTCGTGTAACTGGTACAAGTGCGAAATATCAACGTAAATTAACAGTAGCCATTAAACGTGCTCGTCAAATGGCTTTACTTCCTTACGTTGCAGAAGATAAATAAAATGAAAAAAGGCAGTAAGGTTGACGTTCCTTGCTGCTTTTTTCATGTGTATTAAAGACTATTTGTTTCACTTTGAAGCGTGAGATAAATACATTTTAAACTTTAAAAAGCCTTATAAAATATTCTAAACCTCTTTAAATGAATTTGCGTGTTTAAAATGAACAAATTAAAATATGATTAAGAGTTAAAGGTGGTGTAGATTTGAAGCAAACTCGAGTTCTAACGGAGGCAGCTATAGTACTAGCAATTTATAGCATTTTACTTGTTATAGCTATGTATCTTCCTCTTATAGGATTAGTAGCGATGTTTTTTTTAGCATCACCTTTTATTATATTTTTATTAAGAAATGGGATTCGTGCTTTTTTCCCTATGTTCCTTGCTTCTTTTTTTATCTCGTTATTTTTAGGCCCGCTTATTGCCTTGCCTTTAACATTTGTTTTTGGTATAGCTGGGCTTGTAATGGGATATTTTTATCATAAAAAAGATTCGATGCTGGCCATTGTAGGCGGGACAATTGCCTATTTAGTGACAACAGTCGTTAATTATATCGTGTCAATTGCCTTTTTTGAATTCGATATCTTTAAGGAATTAATAGAAGAATTTAAAACATCGATCAATGATACGGTTCAACTATTTTCATCATTTGGCCAAGATATGCCGGAAGAAACAATCCAGCAATTGAATCAATTTGTTGACTTATTTGGTTATTTATTACCAACTATTTTTGTTTTTTCGTCATTTGTCATGGCGATTTTGACACACGTTTTGAATCGTCCATTGTTAAATCGTCTAAAGCTAGAAGTTCAATCACTAAAGCCATTTAGAGAGTGGAGGCTTCCCAAAAGTATTATATGGTATTACTTAGCTGCGATCATATTAAGCTTTATGAACATGACAGAAGGTTCTTTTCTACATATTGCTAGTTTAAACATTATTTTCACTTTACAATTACTTCTATTGCTACAAGGCTTTTCATTTATCTTTTATTACCAGCATGTTAAACAGCTAACAAAAGCGTTATCCATTTTAGCTGTTGTTATATCATTGATTATCCCATACTTGACAGAATTCATTCGAATTTTAGGTATAATAGATTTAGGATTTGACCTTCGAGATAAACTGAAACGGTGAAGGTGTTTTCTATTGCATTGAGGAGCTGAACATTATGCCAAATTTTTATGAAAAGCCACTCATACGCTATTCTATTTTTGCTTTAGTTGGTGTAACCGTTATTTCAGTCATTCTTCTTTGGATTTTAAATTGGATTTTCGGTTTCATTTTAACCTTGTTATTCGGCTTTTCGTTCTTTTTTTTAGTTAAAGCTAATCAAGAAGTTAAAAATGAAATCGAAAGCTATATATCGACATTGTCTTACCGGCTGAAAAAAGTGGGCGAAGAAGCTTTAATGGAAATGCCAATTGGGATAATGTTAGTGAACGATCAATATGATATTCAGTGGACAAATCCATTTTTAGCTTCATTCTTTGATGAAGATACATTGATTGGACGCTCTTTGTATGATGTGGCAGAATCTCTTGTTCCGTTAATCAAAAAAGAGGTGGACTCCGAAGTTATTACACTCGAGGACCGTCAGTTTAAAGTTATGATTAGATGGGAAGAACGGCTCCTTTATTTCTTTGATGTAACAGAACAAAAAGAAATTGAACAGCAATATAAAGAAGAGCAGACAGTTTTAGCCTATATCTTTTTAGATAACTATGATGAGATTACACAAGGAATGGATGATCAAACAAGAAGTAATTTAAATAGTGAAGTGACATCCATCTTAAATCGATGGGCTACAGAATATGGTCTTTTTTTAAAAAGAATATCATCCGAACGGTTTATTGCTGTATTAGATAAAAAAATATTGACACAGTTAGAAAAATCAAAATTTGATATTTTAGATGAAGTTCGTGAAAAAGCAACGGTTCAAAATGTATCATTAACGTTAAGTATTGGAATTGGTACAGATGTATCAGAACTTCCCGAGCTAGGCGATTTAGCTCAATCCAGCTTAGATTTGGCATTAGGTCGCGGAGGAGATCAAGTAGCGATTAAAAAGCCAAATGGAAAGGTTAAATTTTATGGTGGTAAAACAAACCCGATAGAAAAGCGCACACGTGTCCGAGCACGGGTTATATCACATGCTTTAAAGGAAATTGTTCTTGAAAGTGATAAAGTGATTATTATGGGGCATAAATACCCAGATATGGATGCGATTGGATCTTCAATCGGTGTATTAAAAGTTGCTCAAGTAAATGGAAAAGAAGGCTTTATCGTTTTAAATCAGGATCAGTTAGATACAGGTGTTCAACGACTATTAGAAGAAGTGAAAAAAAATTCTGAATTATGGTCACGTTTTATTACACCTGAGGAAGCTTTAGAAATTGTAACAGACGACACACTTCTTGTCGTTTTAGATACACATAAGCCTTCTTTAGTGATTGAAGAACGTTTATTATCTAAAATAGATAATGTTGTTGTCATTGACCATCATCGAAGAGGAGAAGAATTTATAAAGGATCCATTGCTTGTTTATATGGAGCCATATGCATCATCAACAGCTGAGCTTGTCACAGAGCTTTTAGAATATCAGCCGAAGCGTTTAACAATGGAAATGATTGAGGCAACTGCCCTTTTAGCTGGTATTATTGTGGATACAAAAAGTTTTACATTAAGAACGGGTTCTCGGACGTTTGATGCTGCTTCCTATTTGCGATCAAAAGGTGCAGATACTGTATTAGTTCAAAAGTTTTTAAAAGAAGATATTGACGTTTATGTAAAAAGGTCTAAATTAATTCAAAATACACGTATTTTAGAAAATGGTATTGCCATTGCTAAAGCTGATTCGTTTGAAGATGAATGGTATGAACAAGTGATTGTTGCTCAAGCAGCAGATACTCTTTTAACACTGCAAAATGTATTGGCTTCTTTTGTTATTGCAAGAAGAGATGAAGAAACAATCGCCATTAGTGCTAGATCACTTGGTGACTTTAATGTTCAAGTCATCATGGAAGCGCTAGAAGGCGGAGGACATTTAACTAATGCCGCAACACAAATAAAGAATATGACAATAGATGAGGCTGAAGAAAAGCTTATTCAAGCTATCCAGAACTATTTAGAAGGGGGAAATGAAGAATGAAAGTAATCTTTTTACAAGATGTAAAAGGAAAAGGAAAAAAAGGAGAAATTAAAAACGTAGCAGACGGATATGCACATAACTTTTTATTAAAAAAAGGTTTAGCTATTGAAGCAACACAAGCTAACCTCAAGCAATTAGAAGCCCAAAAGAAAAAAGCTCAAAAAGAAGCTCAAGAGGAGTTAGAACAAGCAAAACAATTAAAAGAACAACTTGAAAAAATTACGATTGAATTAAAAGCAAAAGCAGGAGAAGGTGGCCGTTTATTTGGTTCAGTAACAAGTAAACAAATTGCTGAAGAGCTAAAAAAAGCACATAAAATTAAAATTGATAAACGTAAAATCGAATTACCAGATGCCATTCGTTCTTTAGGGTATACAAATGTCCCAGTCAAATTACATTCTGATGTAACTGCAACATTAAAAGTGCACGTGTCAGAAGAGTAATAAATTTAAAAAAGGCTTAAAGCATGATGTTTACAACACCTTTTAGGTTAAGTTTCTTGAGCGAAATTCAAAAATATTGTCAAATGTGGTATTGTGGAAAGAAATAGTTCTTGAAATAATACCACATTTCTATATACTCAGTCATGACGGAGCATTTAGCTCCGCTTTTTTGAGAATGATGTCATAAGAAATTTAAGAGATTAATAGAAAATAAACATTGCTTCTCAATAAAAGGCGGTGATCATCATGAATGATCTTTTAGCTGAACGTATTCCTCCCCAAAATATTGAAGCTGAACAAGCTGTTTTAGGTGCAGTTTTCTTAGAGCCCTCAGCCTTAACTCTTGCTTCTGAAATACTAATTCCTGAAGACTTTTATCGAGCCGCTCACCAAAAAATATTTCATTCCATGTTGAAGCTGGCAGATAAAGGTGAACCAGTAGATTTAGTAACAGTTACAAAAGACTTAGCTGATTATAAAGTTTTAGAAGAAATCGGAGGAGTCTCTTATTTAAGTGATTTAGCCAATTCTGTACCAACTGCTGCGAATATAGAATACTATGCCAAAATCGTATCTGAAAAATCGATTTTAAGACGTCTCATCAGAACTGCCACCAATATTGCTCAAGAAGGATATAATCGTGAAGATGATGTAGATGGTCTTTTAGATGATGCGGAAAGAAGTATTATGGAGGTTGCACAACGGAAAAATACAGGTGCCTTCCAAAGTATTAAAGATGTTTTAGTAAAAACTTATGATAATATTGAAATGCTTCATAATCGAAAAGGTGAAATAACGGGGATTCCAACAGGATTTACAGAGCTTGATCGCATGACAGCTGGCTTTCAACGAAATGATTTAATTATTGTGGCTGCCAGACCATCTGTCGGTAAAACTGCATTTGCCTTAAATATTGCACAAAATGTCGCAACGAAAACAGATGAAAATGTAGCAATTTTTAGTTTAGAAATGGGAGCCGATCAGCTTGTAATGCGTATGCTCTGTGCAGAAGGAAATATAAATGCTCAAAATTTACGTACCGGAAATTTAACTCCTGAGGATTGGGAAAAGCTTACGATGGCGATGGGAAGCTTATCGAATGCCGGTATATATATAGACGATACACCTGGAATAAAGGTTAGTGAAATTCGTGCTAAATGTAGACGATTAAAGCAAGAAAGCGGACTAGGAATGGTATTAATCGATTATCTCCAATTAATTCAAGGTAGTGGTCGGAATAAAGAAAACCGTCAGCAAGAGGTATCCGAAATTTCTCGTTCATTAAAAGCATTAGCACGTGAATTAGAAGTCCCTGTCATTGCCTTATCACAGCTTTCCCGTGGAGTAGAACAACGTCAAGATAAAAGACCAATGATGTCAGATATTCGTGAGTCAGGAAGTATCGAGCAGGATGCAGATATTGTAGCCTTTTTATATCGCGATGACTATTATGATAAAGAAACGGAAAATAAAAACATCATCGAGATTATCATCGCAAAACAACGTAACGGTCCAGTCGGAACTGTTCAGCTTGCTTTCGTTAAAGAATATAATAAATTTGTGAATTTAGAGCGTAGATTTGAAGAATCGAATATTCCTCCAGGTGCTTAGAAATTACCTCATTTTGGGGTAATTTTTTTCTTTTTCAAAGCACCCATCTAGGTTTTATTTATTTGAAATTAAGAAATGATAAGTATAAAATATTGTTTTGTTAAAAATAACACGAACAAATATATAGAAGAAAACCTTAAATGTTCGGATTTCATTGACTTTTCCACATATAATTGGTAAACTACTGTTGTTTAGTGGATTTTTTGATTTTTAGCGGAGGTGCTCGACTATGTCTTCAGTTGTTGTCGTAGGTACGCAATGGGGAGATGAAGGAAAAGGAAAGATTACTGATTTCCTTTCTGAAAAGGCTGAAGTAATTGCTCGCTATCAAGGCGGAAATAATGCTGGGCATACAATTAAGTTTAATGGTGAAACATATAAGCTTCATTTAATTCCATCCGGAATTTTTTATAGTGAAAAAATTTGTGTAATCGGTAATGGAATGGTTGTAGATCCAAAAGCACTCGTCGAAGAGATTGACGGTTTACATAAACGTGGAATTAAAACAGATAATCTCCGCATTAGTAACCGTGCTCATGTAATTTTACCTTATCATTTAAAATTAGATATTGTTGAAGAAGAACGAAAAGGTGCTAATAAAATAGGTACGACGAAAAAGGGAATTGGACCTGCTTATATGGATAAGGCAGCTCGTGTTGGTATTCGCATGGCTGATTTATTAGATCGTGAAGTTTTTGAAGAAAAATTAAAAAGAAATTTAGAGGAAAAAAATCGTTTATTTGAAAAAGTATATGAAGTTGAAGGATTTAAATTAGAGGATATTTTAACGGAGTATTATGAATATGGTCAACGACTAAAACAATATGTTTGTGATACATCTGTTGTTTTAAATGATGCATTAGATGAAGGACGTCGTGTATTATTTGAAGGGGCTCAGGGAGTAATGCTTGATATCGACCAAGGTACGTATCCATTTGTAACTTCCTCTAACCCTGTTGCAGGTGGTGTTACAATTGGAGCTGGAGTTGGCCCGACGAAGATTAATCACGTTGTTGGTGTTTCAAAAGCCTATACAACTCGTGTAGGAGATGGACCATTCCCGACAGAGCTCCATGATGAAATTGGTGATCAAATTCGTGAAGTAGGACGCGAATATGGTACAACAACGGGTCGTCCTCGTCGTGTTGGATGGTTTGATAGTGTAGTTGTTCGCCATGCACGTCGTGTAAGTGGAATAACCGATTTATCATTAAATTCAATCGATGTCTTAACGGGAATCGAAACATTAAAAATTTGTGTCGCTTACAAATATAAAGGGAAAATTTTAGATGAGTTCCCAGCAAGCTTAAAAGTATTATCAGAATGTGAGCCAGTTTATGAAGAAATGCCAGGCTGGAAAGAAGATATTACAGGTGTCAAAAGCTTGAACGAACTTCCAGAAAATGCTCGTCATTATGTTGAGAGAATCTCTCAACTAACAGGTATTCCATTATCTATCTTTTCAGTGGGGCCAGATCGTTCCCAAACAAATGTCGTACGCAGTGTTTTTAGAGCTAATTAATCTGAAAATCTTTTAAAGAAAAGAATGCCACAGCTGCTAATGCTGTGGCATTTCTCATTTATGTTTTAGATATACATTTTTAAAAAGTTTTATGGGTTTGTATATTTTAAAGATGAAGCAGAGCAAATGTAATGGATTCTAAATCATGAAAATCATGAACCTAATAGTTATGTAAAGGCACTTGTTCTTGCTTTAGTGGATTTTTTAAAGTTTTTAAGAAAAAATATAAAAAAATACTTGCTTAATAGAAACGATGGTGATATTATAAAAAGCGTGCTGTTTAAAACTGTTATAAATGCAACTTGAATCAACAAACTGAAGCTGGGACATAAAATCTTAGGGTGTTTTAAAACTATGAGCCATTAGCTCAGTTGTAGAGCACGAACGAGTACGCTTCGAAGAAATAGCTACAGCGCACAAGTCGAGCTGCTACTTGAGTAAGCAAACTGAGACTTGGGCGACGTAAACTGAGGTTGGGACATAAAATCTTAGGGTGTTTTAAAACTATGAGCCATTAGCTCAGTTGGTAGAGCATCTGACTTTTAATCAGAGGGTCGGAGGTTCGAGTCCTCCATGGCTCACCATTTTGAAACTCTTCCCGTTTTTGGCCCGTTGGTCAAGTGGTTAAGACACCGCCCTTTCACGGCGGTAACACGGGTTCGAATCCCGTACGGGTCATTTCCTTTTTATATATTAATTTATCTACAGTGGTCCTGTGGTGTAGCGACGAGCGATACATCATTGAATAGACTACGAGTTGTCCCGACGCATCTAGCAATAATGAAAAAGCTAGAAGAGGAAGGGACAGTTGAATGAGATTTAGGGGCATAGACATTTATTAATTTTATATAAGTGGTCCCGTGGTGTAGCGGTTAACATGCCTGCCTGTCACGCAGGAGATCGCGGGTTCGATTCCCGTCGGGACCGCCATTTTAAGAGTTTTATTTATGGCTCGGTAGCTCAGTCGGTAGAGCAAAGGACTGAAAATCCTTGTGTCGGCGGTTCGATTCCGTCCCGAGCCACTTTATTATACATGGTCAACGACCATGTATTTTTATTTCTCTATAGTTGTTGTTTTACATTCCCCCTTTTCTTTTTTTAATCTAAAATAATTGAATATTCAGAAATATTACACGAGTGTAACAGTCATAAGAGCTATTTTTTTACAAAAGGCGCCTAAAAATGACACCAATGATACAATCATGTTACAAAATGAGAAAATTCTATGAAAATAGTTATTAATTATGGTAAATTAATAAGGTGCCTGCTAAAAAATTTGTAGAAAAATAGAACTTTTTTCATGAAGAAATAGGGGGAAGTTGTCGTGTTTTGGAAAAGGAAGGGATACGCTAACAACGTTCATAGAAAAAGTACTATGAAAAAGAAACTATTAGGCTTTGCATTTGCTACATTATTTATGGTCAATACTAATACAGCTTCAGCTGATACTGAAATATCTACTATTTATCATATATACTTAGATGGTCAATACTTAGGAGTTATTGATAATCAAGAAGTAATTGAAAAAGCCTCCGATGAAATCATTAAAGAAAATAAAGATAAATATCAAGGTTTACCATTAGCAGTTGAAGATCTTGTTGTTGTTCCTGAACAGACTTTCCGTCCAACATCCAATAATGAAAAGGTATATAACAAATTAAAGCAAGAACTTCAAGTGGTAGTGGCATCAACTGCAGTAGCTGTAGATGGAGAGACAATTGCTCACTTTAAGAGTAAAGAGGATGCAGAAAAGGCTCTTCAACTATATAAACAAAAATATGTTTCGGAGGAAGCATTAGCTCAAATTGAGAGCCAAAAGAATAGTGAAGAACCTCTTCCTGCTATCCAAAAAGGTGAGTCCCGTATATTAGACGTTTCTCTTTCGAAAGAAGTTTCATTATTAGAAGAAAAAATTTTACCAAACGAAGTTTTAACTGTTGAAGAGGGAGTTACACTTTTTGAAAAAGGGACTCTAAAAGATGAAAAATATGTCGTACAGGAAAATGATGTATTAGTAGAGATTGCTTCTAAATTTGATATGAAATTAAAAGACTTACTTGCACTCAATCCAGAAATTGACGAAGAAACAGTTATTTATCCTGGTGATGAACTGAACGTAAAAGCGTATCAACCCTTTTTCAAAGTTATGGTTCAAGAAGAGGTTTTAAAAGAAGAAAGTATTCCTTTTGAAACAAAAGTTGTTGAAGATGATTCATTACCAAAAGGTGAAACGAGAATTAAACAAGAAGGTAAAAAAGGAACAAAGCTTCATCATTATATTGTCTATAAAGAAAATGGAAATCAAATCAAATTAGAAACAAAAAGTGAAGAAGTACTAACGGAACCGACACCAAAAATCGTTATTAAAGGAACGAAAATTATTCCTTCAAGAGGAACAGGAAGCTTAGCTTGGCCAACAGTTGGCGGTTACATTTCAAGTACAATGGGTATGCGTTGGGGCCGTCTACATAAAGGAATTGATATTGCTCGTCCATCAAGCCTAACGATTAAAGCAGCAGATAATGGAAAAGTTGTTTTTGCAGGATATGATGGTGGATATGGTAATAAAGTCGTTATTAACCATAACAATGGAATGAAAACTGTTTATGCTCATCTAAGATCTATCTCAGTTTCTGTTGGACAAACTGTACAAAAAGGCCAAAAAATTGGTATTATGGGTTCTACAGGTAATTCTACAGGAGTGCACCTCCATTTCGAAGTTTATGAAAATGGCCGTCTAAAAAATCCATTAGATTATTATTAATATAAACAAGACCTCTAGTTTGCTAGAGGTCTTGTTTATAATACAAGGAGATTATTTATCTAAACAATCACAGGTTTCATAAAAGAATTTATTGAAATTTTTGGATACCTCTAGCTAAGCTAGAGGTCTTTATTTTAATGGCTAACTAGCATATATTAAAATTGGGAGGAAAGTTACAATTATGCTTTCCTACTAAATAAATCAAAAATCATTACAAGATGATTAAAATCATAAAATAATTGTTTCAACTTAATAGAATAGATGATAGAGATTTTAAAATCATGGTAAAGTAAAGGAGTAAATTTAAAAGGAGAGAATGTTTATGGAAAATAAAAAAATATTGGTTGTTGATGATGAAAAGCCAATTGCAGATATATTAGAGTTTAATTTAAAAAAAGAAGGATATGATGTCCATTGTGTATATGATGGAAATGATGCAATCCATATGGTTGAGGAAATCCATCCAGATCTCATCCTATTAGATATCATGCTTCCAGGAAAAGATGGAATGGAAGTGTGTAGAGAAATTCGAAAAAAATACGATATGCCAATTATTATGCTAACAGCAAAGGACTCAGAGATTGACAAAGTTCTTGGGTTAGAGCTTGGGGCAGATGATTATGTAACAAAACCTTTTAGTACACGAGAGTTGCTAGCACGTGTAAAAGCAAATTTACGTAGACAACAAACCAATTCTTCAAAGGATTCTGCTTCAAATCATGGTGAAATTCACATTGGTCCATTAGTTATTCATCCGGATGCTTACGTCGTATCAAAACGTGGAGAAACAATTGAACTGACACATCGTGAATTTGAATTACTACATTATTTAGCAAAACATATTGGACAAGTGATGACGCGTGAACATCTTCTACAAACGGTTTGGGGATATGATTACTTCGGTGATGTACGAACAGTGGATGTAACAGTAAGAAGATTAAGAGAAAAAATTGAAGATAATCCTAGTCATCCAACATGGATCGTAACGCGAAGAGGGGTAGGCTATTATTTACGTCATCCTGAACAGGGGTAATAGATATGAATAATCGAAAAGTAAGCTTCTTTCGTTCTATTCATTTTAAGCTTGTCATGATTTATGTTTTATTAATTATTTTGGCAATGCAAATTATTGGTGTTTATTTTGTACGAGAATTAGAAGCACGACTCATTGATAACTTCACATCTTCCCTTTCACAACGAATTGATTTAATTACTTACAATATTAAACAAGCAATGATTGAGGCAAAAGATGATCCATCAATAGATGTTGAAGATGAGGTTTCAAAAATATTAACGGATTATAAAGGGGAAGAAATACAAGAAATTCGTGTAGTTGATCAAGATGCTAGAGTAATAGGAACATCTGATTTTAATCAGGATATTATTGGAAAAAGAACAACAGAAAATATGATTACTCGAACATTAACCGTTAAATCTTCCTATGAAGACATACACATTGATTCAGAAACAAACCATCGAATGTATGTTGTTTCTAACCCAATTATTACGGACTTTAAAGGAGAAGTTATTGGAGCCGTTTATGTCATTGCATCTATGGAAGAAGTTTTTTCCTTAATGAGAACGATTAATACGATTTTTGCGACAGGGACCGGGATGTCTCTTCTTATAACAGCAGGTCTAGGTATTTTTCTCTCTCGAACAATCACAAGACCATTATCTGATATGCGAAAACAAGCTTTAGAGCTTGCGAAAGGAAATTTTTCTCGAAAGGTTAAAATTTATGGGGAAGATGAAATCGGTCAACTCGCTTCCACATTCAATCATCTAACAGAGGAATTAGAAGAAGCTCAGCAAACAACGGAAGGAGAAAAGAGAAAACTAGCTTCCGTTATTGCCCATATGACCGATGGAGTTATTGCGACGGATTCAAATGGGCAAGTAATTTTAATGAATTCACCAGCAACAAAAATGTTGAATGTTTCACGTGAAACAGCTTTAAATACAAATTTAGTAGAATTGTTACAATTAGAAGATCAGTATACATTTGAAGAATTGATTGACCAACAAGAACCGCTTATTTTAGATGTCAGTACAAAAGAAAAGCCTTATATATTAAGGATCAATTTTTCTCCTATCCAAAAAGAAGAAGGTCAAACGAACGGATTAATTGCAGTAGTGTATGATATAACTGAACAAGAACGAATTGATCAAGAACGTCGTGAGTTTGTGGCCAATGTTTCACATGAACTTAGAACACCACTTACAACAATGCGAAGCTATTTAGAAGCGTTGGCTGATGGTGCCTGGAAGGATGAATCGATAGCACCTCAGTTTTTGCATGTGACTCAAAATGAAACAGAGCGAATGATTCGTCTAGTAAATGATTTATTACAACTTTCTAAATTGGATAGTAAAGATTATAGGCTCAATAAAGAATGGGTTAATATGATTGATTTCTTCCATAAAATTATTGATCGATTTGAGCTTTCCAAAGAACAACATGTCACTTTTGTACGCCTTTTTCCAAAAAAAGATTATTATGTTGAAATTGATTCCGATAAGATTACTCAAGTCTTAGACAATATTATTTCGAATGCCTTGAAATACTCACCTGAGGGTGGAAAAGTGACATTTAAAGTAGAAGAAAAAGAGGAACATATACAAATTAGCGTCAAGGATGAAGGGATGGGTGTACCGAAAAAGAGTTTACCTAAAATTTTCGAGCGATTTTATCGTGTGGACAAGGCCCGTTCTCGTCAAATGGGGGGGACTGGATTAGGACTTGCCATTGCCAAAGAAATGGTAGAGGCTCATAATGGACAAATATGGGCCGAAAGTGAGGAAGGTAAAGGGACGACGATCTACTTTACATTGCCTTATGATCCAAATCAAGAGGATGATTGGGAATGAAAATGGAAACCGTCAAATCCATTATTTTGACAATTTTAGTTTTAATCAGTATCTTTTTTACTTGGAATATTTGGACATATCAACCGGATTATAGCGAAATTCCAAATTCACAATATGTCGATAACAATCCTTTAAGTGATGTGACAAGAAAAGCGTATGATGTTATAGCTCCTAAACAAATTTTGGTCCATGAACGGGGCAATCATTATGGTACGTATGATCAAGACTTAATATATAAGCTTTGGCAGGAAATGAGAAAATGGGAGTTAGACAACTTTCGCAATGTTTCTGATAGTATTAAAAAAAATGGATTTTACCGTTGGGTAAATGGAGAAAGTGAAGACGATTTATTTATTTCATTGATTTTTAGTGATACAGTTCCGATATCAGCTTTAGCTGGTGAGACGGACTGGATGGAAAAGGATACGTATAATATTAAATTTGACCGAATAATGATTCCTTACACAAAGGATTCGACTGAGCAAAAGTTGTATTTTGTTGATTTTGATGAACACTATGTTATTCAAGCAAAAGTAAAAACGACATTAAGTAAAACGTGGAATATTGTCTATGAATCTGCTAAAAAGGATTTTGCTCGTTTTGTATTCATAAATGAATCTATTTTACTTCCTGAAAAGTCGTTTCCAATGAGAGGAGAATTATATTTTACAAAATTTTTACTAGGTGACCAATTTAAAAATGCACTTTTTAACAATCCAAGTTATGTAAAAAAAGATGTAAATGGTACTGAATATATTTATACGGACAGTTATCGACAGCTTGTTATTATTGAGGACCAGGCAAAAGTATTATACGTTAACCCTACAATCGACCAATCGTTAACAACAGATAAAGGGAAATTAATTTTACAAAGTATTGATTTTTTAAATGCACATGGCGGATGGATTTCCGGTTACAATGACTACAAATACTTTACAACAGATGAAGAGCAAAAAGTGTATTTTCGTTTAACCATTAATAATTATCCTGTATTTGCGTTTACGGATTCTCGTTATACGATTACCTCCATTATTCAAAGCTGGGGAAACACGGAGATCGAATTATATCAACGTCCGCTATTTTATTTAGATGATTTTATACGGGGAGAAGAAACGAAACTACCTAGTGCTAAAGAAGTGTTAGCAGCCATACAGAATGATTCAACATTAAGTATGGATGAAATTAAACAAATTTTCCCTGCATATGATATTCAACTATCGTCACGTCAAGATATTGTCTATTTACAGCCAGTTTGGGGAATTGAATTGTCTAATGGAAGATACCGAATGTTAAACACAAAAAATCTTGAGTTAGGAGGGATACATGATGGATTGGAGTAAAACGAAAACCATTTTCATCATTGCCTTCCTAATTCTTGACACATTTTTACTTCTTCAATATTTAGATAAAGTAAAAAGCAATAAGTATGATTTAATTCCAAAAACAACGATTGAAGAACAATTAAGAGCAGAAGATATCCAATATGAAAAATTGCCAAATGAAAAGATAAAAGGATCTTATATTACAGCTAAGAGCAAACAGTTTACAAAAGAAGAAATCATGGCTTTAAAAAATCAAGAAATTATGCTTCCTGATGAAAATCTCATTTATCCAATTTCAAAGCTTCGTATGAGCTTTCAAAAACCAATATCTCTTCCAGAAGGGGATATTGAAAATAAAGTAAAACAAATCGTATCAACACAAATCATTCAAGGTTCTCAATATCGATTTTGGCGATATGATGAAACAGCAAATCAAATTATTATGTTGCAAGAATTCAATGGTCGAGTTATTTTTCAGGATGAAAAAGATGGTATTGGCATGATTGTTTTTTATTTAAATGATGACAGAGAAATTATTTCATATCATCAAACATTATTAGAGGATATTAAGGAATTGGAGAATCAAGAGGAGGTTCTTCCTGCAATTGGTGCTTTAGAAGCTTTGTATTATAGTAATGATTTAAAACCAAATAGTCTCGTAACAGATGTAGAATATGGTTATTACACACAAATTCCACTGACGGAACAACAAATATTAGCACCAACATGGCATATTGTGGTGAATGAACAGGAGCATTTTTATGTCAATGCACTAGAAGGAAAGGTCATCAAACCAGAAAAAATAAACTTGGAGTGAAGGGCATGGGGATTCATTTTAGCGTTCTTGCAAGTGGCAGTACAGGGAACGCCGTATACGTAGAAACAAAAGAACATTCATTTTTAATTGATGCTGGATTAAGTGGAAAGCAAATGGAGAAACTTTTTATTGAAATAAATCGAGATATTAAAAATCTTAGTGGTATTTTAGTTACCCATGAGCATAGTGATCACATAAAAGGACTTGGTGTTTTAGCAAGAAAATACAGTCTTCCTGTTTATGCAAATGAAAAAACATGGAAGGCGATGGAAGGTTTAATTGGAGATATTGATTTAGATCAGAAGTTTATTTTTGAAACAGGATCGGTTCAAACGTTTGGAAGCTTAGATATTGAATCATTTGGTGTTTCTCATGATGCAGCTGAGCCGATGTTTTTTGTCTTCCATCATGAAGGGAAAAAACTTGCGCTCATAACAGACACTGGTTATGTAAGTGATCGCATGAAAGGAGTTATCAAAAGCTCCGATGTATTTATTTTTGAAAGCAATCATGATGTAGAAATGCTTAGGATGGGGAGATATCCGTGGAATGTCAAGCGACGTATATTGAGTGATGTTGGACATGTATCGAATGAAGATGCTGCATTAGCTATGGCCGATGTAATTGGTGATAATACAAAAAGAATTTATTTAGCTCATTTAAGTCAAGATAATAATATGAAAGAATTAGCTAGAATGTCTGTTCAGCAAATACTGATGAAAAAAGGTTTTGCTATAGGTGAACAGTTTGATTTATTCGATACAGATCCAAAAGTTCCCACATCTCTTATTGCTGTTTAATAACGTTTAATCATGGCTTGATAGGGAAATGTTAAGGGTATCACATATTTTTCCCACAATTGTTTCTTATACTATGTAGTAGATTAAATTATCCAAAAGGCATTATTTATTAGTCTTTTATCCAAATAAACCCTATCGTCATGAAAGGAATGGTGAGGTCATGGGATATTATGATCAAGATTATGAAAATAAGCAGCAAAAAGGTAATCGCGGTGGAGCGTTACTCGCTGGAATGCTCGGTGCGATTTTAGGGGCATTAATTATTGTTTTTTCACTTCCAGCATTAGCAAACTTTGATTTTCTCCCATATGACTTAAATATTGGATCAAAAAGCGCTGTCGATGAAGAGGAGACAGCAGATGGGAATGTCCAAAATCAAGGGGACATTAAAACCATTAATGTCGATGTCAACACAGCTGTCACAAAAGCGGTTGATGAAGTATCGGATGCAGTAGTTGGTGTTGTTAATATTCAGGAGGTTAGTTTCTGGAACCAAACGCAAACCAATCAAGCAGGAACAGGCTCAGGAGTTGTTTATAAGACAAAAGGTGGCCAAGCATTTATTGTAACGAACCATCACGTAGTCGAAGGAGCTAGTGAAATTGAAGTTGTGTTAAGTGATGGAACTCATGTACCGGCTACACTTGTTGGTAGTGATCTTTTTACAGATTTAGCTGTATTAACGATTGATGCTAAAAATGTTTCGAAAGTTGCTGAATTCGGAAACTCCGATAAAGTAAAAGCAGGAGAACCTGTTTTAGCGATCGGTAATCCATTAGGTTTACAATTTGCTGGGTCTGTTACACAAGGAATTATTTCTGGAGTAGAGAGAGCGATCAAGGTTGATTTAGATCAAGATGGGACGGTTGATTGGCAAACGGAGGTTTTACAAACAGATGCGGCCATTAATCCTGGTAACAGCGGAGGAGCTTTAGTTAATTTAGATGGAAAAGTTATTGGTATTAACTCAATGAAAATAGCTCAAAGTGCTGTTGAAGGAATTGGATTAGCGATTCCAATCAACGACGCCATCCCAATTATTTCTGACCTTGAACAATACGGTGAAGTAAAAAGACCATATATGGGTGTTAGTCTCCAATCATTAGGCGATATTCCAAGCTATTATTGGAAGGAAGCATTAAACTTACCAGATGATATTAAAGGTGGAGTAATCGTGATGGGGGTATCACCAGCTTCACCAGCAAGTCGTGCAGGACTTCAAGAAAAAGATGTCATTGTTGAATTTGCCGGTGAACAAGTCTCTAACATTTTAGAACTGAGAAAAGAATTATATAATCATGAAATTGGTGATTCGATTACAATCAAATTTTACCGAAACGGACAACTTCAATCGACAACCTTACAATTATCTGAAGAACGGACTTTTTAATGAAAGGGGCTATCCGATAAGTCCCTAAAATAAAGCCCGAGGAGAAAAAACACGCATTTTTCTCCTCGGGCGATTTTATTCTTTCGGTTTCACCTGAAAGGCTGGCTACTTACATTTTACTGAAAATAAATAAGAGGGGTGAGAGCGTTTAATTGGAGTGAAGGTGGCGGCGACTCCTGCGGGAACAGCACGAGCCGAAGACCCCGCAGACGAGCTGGCGAGCGAGGAGGCTGATAGAAAAGCGAAGGCGACTGCCCAGCGTCGTACGAACGGGAGACTCTCCCGTACTGAGATAAAGGAGATACCGCGAGGAACGAGCGGATGTCGACTTATCGTAGGGGAGGG